>Ga0075480_10000516_pt1 | contig 23139 bp, 22 predicted proteins | sample DEB08_DNA_7_FD_81590 | JGI IMG/M metagenome (GOLD analysis project Ga0075480, IMG submission 81590) | Aqueous microbial communities from the Delaware River and Bay under freshwater to marine salinity gradient to study organic matter... | ecosystem: Environmental > Aquatic > Marine > Coastal ... | reverse complement strand
GACGGTGACCGCATCATTGAGGTGGCCATGTTTGGAAGCACGCTGACGGACCGCATCCTCGACATCCGCCCGGGCGATCACGTGAAGCTCACAGGTGCGGAACTCGGATGGCGGGAAGGCATGCCACAATTGCGTATCGATGCCCGTTCGACCCGTGTCGAAGTGCAACGTCCCGAGTCGTGAGGTTCAAGTGGGTCGTGGCCCGACCTGCTTCGTATGCCGGTCCATGTGCCTGAAGGCGACGACCCCGTGGGGCCTTTCCGTCGCCTTTCTGCAAGCCAGATCAACCTCTGGGAAGCTTGCCCTCGGCAATGGTTCCTCGAGAAGGTGCGACGCTTGCGCATCGCCCAAACGCCGCCGTTGCACCTCGGTCGAGCGGTGGAAGCAGCGGTGTGCATGACGCTCCGTGAATCCCCTGGTTTCATCGTGGCCAGCGCACCTCAAGACGTGCTCAGCGGCACCCCTTTGGACGACGATGACCGACCGGACGCTGAAGCCACATCAGGATGGCCCGCTGACGGTCTTCTACCCCTTCCACAACGTCCAGCATCCATCGAAGACCTTCGGACATGGGCCTACGCTCGTGCTGCTGTTCACCTTCCAGTTTGCCTTTCGGTTGAGCGGGCTGCGTGGGACGCTCATGAGCGTCGCTCAGGGTCTTGGGAGGAGCGCATCAAGCCAGATGCGGCCTTGCGCATGGTGGAACGTGCCATCGACTTGCACCTGCAGGAAGTCGAGGCTTGCCTTTCGATGGGCGGCGGCCCCACGCTCACGGCCTGGCGGGCAGGTGAACGCCCCCTCCATCCCGCGCCCGACGGACGAAGGTACCCGTCGACCGGACCCCATCCATTGGCACGGGCCGGTTCCTGTGACCCGCTCGAGGCTTGGGAAGTCGCTCGCCCGTGGTTTGTGGATCCAGATGCAGGGAGTTTCAGCAGCCAAGCCGTGCATCCTTCGTTCATGTTCCAAGGTGAGTACGACCTTGTGTACCGCTGGCGCGGTGAGGTCGAAATCATCGACCTCAAGGCGTCCATCGGTGCTTCAGACCGGACCGCAAGTTACCATCAGCAGCTTCGGGGCTATGCCGCCTTGTGGCGAGCCACCCATGATGGCAACCCCCTCCCCACTCGGTTGGCGATTTGGTTCCTCGGCACCGGTGATGTTGTGGACGTGGACTGTCCAGATCACGAATGGTGCGACGCCTTCGAAGCGCGTGTGGCGGACTTGTGGGAAGAACTCCGTCGTGAGGATCCCACGGAGGACGATTGTCCTCCTCTTCCGGCCCCGTACCGCAACCACGGCCCTGGTGGTGTCCCCGAAGGCGTGGACGAGAACCCGACGAAGCGCTGCACGATGTGCGAGTGGCAGGTCATTTGTCCTGGGCCTGATGGTGAGTTGCCGGACCTTCCACAACGCTTCCAATTGCCCGGGCGCGATCAATCCACCGTGGTTGAGCCACTTGGCGCCATCAACCCTCGCATCAGCCTTCATCTGGAGGTGAACGCTGTGCAGAGCACGGGCATGTCTCGACCAAGGATCCTGTTTACGGACGGACAACGGCAGGCAGAGATGCGCATTTTGGGTCGAAACACGCCGGACGGGGTCAGTTTGGACGTGGTCAAGGGGCAGCGTGTGCTGCTTGCGGACGTGATGCCCGAGATCGGACGAGGCGGGCGCCTGACGCTCCGCTTTGACCCACGTTCAAGGTTGGAGGTTGCTGAGGAGGGGCCCCTTGACAGCCTGATGGTTCATCAGCCCACACGTGTGGACGTCGTCGGTCGCGTGGCGTACCGGTTCGAGAAACACGGCATCGGACGCAACGGTCGTCAATGGTCCCGGGCAGGCCTCATGTTGATCGACCCAAGCGGGACGATGAAAATCGACGGTTGGAGCAACGCCATGCCGCGTGCTTATGGGCACGTGGAAGCGGGTGACGTGGTGGCGTTCACCAACCTTGCACCGGGTGCCTGGGTCAACGAACTCCAAGGTGACCTCAGCGAATCCTCCGATCTTCGGGTCTTGGCCCGTGCAGATGACGGATCAGCCGCCTGATGCGATTCGGGTCACCTCGAGGGTGACGTCGTCGTTCAAGACCGTGGTCATCGGCAGGACCTGGTCCACGTGCGAGACGATGTACAGGCTCGGGAGCAGGTCCACGGCCCGCAGCACGTCGCGGACGGTCGAGCCTTGCTTGAGCGGCACCTCATGGTCCCCTTCGTCACCAACGAGCCGAATCAACACGAAGCGTTGCTGCTGCATCATGCTTATGACCGTGATGCACGGGCCTCGATTTAGGCCGAGATCGCATAGCCCGGTAGTGCGGTGGATTCGAAATCCACTGTCGTCAGACTCGGGGGTTCGAATCCCTCTCTCGGCGCTTCACCTTCAGAGGGCGATGGAAATCGATGTGCTGCGAGCCTTCTCTTCAGAAGGGGGTTCGAATGGGGGTATTCGCACCCCCTCTGCTCGAGCCTCAGGCATAGAAGGCGTCAGGCTGCTCCATCAGTTCCGTGATGTGGTCTTGGACCACTCGGGGAGCACGCGCTTCGAGCAACGTCTTGAGGTGTTCGTCCACGCTGGGCATGGCGCCCATGCCAAGGGCGAAGGTTTCGTCAAGCATCTTGGCGAGGCGTTGCGCCGCACTTGGATCTCGACTTTCTCCGACCGTGGTGGAGACCGCGAGCGACCCTGAGAGACCATAATGTGGTGCTAAGGACACGAAAAGAGCCAGGGCTCCGATGCATCCTGCGCTCGGTTCGGTCCTGCTCACCGTTCGACCTTCGGCTTCAAACGTCTCCGCATCCTTGGTCGAGGTGGCCACCCAGAAGGTTCGTCGGTCCTCGGCAGATGCGCGGAATCCAGCGAGGCCGACGACTTCGCTTGCTCCCGTCAACGCTTCCAACAAGCCCACTGCTGTGGCGTGTTGGAGGTGAGGTAGTCCGGATTGTCCAGCGCCGACGAGCACGTGAGCCGTGCCGGAGGCCGTTTCAAGACGGACCAAGCGGTGATGGGGCGGTTGGAGCACGCCGTTTTTGTTGAGTTCTGCGAGGGGTGGAAGCGACGGATCGAGCACGTGCGCCACCGTGCGGGACGGAAGGAGTTGTTCAAGCAACTCTGCGGTCAAAATCCCGATGTCCCCCACGCCTGGGAAGGCAACAAAGCAAGGTGTGTTTGCGACTCCGTTCTCTTCGAGCCACACGATGTTGAGGGACATACCGTCCGAAATCGCCCCGACAGGGCATAATGCTTGGCGTGAGGGGACGAGCGGCGAGCCGCTTCATTCCTCTTCGGTGCGCTCGCCGAGTTTTGGCAGCGTCTCGACCCAAGCTGGATCTTCGACGTTTTCGAGGCGTCGACGGTAGGGGGCCTTGGCGTCCTCAGGCGACCACTTGATCGGGGCCGCTGCACGGGTTTGTTGGCCGCAGCATTCCGTGGCCAAGGTCCAGCCGTTGCACGACAAGCAGTGTTGGAGCAGTTGACGAGCCATCTCATTCCCTCCACACTTCGCCCGTTCCGTCGTTGGATTGGATGGACGTCAAGGTCGATGTCGTGGCTTGTTCCCAGAGGTCTTCTGCGGTGCGGAAATCCGGTGCCTTGACTTCAATCCTGTACTTCGGGGCGCCGTCGTAGTAACAGGCCACTTCGATTTCTGCTTCCACGTCGGTCAACGCCTCCGCTTCGAGCAAGGCCTCCTGGATGCGGTCAATGCCGTTTTCATGGTCGCAGGTAAGGGTGAACACGCCGCGAATCTCCACGAAGGGAGGGACGATGTTTTCCAAAGCGCATTGAATGAACGCAGGGACCCAGGGGTCGTCAAACCCTGATTCGGACATCGCCGTTTCGCTGGTCGCGGCTTCCTCGAAGGCGCCGTACAAGGTTCCGAAGGACGCGATCAGTTCCTCTCGGAGGGTGACCGCTTCGTTTTCCTCCCAACCGACCTGTTCTCCAAGCACGCTGAAGAGCTGGATGGCCCGCTGCTCGTTCTTCCACTGCTGCAAGCGGTCGCGACGTCGTTCTTCTGAAACGGACTTCAATGAAAGTTCGTAGGACGTGCCGTCACGTCGCATACCGGTGATTTTGCAGATCAACCGCTGACCTTCGCGCACGTGAGCGCGAATGTTCCTGACCCAGCCGCTGGCGATTTCACCGATGAAAATGAAGCCTTCACGTCCGTCGAACTCATCGAGGGAGACGTAGCAACCGTTCTGCTTGACGGTCGTGACCGATGCCACGACGAGGTCGCCTTCTTGAGGGCCGTCGGTAGCGGTGATGCGAGCCATGTGAGGGTCCTCCCTCACTCATTGGCCTCGACGACACGGCAGCCCACGAGGTCCGCCTTACCGCCGGAGGGGCGGCTCAGGGTGGCTCCGCAGACGGTGCAGGAGATTGTGTTCACGGACCGGTCAAAGACGATCGATTCCGTTCCGCAGTCGCGGCAGGTGACGGTGAGGAATTTTCCAGCCATTGATGATCACCGGTCCACGAGTTCGAATTTCTTGGCGCGCTTGCAGGGAGCGTAGTGGGCCTTGCCCGTCTCCGTGCAGCGGTAGAGGATGTTGACGCGCTTCGTGGGCTTCTCGCGACCGTCCGGCTTGGGACGGGGGAAACCACGGTAACCCGCGGTGACCTTACGGAAACGACGCTGACCCCAGCGCAGCTCGGACGCGCGCTTCTTCTTCACGCGCTCCACCGTGTGCAGGGTGTGCTTGCCCGCCGAGGGGCTGTAACGCTTGACTTGACGTGGCATCTTCACCATGTGCAACACCTGAGCGTTTCGCCCACCCGAGTCGGGTATTTAGCGATGACGCCACGCTCTTTTGGTGAAGGTGCGGCGGCATGTCACGATTTGCGGGGAGGGTTCTTGTGCTCGACTCCGAGGTCCACCACCATGGGACCGACGCTGATGGCGGCGTTCCTGTTGTGGCTCCCTGCCCTGTTGGCGGTCTTCGGGACGTTCAATCTTCTTGGGCGGGGAGGGCCGATTTGGAAGGTGCTGACGCCGCTTTGTGTGGTGCTTGCTCTCCTTGCTCCCATGACCGTCCCGGACTCCACAAGCACCCAAGCCGTGGAGCTCCTGTGGGGCGTGATCGTGATCGGTGCGCCACTCCTCGTTGGTTTGGCGTTGATGGTGTTCAGTGGAGACGTGCCTGTGGGTCGGGCGCCGACGTGGGGTCGTCCCGTGGGGCTTGTCTTGGTGGGCCTTGCGTCCCTCTTGCTCGTGACTTGGGAGCCGGCGTTCGTGACCGATGAAGGATTGTGGGGTCGCTTTGTGCTCGTCTTCCTCGCGGCCAGCATCAGCCTTTGTGGGGGCCTGTACGTGACCCATCGTCTGTTTGTGCCACGGCGGCGTTCGCGGTCCTGGCCGATGCTGGCCGGCGCCCTTCTTGCAGGTGCTCTCCTGGTGCTCCACGGCGCTGGCGGGCAAACGGGGCTATCAGCCGTTGCTGAAATCGCGGGTCTGTTTCTTGGTGCGGGCCTTGCGCTGCTGCTCTCTGTCCTCGTGATTTGGTTGTTTGAGCGCAACCTTCCGGAACCGCAAGCGTTGCCACCCCCCAGTCAAGACGACCTCGAGCGAGCGGCCGCCATCGTGGCGCGTCGGATGCAAACAGGAGGCGAACTGGATGGCTGATGTGCCTCGTCCCGTCGCCTTCGGCGCGCTTTCTCTTGCGCTGCTCCTTGGACCAGGCTTGGTGCTGCTTCTGACCAACGGGCCTGCGCCTGAGCGGGAAGCCATGTGGATGGGCCTCGCCAACGATATGTTCGTCGGTTTCATCGTGGCTTCGGCGGTGATGATCATGCTGCTTCTGGCCTATGGGGACAGCCGTGACCGACCAGCAGCGCCGATTTTGGGGCTGTTGATGTTGCTCTTCTTCGGCTTTACCTTGGGCCTTTGGCTGCTCCAGGTCTCGGACCTGATCGGGGATGCCAGCAGCCCATTGGCGCAGTTTTTCTCGGAACTGGTTCACCTTGCTCCGGTTGGTCTCGGCCTCGTGCTTGCGGGCTTGGTGAGTCTGCTCGTGGCCGGCCTTGGTTTGCGCACATTTGCCCTTGAGGAGTCCGAGCGTCCTCAGAGTTGATTTCATAAAGGGGTTGACGGTCGCCCAGTCCCTGAGGTGACCGTATGTCGAAGGGTACCCCGTCCATGGGCCGTCGTCAAAAGACGACGCACATTCGCTGCCGTCGCTGTGGCCGCAACGCCTACCACAAGCAGAAGAGCGTCTGCGCGTCCTGCGGTTACGGCGCTTCTTCCAAGATGCGCAAGTACTCTTGGTCCAAGAAGTCCCACCGCCCCAAGGCGTGAACATTCCCATGGGACAAGGCCAAGTGTTGGCTCCCTTTGGGCAGCATGAGGGCACATCATGTGCGGCATCCTAGGCATCGTTGGCCGCCCGGGCGTGCACGTCAATCAAATCCTGTACGACGGGCTCACCGTCCTCCAACATCGCGGTCAAGACGCTGCGGGAATGTTGACCGAACATGACGGTCAATTCATTCTCCGAAAGAGCAACGGGCAAGTCGCTGACGTGTTCGACGCAGAACGCATGGCACGTCAACTTGGTTCGATCGGCATCGGCCACGTGAGGTACCCGACCGCCGGGTCGTCGTCAAGCGCGGAGGCCCAACCTTTCTACGTCAACTCGCCGTATGGGCTGTGCCTTGCCCACAACGGGAATTTGACCAACGCCGACGAACTTGAGGTGCTTTTGCGCGACAAACACTTCCGTCACATGAACACCACCAGCGATTCGGAGTTGCTGCTGAACATGTTCGCCGTTGGCCTTCATCGAAGGGCGCGCAGCCTCAAGATCAGCGAAGCGTCACACTTGGACGTCTCGACGGTGTTCTCCGCCATCCGCGAAATCAACGAAGGCGTCCGTGGGGGCTATGCCTGCGTCGGTCTCATCGCAGGCTACGGCCTCTTCGCGTTCCGTGACCCGCACGGCATCCGCCCGTTGGTGCTCGGTCGACGTGAGGTTGAGGGCTCCGACGAGTGGGTTGTGGCCAGCGAGTCGGTGGCCATCACGGCCCTTGGCTTCCAGGTGGAGCGTGACGTGGCGCCCGGTGAAGCGGTGTTCATCTCTGCTTCCGGGCACCTGTTCAACGAGGTGTGTTCAGAGCCGAAACCCTTCGCTCCCTGCATTTTCGAGCACGTCTACTTCGCACGCCCAGACTCGGTCATTGACGGCATTTCGGTGTATCAGGCGCGGCTGAATCAAGGCGAACGCCTTGCGCAACGCATCCTCGAGTCTTGGCCTGACCATGACATCGATGCGGTGATCCCCGTGCCCGATTCCGGACGTATTGCTGCCTTGCAACTTGCTTCAACGCTCGGCGTGGTGTACCGCGAGGGCTTCGTGAAGAACCGTTACGTTGGTCGAACGTTCATCATGCCTGGGCAAGCCTTGCGGGAGAAGTCCGTTCGACGTAAACTCTCGGCGATTTCCCATGAGTTCGAAGGGAAGGCCGTGTTGCTGGTCGACGATTCCATCGTCCGTGGGACGACCTCTGCTCAAATCGTTGAAATGGCCCGGGACGTGGGTGCTCGAAAGGTGTACTTCGCTTCCGCAGCACCTCCCGTTCGTCATCCCAACGTGTACGGCATCGACATGCCCGCCGTGGACGAATTCATCGCAAACGGTCGAACCATCGAGGAAATCAACGCCATCATCGGCAGCGATCGCCTGTTCTATCAGACCCTTGAGGACCTCATCGAAGTCACTTCGATCGGGGCCTCGCCTCCCGATGGTTTTGATGCCAGTTGCTTCAACGGGGAATACGTGACCGGCGACATCGACGGAAGTTACCTCGAAATGCTGCGCGCCAGGCGGAACGACGGGGCCAAACAGGCGAGTGCACCTACCGAAGTCGTTGGCCTTCACAACGGTGAGGCCTGAACCCATGGGGCAGGTCCACTGGGTGCTCCGGCTCGGGGAAGTGACCCTGAAATCGAAACCTGTGCGTCGTCTCTTCCAGAACGCCATGCGTCGGTCGATGTCCAAGGCAGAAGGCCGTTGGGGCGTTCAACTGCGTCTTTCCTTCGGCCGCGACCGGGTGGTCGTGCGAAGCGACAGTCCGGTGGAGCTCGTCGAGCAAGCCCTCGCCCACCAATTCGGTCTCGTGGCCGTTGACCGCGTGCGCCTCATCGGCGACCCGGACGATTTGTCCGGCGTTGCAGAAGGCATCCTTGCGCGGCACGATGCCCGAGGGACGCCGCGGTCCTTCGGCGTTCGTTGCCGACGCACGGGCGAGGTTCCAAAGTGGTCGTCGCCCACCTATGCCGCAGCCCTTGGGGCGGCCCTGATCGAAGCAGACGCGTCCCTTTCGGTCAACCTCAAGCATCCAGATTGGCCGGTGAACGTTATCCTCCGTGAGGGTGCGTTGGAGGTCGTGGAGCATCGAATGCTTGGCCCCGGTGGTCTTCCGGCAGGTGCCCAAGGCGACGTGTTGGCGCGCATCGACGACGAACGCGGCATGCTCTCTTCCTTCCTCATCATGCGTCGTGGATGCCGCATCCTTCCGGTGGAAGGCAGCGACGAAGCCCTCATCGAACGCTTGCGTGCATGGGACGCCAACATTGGCCGAAGAAGCCGGCACCATACCCACGAAGGCCAGAACGAAGACCGCCCATCATGGGGTTGCATCGGCCTTCCCGTCAGCGAAGCCGAGCCGATGGCAGGCCGGCAAGCCTCGGCCGTGAAAACCACGCCGCTGGCTCGTCTTGAACCGCTTCTCGGGTGGACGGACGACGAGGTGAACGCCCTGCTGCGCCACTTTGATGCCCCGTGGTGCGTCCCTCCCGATCCCGATGCACACGGTTGGATGACCGCCGCAGGGGATGGCATGAAGGAGGCTCTGGCATGAACACAAGACCGGTCCAAGGCTGGGCGCTTCCCGCCACAGCCTACGCGTTGTTCGAAGGGAACGGTGCCCGGTACCTCGTGCTCAGCGACGGGAGGCTCCTGTGTTACGAGGGTGACGCAGCACCCACACCGGTCCTTGGGCCGGGTCCTCGTCCCATGGGCTTGCTCAACGACGTCGTGCTGACCGAAGACGGTGCAAGGGCGAACCTGCACGATCTCTCGACGCGGGTGGAGGACGTGGACGGCGTGGGCATCGTCGCCGCCATCACGGTGGAAGGCGCCCTCGTTTACCTTGACGAACAAGGGGTCCTTCATCGCATGGCGCCGGGCGGTGAACGCACCGTCATGACCGGTGTCCAAACCCTTCACGACGCAAACACGACGACCGTCCTGGTCAGCGTCGGAGACGTTCTGGGCATTCACGGCGGCCTCAACGGTGAGAGCATGTGGCTTCGCCCTGCCCGTGGAAGCCATGGTGAGCGCATCACTGCGGCCACACTGTTGGACGGCGGTGCCTTGGTGGCCCGTGAAGGATACGCGATGACGGGCGACGAAGACGTCGTTGAAATCGAGCGATGGGGTTCCGAGGGTTTGCTCTGGAGGCATGCGCATGCCGAGGTGGTCCTCGGACTTGCTTCGACCTCGATCGGCGTGTTGGCCCACGACCAATCCGGGGCAGTGCTGCAGCTCACGGGTGAGGGTTCCAAGGAACTCCATCACGCCAGCAGCGGGGTACGTGCCATGGTGGACCTCGGGGGTGAAGTCTGCATTGCGGCATGGTTCAACGTCCACGGCCTTGGTCCTGATGGCGTGCAGTGGACGGTTGAGCATCCCGGGATGCCAAGCGCGCTGTCCGTGTTCAACTCCCGCCTCTTGGTCGTCGGAGACGATGGAAACGATTGGACCGGCCCGGAACCTCTCGCCGTGGTGGACCTCGAAGCCGACGTGTTTGACGTCGACCCGAGTGAATTGACCGCTTGGGTGCCTCCGCCGGTTCAAGAGGACGACAACGTGCCCACCATGGTGGACACGCCGCCGTCCTTGGCGTCCGAGGACGACGCTCATGCATGGCAGGCCCCCTCCGGGCTGTTGGATGCGCTCAACGAGGCGGCGCCGAAAACCTCCACCGACGGTGCCGACGACGAGGATTTGCTCGCGGCCCTCACTGGGGATGCGACACAAACCGTGGCGGCACCGTTTTCGGTCGACCTTGGTGAGCATCGAGAGGTGCGAGGCGGACCTGACGGGGTGGCAGAAGTGTTGCTTGAGGCGACGGTTGCGGGTGCACCGAAGGAAGGCGTGGTGTTCGCGTGGAGCACCGCCGACGGCCGTGAAATCGGCACCAAGGCCCGCCTTCTTCTGAGGCTCCCCAAAGGCACCCATCGGTTCGAACTCCGCGTGCGCCATCCGGACGGCCGGTGGGCCATGGACGGCATCCAAGTTCACGTTGCGTGAGCCTTGCTTGTCTCCCGTGAGGTTGAAGGACGGCCGTTCCGCCCTCGGTGCATGCCCAACGCCATCCCCCGACCTCCTGCCCCCGTCAACGAGCCGGTGCTCTCCTATGCTCCAGGCAGCGCTGAGCGCGTCACGCTCGAGGCAGAACTCGCACGTCAAGCGGCTGAGGTGTTGGAGATCCCTTGCATCATCAACGGCGAAGAGGTCTGGACAGGGAACGTGGTTGAGCAGGTCATGCCCCACAACCACGGCCACGTCCTTGCCAAGGTCCACCTTGCCGGCAAGGCGGAAGTTCAGCGCGGCATCGATGCCGCACTGGCAGCACACGACGCGTGGTCGTCCATGCCATGGGCGGCCCGCGCGGCCGTTTTCCTGAAGGCCGGCGAACTGCTTGCAGGTCCTCGTCGGGCTGAAATCAACGCATCCACCATGCTCAACCAATCGAAAACGATGCATCAGGCGGAGATCGATTCGGCGTGTGAGCTCATCGATTTCTGGCGCTTCAACGCCATGTACGCTCGCGACATCTACGAAGATCAGCAACCTCCGGTGTCTCCCTCCTCCATGTGGAATCAGGTTGAGGTGCGCCCGTTGGAAGGCTTTGTTTTCGCCGTAACGCCGTTCAATTTCACGAGCATCGCGGCCAACCTTCCTTCCGCTCCGGCATTGATGGGCAACACCTGCGTGTGGAAGCCCAGCAGGAACTCCTACGTCTCCAATTATCGCATCCTCCGGGTGATGATGGATGCGGGTCTTCCACCCGGCGTCATCAACTTCCTTCCAGGACCGGCTTCGGTCGTGGGCGACACCTGCCTTGCCTCTCCCGCGTTGGCCGGCATCCACTTCACCGGCAGCACCGGTGTGTTCCGCCAACTTTGGCAAGAAGTCGGCCAGCGCATTGCGTCCTACCGTTCCTACCCTCGCATCGTCGGGGAAACCGGTGGCAAGGACTTCATCCTCGCCCATCCCGATTGCGACAGCGACGCCTTGCTTGTGGCCTTGCTGCGCGGGGCGTTCGAGTTCCAAGGGCAGAAGTGTTCGGCGGCATCACGCGCGTACGTACCGGCTTCCGTCTGGTCCGCCATCCGTGACGCCTACGTGGCCGAAGTCAACCGCATCGTCGTCGGTGACGTCACACAACCAGGCGTCTACATGGGCGCGGTCATCGACCAGAAGGCCTTCGCCTCCATCACCGGAGCCATTCAGCGCGCCGCCGATGACGACGGATGCGAAATTGTGACCGGAGGCAGTTGGGACGACAACACGGGGTGGTTCATCCAACCGACCACCATCGTGTGTTCGGATCCGATGTACGAGACCATGCAGGTCGAGTTGTTCGGACCCGTGCTTTCCATTCACGTCTACGACGACGCGGACTTTGAGCGCATGATTGGGGTGGTTGACAGCACGTCGGAATACGCGTTGACGGGGTCCATTTTCGCCACCGACCGTCGGCATGTGGAAACCGCCATGGCCGGCTTGCGCTACGCCGCAGGGAACTTCTACATCAACGACAAGCCCACCGGGGCCGTCGTCGGTCAGCAGCCCTTTGGCGGGGCACGAGGAAGCGGGACCAACGACAAGGCCGGTTCCCCGCTCAACTTGCTGCGCTGGGTCTCCCCACGTTCGATCAAGGAAACCTTTGCACCACCGACGGACTGGACCTACTCCTTCCTTGGCTGACCCTCCTCCCCGATGATGACAACGTTCGCAGCGTCCCTTGTGGGCGGATGATGGGCGAACTGAGGGGTGGAGCGGCAGCGTCTATAGGGCGGAACGAGGTCTAGAATCATGCGTCCTGTGGCCGCCAGACCCTTGTCGGCCCCGCCTCCAGGGCTGGTGCTTGCTTCACCGTCCTCGCCTTGGCGGACGGTAGGACGGATGGTCGGTTTGGTCATCCTCCTGTACTTGATCGCCACGCCGGTGACGTTCATTTTCGTGGGCCTGCTCGACGGCAACTTGGACCTCGAACCGGGGCCTGCCAATCCTTGGATTTCCCTGACCGGAGCCCTTTGTTCCCTCCCCCTCGTCGCCCTCGTCCTGTACCTTCGTCGTCCACGCTTGACCCACGTCATCCTCGCCGAAGCGGCCGCCGGAGGTCAGCATGCCCACCAGTTGCCCGGGGAGACGGTGCTCCAGACGCCGTGGCCAACCGTGCTCCGTCATCACCTAATTCGCCGCTCTCCTCCGCTTGATTTGCCCCGCCCGGGTCCGCTCGCTGCCCTGTTCCTTGGCGCGGTCGGGGTGATGGTGTTCGTGCTGGTTCCGCTGGGTGCCGTTCAGGCCGTCGGTGCGCAAGTCGTGCTCTTCTTGTTGCTCCTCATTCCCGCGTGGCTGATCGGTTTCTCCATCCCCGTCTTCATCTGGTGGGCGGTCTCCTCCGAGGTGCTGCAACTGCAAACCGATCGACGCCAAGGTGAAGCGATGCTCATCGCTGGCATGCTCAGCACCTTCCCCGCCCTCGTCATCAACAGCCTTCTGTTCCCGATGGGGCTCTCTGTGATTGGCATCGAGGGAGCCGTCATGATCGAAGCCTTGACCGTCACCGTTTCTGCTCCTGTGGGTGAGGAGATCTGCAAATTGGTGGCGGTCGTGAGCCTCAGCCGAATGATCGATTCCAGCAGACGCGGCCTCCAGGTTGGATTTACCGTCGGTCTTGGCTTTGCGATGCTCGAGAACCTGCAATACATTCTGTTCTCGTTGGTGGCGGAGCCCACCACGGCTGCGGTCAGTTATGGGTTGACGTCCGTGCTCCGCGGAATCGGCTCCATCCCGGGGCATGCCGTATGGACCGGGTTGAGTGGGTATGCGTTGGGATACGTGAGGGCACGCTCGATGCAGCCTCACCGAGGCGGGGATGCTTCGCCGGCCACGTGGGGCCTGTTTGACGCCCAGACGGGTCAAGCTTTGGCGACTGCGACGTCGGCTTGGGTGGTCCAACGGGACACTTGGGTTCGGCGCGTGGCCTCCACGTTCGGCCCCGCTCCCCCGCGAGAGGTGATTCCAGCGGTCCTGGTCGGGATTGCCGGGCACGCCTTGTGGAACGGCTCCACCGTGCTGTTGGACGTTTGGCTCGGTGGCGCGTCGTTGTTCACACAAGCCTTGGTGATGATCGGCTGGATCCTGTTCCTTGTCGTGCTGGTCCTTCAAGCAGGCCGTCGTTTGTTCGGGGCTGCGCTTGAGGACGCCTTCGGGCCGCGCAACCTGTTCTGACCGGGGAAAGGAACATCACCCCCACCTGCAAGACAAAAGCGGTGAGCCATGATTTGGGATCCCGGTTTGAACCAAGGAAACTTGGTGGTTGTGGGAGGGCTCATCGCCGTCTTGCTTCTCCTCAGCACCCGCGCAAAGGTGCTTGACCAAAGCGGGATGGTGGCCGCCGTTGTGCTTGCCGCATTGGTCGGTGGCCTCGGGCATTGGACCTGGCTCCTCTTGTTGCTCTCCTTCCTCGCCTCTTCCCACTTGGCGACAAAGCATCGTTTCGAAGAGAAGGCCGCCAAAGGCATGTGCGAGTCAAGCGACGGTTCACGTCGCTGGACCAACGTGGTCGCCAACGGGGGCATGCCGGGCCTTGTGGTCTTGGTCGCCTTCTTCTTGGATGCCCACGGCACGGGTCTCTGGGTGTTCGCTGCCGCCGTGGCCGTGGCCACCTCGGACACATGGGCCTCCGAATTCGGCTGTCTTGACGACCGCGTGCGGATGATCACCACCCTCCGCCGTTGCGAACCCGGTCTGAACGGTGGCGTCTCTCCTCGCGGTCAGGCCGCTGCATTTGGTGGAGCGGCGTTCATCGCCGTGCTGTCCTTTGGGGTCGCGGCCGTCACCGCTGACGGGAGCGTCCTGACCACCGGCTACGAACCGCTGGTGGTGCTCTTGGCCGGCTTCATCGGGTGCCAGTTGGATTCGTTGCTCGGCGCCGTGCTCGAAAACCGCGGCCTGATGACCAAAGGCACGGTGAACGCCGCCTCAATTCTGCTTGGCTCCCTCGGTGTCGCCCTCCTTCTCGGATTCCCCTGAGCCGTCACGTCAGGACGTGGGGCTTTTGTGTCGGGGCGCGCAGCCACCGCCATGCGGCGGACGGCACTTCTGCTCGTCCTGCTGATGGTCGCGACGACCACCGTGACCGGATACGCCCTCGCAGAAGGTGACGACGGCTATCCTTCGGGCCATGAAGAATGGCGCGTAGACGACGTCATGAGGCTCTATGTTGAGGGGTTGAACGAGGAAGAAGCCATCCTTCAACGCAACAGCACCGACGGTGCGGTGGGTTTCTTCGAGGTCCTCGGTGGCTCGGGCGAGGTACCGGTGTTCAGCGTCTCTTCTCCTCCCTTGGTCAACCCCATCGAAGCGACGGTCAACATGTCCGTGTTCTTCTCCGTCCGGCTGGAACAAGCTCCGGCGCGGTCATGCTCTGCCACCAACCCGTTCACCAACGGGAATCAGGAAACGTCCCTCCGGATGGAAGTCACGGCCGGGAGTTCGACCTACACCTCCACCGTTCAGCAGGTCATTGAGGCCGTGTCAAACGACGATTCCGAGTTGTTCGAAGGCGAGCGTCAAATGATCAACCTCTCGATGCAGCCCGGTGACGTGTTCACCCTGAACCTCTGGATGCAGCACGACTGTGAGGGCACGCGAGCGCGGGTGCTCTGGGGCGGATTTGAACAAAACAGCGGGGGCATCGTCATGGAGGGCGACATCTACGAGCCCAGCGCTTCCCTGATGATCGACGCTTCGCGCCGTGCCCACATCGCCTTCACCGCAGATTTGCCGTGGGGTGCAAACGACATCGATTGGGCGGACGGCGGTCCTGCCGTGTCTTGGTCGATTTGGGGTCCGCTCGACGACGACGAGTTGTTCTCGAGGGACGGAGATGACCTCGTCGAGACCTCCACGGGGCGTGCCCTGATCGAGCGCGTCTTGCCGGGCAACAACACGGCTTGGACATGGACGGGCGTGGAGGAAGTCCCGATTGGACACGTGTCGGTCGAAGTCTGCGTCACGGTGGTGGGTGCCGATCCCAACGAAGACTGCCACGCGACCGGTTATGTCAGGGCCATCGTTCAGGAGCCGGATTCCGGCTTTGCCTCCTCCGGGCTTTGGCTGACGTTGACGACCATGGGCAGCCTCCTGGCGTTCATCGTCGTCGCCTTCAGGGCCGGCCTTCCGCTTCCCCCTCCCATCCTCGCTGCCTTGTTGGTGCTCGCGCTCGCGATGGTGCCCCTCGGCATTGTGCAGGACAACTTGGGCGAGGAAGCGGTCGTTGACGACAGCATCCGTCTTGGCGATCCCTCGATGAATGCGGCCTCAGGCATCATCACCTCGCCCAGCGAGGTGATGGGTGACGCCGACCTGATGCTCGTCAGCGTGCTGATGCCGGGCTCCGTCAACGGTGCAGATCACCTGAAGGAATTCGAGGTGGCCATGGCCGGTTACAGCGGAGACGTGGCCGTGCTGACCGTCATCATTGGCGAGGAAGCGCTGATCACAGACGCCATCTCCTATGTGGAGCGGCACAACGTCACCTGGCCGGTCCTGTTGGACTCCACTGGAGCGTTTGCGGCCAGCCTCCCCACCGGTGAAGCCGACGCCGTCCTGGTGATTGACCGCAGCGGACGCGTGTCCTCCTCGGCTTCTCCAGTTCAAGCCTACACCGAACTAGGGGACGCGATGAGCGCGAGCCAACGCGGTGGGACGCAATCGGCTTCCGCCTACCTTCGTCTGGCCTTCGGGCCTTGCCTGTTCTTGCTGTTCCTGGCGCTTCCTCGCGTGGGCTGGGAGAAACCGGAAGAGCCCCTCCCACCAGGGACCTTGTGGGCCAGCATCGTCGTGGCCGCGGGAGCAGGCGTGTTCTTGGTCAACCTCCCTTCGCTGTTGCTTGCCTTCGTGCCGTTCGATGCGGCACTGGGCTCGACGTTGGACCTGATCAGCTATGCATGGTTCATTGAAATGGCCGTGGTGACCGCGATTCGAGGTGCACCGTTCGAGTCCGATTTCCTTGGACAATTCATCCATCGGTTGACGCCCGGCGTGTTCCAGCGTTGGCGCGACGTCGAGGACCTTGCACGCGACGTGCTCCTTGGCGTGTGGGTGGGTTGGTTCGCGTGGTTCGCTGAGCCAGCGATGTTCGCTCAAGGCGTTGGAGCGGCGATGATGTCCGGCGTGGGTGGAATCCTCATTGGACTCCTCAACGGATTGATGTTCGCTTTCGTGGCGGGCCTTGTCGTGTTGTTGCTGCGCATTGTTGCTGGCCTCGGTGGTCCACTTTCGAGGCTGTTCGGGTTGTACGGAGCCGAATCCTTTGCCCGCTTCTCGGGCTGGGCGCTCGTGCCCATCGGTCTCTGGGTCACCGTCAACCACGTGTTGTTCTTGGCCAGCATCGGCGTGCTCTGAACACGACCTTCATGCGGGTAAACTGCAGGTCGAACGGGCATGAACCGTGGCGTAGGGTGGAGCCGTAGCCGGCGTTGGTTGCTCGAAACATGCGCACGAAGGTTCGTCTTGACCTATCCCGGTGGAAGCGGCAAGGGCGGTCCTTTGCCCGAACCCAACCCTCGGCTGGGCTTACGCAGGCTTCTCGACGCCGCACGCCGGGATCTGCTTGAGGACCGCTCTGAAGGGCATGCATGGTCGCCAAGGTTGCATCGGGTGGTGTTGGAACGTCGCATGGACGATGAGGCATCGTGCCTGGAATTGGATGCCGTCGGCCGCCGAAAAGAGGCCCGTGAAGAGGTGCGAAGGATGGCCACCCTCCTGCGTCACCCGTGGATGGCACACCACGTTCCGGTGGGCGGTCCTTGCTCCCTTCCTTCCTCCCTTGAACCGGTTCAGGAAGAGGACGGTCTGCTCTGGGCAGCCCCGAGCATGATCGTGGGGAAGAAAAAACCCCGGATCGTGTTGCTTCGTGAAGGTCGCCATCGTGGTCCAGTGGACGATTTGGAAGCCGCGATCAACTTTCGATGGACTGCATCGTTTTGGTCGCACCCTCTCGATCGAACGGTCACGGTGATGCGTCGCGTGGGTGCATCGTGGATTCATCGCATGGTGCTCGTCACGCCGGATATGGAGGCCTCTGCTGCTGCGCTCTTGGACCACGACCGTCGTGCCTTCGCCTCGGTTCGACGTCGCTGGCAGCGGTACGGAATCTCCTCCTTGCCGCTCGCGTCGTCAACCGTGCATTGCAGGCGTTGCCCCTTCGCAGAGGGGTGTCCGGGAGGTGCCACGCCCGCCGTCATCGATCAGGCGCGCCGGGCGCCGTCCACCAAGTCCTGAAGCACTGCAGCAGGGTCCGACGCTTTGGTGACGCCGCTGGCGAGCAGCACGCCTTCTGCGCCAAGGCGGAGGGCAGCACTGACGTCGTCACCGGTCTTCACACCGGCACCACAGAGGACCATGATGTCCGTGTTGATGCCTTTGACCAAGGCAACCGTGTCGCGCACAATACCAGGGTCTGCGCTGGTCACGGACACGTCACCGCCGATCAACTCGGGCGGTTCAACGGCAATCATGGTGGGGGCGAGGGCAGCCAACGACCTTGCTTCTGCCTCATCCGCCGCGCACGCACACACGTCAATGCGTCCGTCGAGTTGGTGCAACAAATCTTCCACGTGGTCCATCTCGACCTTGTGCTCAGCGTGGTTGATCAGCGTTCCAGCTGCCCCACGTTCCATGGCGGTTTTGGGTTCAAGCCATCCGGTGAAGGAGCCTTGGCCGACCGGATCGAGGTGTTGGGACCAGAATTCGAGGTGTGGATGCGCGCCTGCAAGGGCATGGAGGTCAAAGGCGGAGACGGCCAACACCAACCGCACCCCTTCGCTGTTGACGGAAGCGAGTGCAGCCACCAAGTCGTTTGAAGCCAGCCCAGAAGCAGCGGCGTATGTCTTGCAATTCACGACGACCAGCGGCTCGTTCATGGTCTCCCATTCGGGCAGGGGGCTTAGGCGCTTCGTCCTCAGGGCCCCGACCGTCGCGTGTCAACGAGGCACTCGCCGTCCTCGACGACGGCACCGGGGCCAAGGACCACGTTGCGAAGGTCGCAACCGGTGCCGATGACGGCCCCTGATCCAGCGAGGACGCCGTTGAGGTTGCTTCCAGCCCCAACGTGAACGCCGTCCAACAGGGTCGAACGATGAATCGTGGTGCCCTGGGCTGCAACTCCACGGCCGAACATCGACCCTCCATGGCGAACTCCTGTGGGCACCACGCCGTCCGCACACCAAGATCCGTCCACGACCGCGCCGCTATAGAACCGGCCATGGGCAATGCAGGCTTCCACGCCGTCGCTCCATGACGTCGGCGTTCCTGCATCGATGAAATATCCCTCGAAGGGAAGTCCGTTGAGTTCACTGGCTTGAGCGAGTTGAGGAAAGACGTCACGCTCCAAGGAATATTGACCAGAGGGCATGACGTCGAAGACGTCTTCCTCCAAGACGTAGGACCCCGCATTGATGAGGTTCGAAAAGACCTCGTCAGCCTTCGGTTTTTCCTTGAACTGGGTCACGCGGTGGGAGGCATCGAGGCCAACGATGCCGAAGCGCGTCGGGTCTTCCACTTCCCACAAGGCCAGGGTCCCAACCCCACCGTTTGTTTCATGCAGGCCGAGCACGTCCTGAATCCTCAGTGAGGAGATCACGTCGCCGTTGAAGCAGGCGAAGCGTCCGGACACCACGTCCTTGCAATTCGCCAAGGCACCCCCTGTCCCCAACGGTTCGGTCTCCTCGACGATGGTCACCTCGATGCCGTCCACATGGGTTGCAAAGTGTTCGGTGATCTGGTCGACACGGTAGCCTCCCGCCACCACGATTTCGTCGACCACGCCTTCAGGCATGCCCCAGACCACTTGTTCGAGAAGGGTCCTGTCCAGCATCGGCAGCAGTGGCTTTGGGACGTTGTCCGTCCACGGGCGAAGGCGTGAGCCGACCCCACCTGCCAAGACCACCGCTTGCACAATTCTCCGAAGGCGTCCACCTTGAAACGCTTCTCCACCGATGGAAAGCCCATGCGGAGTGTTGAAGGACGGCCCACCTTGACCGGGGGTTGGGAGTCCCATGAACATCCACGAATACCAAGGCAAAGCCATGTTCAAGCGCTACGGCGTACCTGTGTTGGAGGGTGTGCATTGCACGACCGCAGAGGACGCCCTTGCCGCCTACGATCACCTCGGTTCGAAGGTGGTCGCCGTCAAGAGCCAGATTCACGCCGGCGGTCGCGGAAAAGGCAACCTGTGTGCCCCTGAATCGGGCGACCTTGTCATGGAGGGTGGGGTCAAAATTGCCTTCTCGCGGGAAGAGGTGGGCACCTACGCGGCCAACATCCTCGGGAACGTGTTGGTGACCATTCAAACCGGGGAAGAGGGGAAGCTCGTTCGCAACCTCTACGTCGAATCCGGTTGCGCCATCGAACACGAATACTACCTCGCTCTTCTCGTGGACCGCGAAGCCAAGTCGGTGTTGGTCATGGCCTCCACCGAGGGCGGCATGGACATCGAGGAAGTGGCCGAAGCCACACCAGAACTCATCCACAAAATCCACGTCGACCCAAGCGCTGGCTTGCTCGGCTTCCAATCGCGTGACCTCGCCGATGCTCTGGGACTCTCCGGTGCGGCCGCGAAGGCCTTCCGGCGCACCTTGGGTGCGCTCTACACCTGTTTCGTGGAGAACGATTGCGCCATGATGGAGATCAACCCGCTCGTTCGAACCGAAGACGATGAGATTGTGGCGCTGGACGCCAAGGTCAGCTTCGACGAAAACGCGCACTTCCGACACGCTTCGGCCTGGGACGAGATCCGCGACCTTTCCGAAGAGGAAGAGACCGAAATCAGGGCTGCAGAAGCGGGCTTGTCTTACGTCAAATTGGACGGCAACATCGGGTGCTTGGTCAACGGCGCTGGATTGGCCATGGCCACCATGGACGTCATCAAACTCAAGGGCGGAGAGCCGGCGAATTTCCTCGACGTGGGTGGCGGCGCCAACGAACAACAGGTCACCACGGCGTTCAGCATCATCCTCGAAGACCCCAACGTCAAGGGCATTCTGGTGAACATCTTTGGTGGCATCATGCGCTGCGACATCATCGCTCGAGGCGTCATCGCGGCGGTGGAACACCTCGGGTTGGACGTGCCGCTCGTGGTTCGTCTCGCGGGAACGAACGTGGATGAAGGCAAGGCCATCCTCGCTGCTTCGACCCTCAACATTCACCCGGCGGACGATTTGGCGGACGGCGCCGAACGCATCGTCGCCCTCATCGGCGGAGGTGAGGCTTGATGGCCATCTGGATTCCCGAAGACGCCAAGGTCATCGTGCAGGGCATCACCGGACGACAGGGCCGGTTCCATGCGGACAAGATGGTCGAATACGGTACCGCCATCGTCGGCGGTTGCACCCCTGGAAAAGGCGGCCAAACCGTGGAGTTGCAAGGCAAGGATTTCCCGGTCTGGAACTCCGTCCGTGATGCGGTCACGGCCACCGATGCAGACGCCACCGTCATCTACGTCCCTCCACCCTTTGCAGGCGAAGCCATCATGGAAGCCGCAGAGGCCTTTGACGCCATCAAGGGCGAAGGCGTGATCGTGTGCATCACCGAAGGCATCCCCATTCTGGACATGGTCAAAGCGGCCGCTTACGTCGAACAACGCCCAGGCGTCCGTCTCATCGGCCCCAACTGTCCAGGCATCATCACGCCCGGAGAACAGGGTGGCGCCAAAATCGGCATCATGCCGGGACACATCCACGCCAAGGGGCGCATTGGTATCGTCTCCAAATCTGGCACCTTGACGTACGAAGCCGTGGCTCAAACCATGAGCATCGGTGAAGGCCAGTCGACGTGTGTCGGCATCGGTGGCGACCCGGTGAACGGCACGGGATTCATCGACTGTTTGGCGGCGTTTGAGAGCGACCCGCAAACCGAAGCCATCGTGATGATCGGGGAAATCGGCGGCAACGCAGAACAGGAAGCGGCAGCTTATGCGGCCGAACACGTCTCGAAACCCATCGTCGGATTTGTCGCAGGCTCCACCGCTCCACCAGGCAAGCGCATGGGCCACGCCGGTGCGATCATCTCGGGTGGCAAGGGGACGGCAGAAGAGAAGTTCGAAGCCTTCCGGGCTGCAGGCATCGCCTGTGCAAACGACCCCTCGGAAATCGGTCAAGTTCTCCTGAAGGCCCTCCAAGAAGCAGGGCTTCGCGATTGAACCTCGGTCGTAGGACAAGCAGGGCCATGTGGCCTTCTTCGCAAGCGGGGCGGAGGAAGCCTTTAGGGGGCCAGTCGGCGCACGTTGGATGAGGTTGCACCATGCAGTGCTCGGCGTGCGGGGAATCCATTCCGGATGACTCGATGTTTTGTCCAGAGTGCGGCGCCCGCCAAGGCGGTGCTCCCACCGGAGTGCCCGGTCAAACCTCCTCAGCCCTTCCGAACGTTGGCGGAGCCCCGATGGGTGGATTCCCTCAGCAGCAGCAGGGGCAAAACTTCCCGCCACAAGGCATGCCTCAGCAAGGCCTTCCGCCTCAAGGCATGCAGGGGATGCCACCCCAAGGCATGCCGCAGCAAAGCATGCCGCCTCAAGGCATGATGCAACCAGGTTACGGCCAGATGCCGCAGCAAGGCATGCCTCCGCAAGGGCTTCCTCAGCAGGGCATGCCTCCGCAAGGCATGCCGAACCAAGGATTCCAACCACAGCCCCGGGGGCCGAGCGCACCGGTGCGCCCCCTCAGCCGCTCCGACATGCCTCAGGCAAACGCCGGCCCCTCCCTCGCCAGTGGTGCAGGGAGTTCGGGCGTCCCTCGTGCAGATCCATTCGCTGCCGGTGGAACCACCATCGCGCACAACCCTGCTGCTTCCCCAACCGATGCCATGGTGAATCATCTTGCAGAGCAAGACCGGGCGATGAAGAACGAACGACGGAGCCAGTGGCTTTCCATGAACCATTCTCCCGCAGGTGACGTGCTGGCTTCGCTCGGTGCCGACATGGGCGGCTTGCAAGGTCAAGGCGCTCCGAACCCTGCTGCAGCCGTGTTGGCAAGCACCATTGGCGCCCAAGATGCAGGTGGCCTCGACGATGCCCTCCTCAAGCGGTTGGCCGAAGTCGCCATCCGCCGTGTTGCAAGGAAACGCGGTGTCGCGGTTGAAACGCCAAGTTGTGAAACCGAAGGCAAGGAGGTCACGGTGACCGTCACCTACGTTGACGATGGCCGTGTTCTTGACGGCCCGGATGCACTGTCTGAAGCCTTCCAACATGCGATTGCAACCGAAATCGCGCTCAAAGGCCATGAGATGGAGGTCAACATCCTCCTTCGTCGTTCCAAAGACGGTGCGGTGGACGTGGTCAGCGGGGCTCAAGAGGAAATGTTCGCTTGCGAGGTCTGCGACGGCCTCGTTTCAGAGAACGACAGCACGTGCCCCCACTGTGGGGCCGTGTTCGAAGAAGAGGACGATGTGGCGGAGGACGTTTCTGAACCTGCTCCATCCAGGAGCGGCCCCCCCGGACCTTCCCGCAGCGGCCCCCCCGGTCCGAGCAAGGGCGGTCCTCCCGGTCCCAGCAAAGGTGGCCCACCAGGTCCGAAGAAGGGCGGTGGCCCTCCCGGTCCCAGCAAAGGTGGCCCTCCCGGTCCGAAGAAGGGCGGTGGCCCTCCCGGTTCCAGCAAAGGTGGCCCTCCCGGTCCGAAGAAGGGCGGTGGCCCTCCCGGTCCCAGCAAAGGTGGCCCTCCCGGTCCGAAGAAGGGCGGCGGTCCTCCCGGTCCCAGCAAGGGTGGCCCACCAGGTCCGAAGAAGGGCGGCGGTCCTCCCGGTCCCAGCAAGGGCGGCCCTCCAGGTCCGAAGAAAGCCGGTG
>Ga0075480_10000515_pt1 | contig 23160 bp, 24 predicted proteins | sample DEB08_DNA_7_FD_81590 | JGI IMG/M metagenome (GOLD analysis project Ga0075480, IMG submission 81590) | Aqueous microbial communities from the Delaware River and Bay under freshwater to marine salinity gradient to study organic matter... | ecosystem: Environmental > Aquatic > Marine > Coastal ... | reverse complement strand
ACTCTGGTCTCCCGACATGAGGTGCCCGGTGGGCAGCTGTCGAATCTGCGGGCTCAGGCCGATGCCCTCGGGGTGGGTGACCGATTCGATGAGGTGCTCGAGGCTTACGCCGAGGCAAACATCGTCCTCGGTCGCCCCGTGAAGGTGACCCCGTCATCGAAGGTCGTTGGCGACCTCGCGCTGTGGATGGTCACCTCCGGTGTGAGTCGCGAGGAAATGCTCGCCGATGGAGCAAGGTATGACCTGCCGGCGTCGGTGGTGGCGTTCCTGCATGGTCAGCTCGGCACACCCGCCGGGGGCTTCGTGCAGCCGTTCACCGATGAGGTCACCGCCGCACGTCCCGAACCGCCCGCACCGAGTGTCGATGCCGATGATCTGGCGATGCTCGCCGATTCCGACCGCCATGATCCGGAGCAACGACGCGCAGCGCTATCGCGGCTCATGCTGCCCTCCGAAGCGGCGGGATTGGTGGCATCGCAGGAGGAGTTCGGCGATGTCTCGGTCATTCCGACGATTCCCTTCCTTTACGGCCTCGAACCCGGTCGCGTCGAGCGAATCGAAGTTGCCCCAGGTCAGACGTGGTTCGTGGAACTCGACGCCATCGGCGATGTCGACGAGACCGGGCACCGTCGGGTTCACCTGTGGGCGAATGGTCAGCCGTGGGCCCTGCGCGTCCTGGATACCTCGGTGACGGGAACGCGGGAAGCGCGTCGGCGCGTGGATCCCAGCGATCCCCGCCAGATCGGCACGACGGTTCCGGGTGTGATCACCATCTCGGTCGCGCCAGGAGACGAGGTGGTGGCAGGCGACCGGCTCGCGGTGATCGAAGCGATGAAGATGGAATCCGTGGTGACCGCACCGCGAGCCGGGGTCGTTCAGGCGGTGCACCTGTCCACGGGCGACCAGGTCGAAGCCGGGGATCTCGTCGCGGAGATCGCATGACCATCGCGGACTCAGCTCTTCCGATCGACGAAGCGGTGATCCGGACGATCGCTCGGACTCCATCACTACTGGTGTGCTGCGACTACGACGGGACCCTAGCCCCGATTGTGGAGGATCCCCGCAGCGCAATCCCTCTCCCGGAAGCCGTGGGAGGGCTGCGAGCTTTGAGCCAACTGCCGTCCACGACGGCCGCCGTCGTCTCCGGACGCGCACTCCGCGATCTCGCGGCACTGTCCCGACTCCCGTCGGAGATCCACCTGGTGGGAAGCCATGGATCGGAATTCGACCTCGACTTCGCCCGAGACCTCACCACCGATCAGTCCGCCCTGCTCGGGCAGATCGATCAGACGTGTCGCCAACTCATCCGCGATGTGCCCGGCGCTCATCTGGAACATAAGCCGGCCAGCGTCGCCGTGCATGTTCGTGCAGTCGAGGATGAGCAGGGAGGGGCCCTGCTCGACGAGGTGGAACGCCTCGCGGGCGTCCTACCAGGGGTGCAGGTGCGCCACGGCAAGAAAGTCCTCGAGCTGAGCGTCGTGCACTCGGATAAGGCTGAAGCGGTCTCGCTGCTGCGTCACCGTCTCGGTGCGTCGGCAGTGCTCTTCATCGGGGACGACCTCACCGATGAGAGTGTCTTCGCCGACCTCACCGGTCCGGATCTCGGTGTGAAGGTGGGGGAGGGCGACACGGCCGCTGGCTATCGGGTGAGTGATCCGCATGCGGTCGCCGTTCTTCTCGCTGATGTCCTCGCCGAACGGCAACGCTGGCTTCTCGGCGGTCACGCCCATCCCATCGAGGACTACACACTGCTCTCCGATGGTCGAACGGTCGCCCTGCTCTCGGAGCGGGGCGGCATCGACTGGATGTGCGCCCCTGATCCAGACTCACCCGCGCTCTTTGCCGGACTTCTCGCTGACGCGACAGCGGGACATTTCACGATCTTGCCGGTCCATGGTGAACCGCCCTTGTCGACCACCTACGTTCCCGACACCATGACTGCGCGCACTCGGTGGGCGGGTCTGGAACTCATCGACTATCTCGACGGTGGCCCGCGACTCGAGAGGGATGACTCCTGTGCGGTTCGCCTCGTGCGTGTTCTGAGCGGTCGACAGCCAGCGCGAGTCGAGTTCGTTCCCCGACCCCAATTCTCCGCGGTGCCGGTCACTATCAAGGTGGTGCCCGGGGGTTTGGCCGTTCAAGGAGCTTCCGACGCAATCTGCCTCGCCGCACCGGGAGTGGAGTGGACCATCTCCGATGGCATCGGGGGACAGACTGCCACTGCTGTGATCGATGCGAGTGCGAGCCCGGTTGTGCTCGAATTGCGTTACGGCACCGACGACGTCTCCGACGAATGCGCAGGTCGCGCGCGATCGGTAGTCGAACAGTCCTGGCGGGACTGGGTCGAGGCGCTGGATCTGCCCGGCGTGGATCCGGAGTGGGAGAGGCGGTCGGCACTCACCTTGAAAGGTCTGTGCTACTCGCCGACGGGAGGGGTCCTGGCTGCGGCGACGACGAGCCTGCCCGAAGGTGTCGGGGGTCTGCGTAACTGGGACTACCGCTATGTCTGGATTCGCGATGCGGCACTCACGGTCCGTGCGCTGGTTGATCTTGGTTCACTTGCCGAAGCCGAGGCCTACCTCGACTGGTTGCACAGTGTGGTCGCGGCAGCTTCAAGTCCGGAGCGGCTGCATCCGCTTTATTCGATCCATGGCACCGAACTCGGGCCGGAGGCAGTCCTCGATCACCTGCCCGGGTATGCCGGCAGCCGCCCAGTCCGGGTTGGAAACGCCGCGCAGGGACAGGTGCAACTCGATGTGTTCGGGCCCGTCGTTGCATTGATCGATGAGGTCTCCGAGCGTCGAGGTTCGGTATCCGATGCAGAGTGGGACCTTGTCGAGGACTGTGTCACCGCGGTGTCGATCCGGTGGCGCGAACCAGATCATGGAATCTGGGAGATTCGTGATCATCCCCGCCATCACGTCCACTCGCGCATGATGTGTTGGTTAGCGGCCGATCGTGGACGCAGGATTGCGGATCGACGTGGCACCGCTCGACCTGAGTGGCGAACATTGAGCGACGACATCGTTGAGGATATCGAGCGGAACGGCTTCGACGAGGAACTCGACTCATATGTCTGCGCCTATGACCGCAGGGTTGCGGATGCTGCTGTCCTGCAGGGGATCCTAGAGGGATACCCTGCGTCCCAGGAGCGCATCGCCGGGACGGTGGCATTCATGGAGAGCCAACTGCGCTACGCTGGTGGTGTGTATCGATACCGCTACGACGATGGACTCGCCGGGCATGAGGGTGCCATGCATATCTGCGGCGCCTGGCTTGCAGCGACCTACGTTCGGCTCGGCCAACTCGACGATGCGCGACAGATGCTCTCAGCGATGTTCGATGCCAGTGGGGTCACCAGGCTGCTCCCCGAACAGATCGACCCGACTGACGGCCGCGGACTGGGGAATCACCCGCAGGCGTATTCACACCTCGGAGCGCTTGCGGTCGCTCGGGAATTGAGTCGGGCCCGCGCCCGATGATCGACGACAGCGATATCGATCCGCACGGTATTCCCGATCGGCGGTATGGCACGACCCCGGCGACCGCGCCAGGTCCCAGCGGTCCGCAGATGTTGCGCGCGTTTACCCAGATCCGCCGTGATCCACTGCAGTACCTCGTGGACACATCAGCACAGTTCGGACCGGTCGTGCAGTTCCCGATCCCGCGCCCACCGAGTTACCTCGTGTCCGACGCTTCAGCGGCTCGACGGGTCCTCACCACCCATGCACGGGGCTATGACAAGCAGACACTGCAGTACTCATCGTTGTCGCTCGTCACCGGCGAAGGTTTGTTGACCTCGGATGGTGAGGTGTGGCGGCGACAGCGCCGGCTGGTCCAACCCGCCTTTCATCACGAGGCCATTGCGGCAGTGGGGGATCACGTGGCCGCCGCACTCGACCGTCTCGATGAACGCTGGACCCAGTTGCCGCCGCGAGGCGCGATCCTCGATGTCGACGAGATCATCATGCGCACCACTCTCGAGGTCGTCGGCTCCTCCCTCTTCGGCACCGACCTCGCGGGGGATGCCCATCGACTCACCGAGGCGACGCTGAGCGCACTCGATGTCGTCGTCGCTCGCGCGCGAGTCCCGATCACTCCTCCGGGGTGGGTGCCGACCCCGTCGAATCGACGGCTCCAGCAGGCGGTGCGCACCCTCGATGAGGCGGTCGCAGGCATCCTGGCCGAGCGTCGAGCCGAGACGCCCGGACATCGACGGGCCGACATGCTCGATCTACTCCTGGCCCCCGATGATGAGGGGGATGTCCTCAGCCCCACCGAGATCCGCGATCAGGTGGTGACCTTCATCGTCGCCGGTCACGAGACGGTGGCGAGTGCGCTCACCTGGGCGCTGTGGCTGGTCTCCGGTGACGATGCTTTCGCGCAGCGGTTGCAGGACGAAGCCGTGGCGGTGCTCGGGGACGGTGCGCCGCGGGTCGAGGATGTGCGGCGGCTGCCCTACGCGCGTGCGGTCCTCGATGAGGCGATGCGGCTGTATCCACCGGCCTGGTTGGTCACCCGTCGTGCCCGGGAGGCCGATGTCCTGGGGGGACGGGTGATCCCGGAGGGCGCACTGGTGATCCTGAGTCCCTATCTGGTGCACCGGGATCCGAAGGTGTGGGCCGATCCGGATCGATTCGACCCGGATCGCTTCGCCGGCGGACTGCCCCGGGGTGGGGATGCTGCGGCTGCCTACTGGCCCTTCGGGGCCGGACCGCGACTGTGCATCGGCCGGGAGTTCGCTCTCCTCGAGGGGGTGCTGCTGCTCGCCGGACTTGCCCGGCGGGTTCGCTTTGCTCGCGATCGGGGGATCGCGCCCCCGCGGGCAGTGCCCCTGGTCACGATTCGGCCGGAATCGGGGATGCCTCTGGCGGTCAGCCGCCTCGATGGACGTAGTCCAGCAGTGCCGACTTCTCCTCCTCCAGCGATGTGAGCTTCGCTTTCACGACATCGCCGATACTCACGATGCCGGCGAGGAACCCACCGTCATCAACCACGGGGAGGTGACGGAATCGGGACTCGGTCATCATGGCCATCGCCTCGTCGATGGATGTGTCGAGTCCAACGGTGACGACGTCGGCGGACATCAGGGACGACACCGGTTTCGGCCGGACGCCACCGGTCGTTCCTGCATCCGGATCCGCTGCCATGGCGCGGACGATGTCTCGCTCGGACACGATGCCGTCGATGAGCCGACCATCTGCGGAGACCACGAGCGCGCCTACCCCGTGTTCGGCAAGCAGCGACAGCACAGTCACGATCCGCTCATGTGGGGTCACCGTGATGACCTCGGGGCCCTTCGACGACAGGATTTGCTCGATCTTCATGTCCTCCAGAGTCAGTCTTCTCGCGCTCGCGCGTCCAGAGGAGAAGAGAAAGTGCGGTGAGTCTGCGACCGGTCTGTGATGTTCGCGGGCTAGTGCAGGAGGTCGATGACCGCGTCGTGCAGATGGCCGTTCGTGGTGATCGCGCTGTCCAGGGTGGGCTGTCCGTGGAAGGAGGTGATGCGGCCCCCGGCCTCGACGACGATGGGAACGAGGGCGGCGACATCCCAGAGGTTCAACTCAGGTTCCGCGGCGATGTCGACGGCACCCTCGGCCACGAGCAGATGGGACCAGAAGTCGCCGTAGGCACGCAGGCGCCAGGTCGCCTGGTGAAGCCGATCCAGGGAACCATCGGGCCAACCGATGGGATCGCTCACGCTCACCGATGCATCGGCGAGATCTCGCACCTCGCTCACTGCAATGCGGCGAGGTTCGGTGTCCTCGGGCCCCTGGGTGAAGGCACCGTGTCCGGTGGCGGCCCACCACCGGCGCTGGAGGGCGGGGGCACTGACGACGCCGACCGTGATCTCGCCGGTGTCCTCGATGAGGGCGATGAGTGTGGCCCACACCGGGACACCACGGACATAGTTCTTCGTCCCGTCGATCGGATCGATGACCCATCGTCGACCGGCTGTGCTGTCGCCGCCGTGTTCCTCGCCGATGACGGCATCACGAGGTCGCTGGACGGCCAGCATGTCGCGCAGTGCCCGCTCGACGGCCTGATCGACCTCGGTGACCGGGGTCAGGTCAGGCTTGGTGTGCACCACCAGATCGGAGGAGCGATATCCCGCCATCGTGAGGGCATCGGCGGCATCGGCGAGGGTGATCGCCAGGGCAAGATCATCGGCTGACGCGGGGGCCACGCGGATCACGTTATCCGTCCGCACGGTGTCGACAGCGCGTACGGTGGTGTTCGTGCTCGATTCGATCTTCGGTCTGCCCACCCACATCCTGGTCGTCCACGCGGCGGTGGTGCTCGTGCCGCTCGCAGCGATCGGGGCCATCATCATGGGCTTCGCCCCGACCTTCTCCGTGCGATTCGGACCAGCCGTGGTCGTTATCGCCGGAGCCGGTGTGGTCTCGTCGATCCTGGCCCGCCAATCCGGACAATCCCTGGCGCTGCTGCGTGGTGTCAGCGAGGCGCACCATGACAGTGGTTCGCTCATGCCGCTATTCGCACTCGGACTGTTCGCGGTCACCCTCGCGCTGTGGCTGGTGGATCGTCGGCGCGCGCGTCGACGGGCACTGGGCACGCAGATCCTCGCGGTGGTGGTGGTTGCCGTGGCCGTACTCGCCACCGGGTGGACCATTCGCACCGGGCATACCGGTTCGGAAATGGTGTGGCAGGGGATCTATCCGGCCTGACCGGACTCGGTGGCGCCGCGACTGGCGAGGAGTATTCGCAGGGAGGCCAGGCGTGCTTGGGCATGCGGATCTCCGGCGACGAAGGCGTCGAGCCCGCACTCCTCTTCATCGTGGCTGCAGCCTCGGGGACATTCGCTGATGCCGGGAGTGAGATCGGGGAAGGCGTTGACGACTGAATCCGGGGAGACGTGAGCCAGCCCGAAGGAGCGCACCCCGGGGGTGTCGATGATCCAGCCACCCTCCGGCAGGGCGAGAGCCAGCGCGGATGTCGAAGTGTGCCGCCCGCGCCCGGTCACCTCATTGACCATGCCGGTCGAACGATCTGCGCCCGGCACCAGGGCATTCACCAGCGTGGACTTTCCGACCCCTGAATGACCCACGAGCACCGTCGTATGGTCGACGAGGATGTCCCGAAGGCGTTGCAGGTCGGATGGTTGTGGTGATTTGCCCTCACCGCGCGAAATGGTGACGATCTCGACGTCCACGTCCGCATAGGCTGCAAGGAGTTCTGCGGGGTTGGCGAGATCGGCCTTCGTGATGATGAGCAGCGGCTGCATGCCAGCATTGATCGCGGCCACGAGCGCCCGGTCGATCAGGCGGGGGCGCGGTACTGGATCGATGATCGAGGTGACGATTCCTAGCTGGTCGGCGTTCGCCACGATGACGCGCTCGACGGGATCGGAGTCATCGGCTGTTCGTCGCAGCGCCGTAGTGCGTGGATCGAGGCGCACGATGCGGGCGAGGTCATCCTCCCCGCCGTCGGTTCCGCCGACGAACCAGACTGAGTCACCCACGACCACGCCCTTGCGCCCCAACTCCCGTGCCTTGATCGCCAGCATGTCGCGACCGTCATCGGCCCGCAGCGAGAATCGTCCCCGGTCGACGCCGATGACTCTCGCGTGCTCGGCATCGAGGTGCTGCGGACGTTCCTTGGATCGGGGTCTGGACTTCCCACGGGCCGGCCGCACTCGGACGTCGTCTTCGTCCCAGCGTTGCGCTTGTCGACGCGTGGGTGTCATGTGCCCTGCCCGAGCATGTCCCACCACATTCCGGGGAAATCCGGGAGCGTTTTGCGGGTGGTGGCGATGTCATGGATACGGACATCGGGGGTGGCGAGACCGAGGACGGCGGCGGCGGTGGCCATCCGATGATCGGCGTAGGAGGACACCGTCGCACCGTGCAGCGTGCTCGGTTCGATCCGCAACTCGTCATCACCTGCAGTCGCCCGGCCGCCGAGTGCCGTGATCATCTCCTCCAGTGCGGCGAGCCGGTCTGTTTCGTGACCTCGTAGGTGACCGATGCCCCACAGGCGCGAGGGAGTGGAGGCGAGAGCGGCGGCGGCGGCGAGAACGGGGGCGAGCTCACCCACCTCGTGGAGGTCGGCATCGAGACCGCGGACCGTTCCGGTTCCCCGAAGGGTGAGTCCGGTGGCGTCCTGCTCGATGACTGCACCCATCTCAACGAGCAGCTCTCGCAAACGATCCCCGGCCTGGGTGGTGTCCTCCGGCCAGTCCGGGATGTGGATGCGTCCGCCGGTGATGAGGGCAGCGACGAGGAAGGGTGCGGCGTTGGACAGATCCGGTTCGATCGTGCGATCCCGTGCCTCGATGACACCGTGATCGACGTGCCAGGTGGGGTGCTCGACAGATCCGCTGCGGCGTACCGAGACACCATGCTCGGCGAGCATTGCGATCGTCATCTCGATGTGCGGGGCGCTCGGCAGATGGGCTCCGATGTGGGTGAGGCGCAGGCCCCGGTCGAAACGTGGTGCGCTCAGCAGCAGGCCGCTGACGAACTGGCTCGAGGCGGAGGCATCGATGCGCACCTCGCCCCCTGGAACACTGCCGCGACCGGTGACGGTGATGGGCAGCAGCCCGTTGCGATCGGCAATCGAGACACCCAGCCCGCGCAAAGCGTCCAGCATCGGTCCGAGTGGTCGTTCGCGCGCTCGCTCATCGCCGTCGAGCACGACGGTGTGACAGGTGAGGGCAGCAACAGGCGGAACGAAGCGCATCACCGTGCCGGCCAGCCCTACGTCGATGAAGCGTTCGCCGGCCGAGGATCCGTCACCGACGTCGTCGATCGGTGTCACGCGCCAGTCGACATTGCCCTCGGTCGAGGCCTCGCCGTCCTCCGCAGCGGTCGACTCGAAGAACTCCGCCCCCAGAGTCCGCAAGGCCTCCACCATGAGGCGGGTGTCTCGGGCATCCAGTGCCCCGCGCACTGTGGAGGGGCTATCGGAGAGAGCAGCGAGGATGAGTGCCCGGTTGGTGGCTGACTTCGAGCCTGGGATGGCGATGCGCGCATCGACCGGATGCCGCGCCATGGGAGCCGACCATGGATCAGCCGGTGGAGTCGCGGTCATATCGGTGGAGGGCATCGGCCTCGAGCGTAGTGCCTGCCATGGGGCACCCTGGAGTCCATGTGCGGACGATTCGTCGCCGGACGGGATCCGGTCAACGTCGCGGCAGCCTTCGGTGTCCAGGAGCTGCCCGAACGGCTCCTGCCCCCTAACTACAACGTCGCCCCGACCCAGCAGGTGTCGGTGGTGCGTGAGGATGACGGGGTCCGATGCCTTGACATCGCCCGATGGGGCCTGATCCCCTCCTGGGCGAAGGACCCCTCGATCGGCAACCGAATGATCAACGCCCGATCCGAGACGGTTGCGGAGAAGCCGGCCTTCCGGTCCTCCTTCGCCAAGCGCCGGTGCATCGTTCCCGCCGATGGCTTCTACGAATGGCAGGCCGCTCCGAAGATCCCCTTTTATCTGCATCCCGCTGACGACTCCGTCCTGGCTATGGCCGGGCTCTATGCCTGGTGGCGAGATCCCAGGGTGGAAGCGGAGGATGATCCGACCGCCTGGGTGATGTCGACGACGATCCTCACGATGGGATCAACCGGGCCGATTTCGGCCATCCACGACCGCAGCCCGGTGGCACTTCCAGCAGACCTGTTCGCTGCGTGGCTCGATCCCACGGTGCCGGGCGGCCCTGTGCTCGGCGAAGCGCTCGCGTGGCGGCCCTCGGAGTACTGGTCGATCCACGAGGTTTCCCGAGCCGTCAACCGTCCGCAGAACAACTCCCCGGAACTGCTGGATCCGGTGAGGCATGAAGTGTCGGGAATAACGCAGCAGACCTTCGAGTTATGACTGGCTATGGCCGCGGCTACCGAGGGAATCGAGGAGATCACGATCAATATCGATGGTCTGCTCAGCGAAGCCGCTACTGACACGGGGTTACCCTCGAAGGCAATGACCCCGGAGATGACAGCCCAGGCAGCCGACGCTGAGCGGTTCGAGCGTGACGCGCTGCCCTATCTCGATCAGCTCTATCGCGGCGCCCTGCGCATGACCCGGAATCCTGCGGATGCCGAGGATCTGGTCCAGGAGACGTTCGTCAAGGCGTTTGCCAAGTTCGACTCCTTCACGGAGGGCACGAATCTCAAGGCATGGCTCTATCGGATCATGACGAACACCTTCATCACGTCCTACCGCAAGCGTCAGCGCCAGCCACTCCAGACTCCAACGGATGAACTCGCTGACTGGCAGTTGGCGCAGACGACGCCTTTCACCACAGGCGAAATGCGCTCCGCGGAGTCGGAGGCTCTCGACCACATCACCGACGATGCCGTGATCGATGCACTGTCGGCGATCCCCGAGGACTTCCGCATCGCGGTCTACCTCGCCGATGTCGAAGGGTTCTCCTACAAGGAGATCGCGGACATCATGGGCACGCCCGTAGGGACGGTGATGTCGAGGCTGCATCGCGGTCGCTCTTTGCTGCGCGCCTCCCTTGCCGACTACGCGGCGGAGCGAGGGTTCGCGGGTGCCGTGGAGACAGGGGATCAGCCGTGACGATCAGCGATCCCCGTGACTGTCGAGCCGTGCTCGCGGCGGTGCATGACTATCTTGATGGCGAGGCTGAGGAGGGGTCCCGTGAGATCATCGTTTCGCACCTTCACGCATGCCCAGGTTGCGCTCACCGGGTGCGAATCGAGCAGTCTCTCCGCGAACTCATCCGACGTTCCTGCTCCGCACCGGTCGCACCACCGAGCCTGCGCTCGCGGATCGTCGCTGCGATCACCATCTCGCAGGTGACCGTGACTCGTCGGCAGCGGCCCGAGGGGGAGTAGCCGCGAGCCCGAGGCAGGGGTGTGCCACGATAGGCGCCGAATTCCACTGTGCCGATGAGGGCCGTGAAGGGCCGAGGAGGATGGCATGAGCAAGAGGGCTCGAAAGAAGCGCGACCGCAAGAAGAGCGGTGCGAACCACGGCAAGCGTCCGAACTCCTGAGCGTTCGTCCGTGACAACTGTGCCCACGCGCCTCGAAGTGCGCGCGGAGATGGTGGCCAGCGTCCAGACCGTGCTCATCACGGCGGGGGAGAAGGTGGACGTTGGTGCCACCCTGGTCATCCTGGAATCCATGAAGATGGAGATCCCCGTGTTGACCGAGATCTCCGGTGTCGTGGCCGAGATCGCCGTGGCTCCCGGGGATGTCATCCACGAGGGGGATCTCATCGCGGTCATCGACCACCGCTCCTGAACAGTCCCACCAGATCGGACAATGCCCCACGTGAACAAGACGCGAACGACCTTCACCGTCACTGAGGACGACACCGCCGAAGCACTCGGAAGCGGCGATGTGCCGGTCCTGAGCACCCCGAGACTGCTGGCCTGGTGCGAGGCGGCCTGCGTCACCGTCATGGGAGATCTGGGACCGGAGGCCACGAGCGTGGGCACGAAGGTGGACCTCGACCACCACCGCGCCACGCCGATCGGGGCCACCGTCATCATCCACGCCCGGCTTTCCGGCCGCGATGGGCGTCGGCACACCTTCGATGTCGCTGTTGAGCACGATCTCGGGGAGGGGCCAGTATCGGTGGCTCACGCCACCTTGACCCGGGTGGTCGTGCGGCGGGAGTCCTTCCTCACGCGCATCACCGCCTAGTCGCACCCCGGACATGGGTCCCCCTGAGAGGGGCCTGGGATCTGGATGCGACGTGACCGTTATCTGTCTGTTATGGTCCTTGACATGCAGTCGATGACGCCGGAGCCCTTCGACGCCCGACGCAGCCGCCAGGCCGCTCGCGAGCAGCGCCTGGCCAGGAGAGCCCGTGCGGAGGCTCACCGCCGCCGTCGCCGCAACCTTGTGGTCCTCGGTTCGACCGCGGCCCTGGCAGCAGGTGCGCTCGTAGCCGTACCCCTCGCCGTCGCATCTCCCGGTGATCCTGAACCCCTCGCCGTCTCCGCGACGGCAGCTCCCGACGCGACGCCGGCCCCGGCTGCTGTGCCCGCCGAGGATGTGCCGACCCCCGCCCGCGCAGAAGCTGACGCCACCGCGGAGGAGCCCACGCCGGTCGAGACCGCTGACGTCGTGGAGTCGAGCACACCCGCCGAGGCCGATGCCCCGCAGGAGCAGGCGTCCTCGACCCGTTCCCGTTCTGCCGCTGCTGAAGACGACTACACCGGCCGCACGCCGAAGCAGTTGCGGAAGGTCTCCGCGGATCTTCCCGTTGCCTCCGAAGGGGATAGCGGTCGTGTGGTGAAGGTCGCCCAGCGCGCTCTCGGCGTGAAGCCGGTCTCGGGCTACTTCGGTCCGAAGACCCGCAAGGCGGTTAAGCAGTTCCAGGGCAGCATGGGTCTGCCGAAGACCGGCATGATCGCCACGTGGACCTGGGCCGCCCTGGGTGAGGATGTCGTGGCCAAGGCGGAAACGGTCGCGGAGAAGTCCGACGGCTATACCGCCGGCGATCCGCCCGAGTCAGCGCCCGCGCGCTCAGCCGAACCGCCCATTCTGGAACAGGGTGATGAGGGAGAGGCCATCGCGGTCGTACAGCGTGCGCTCGGCGTCGAGCCCGCCTCGGGCTACTTCGGACCCAAGACGGCGGCTGCAGTGAAGGACTTCCAGGAGTCCGTGGGCTTGCCCCGCACCGGCACGATCGCCACCTGGACATGGAAGTCCCTCGGTGCTGAGGTCGCCTCGTCTGCGGCGTCAGCTCACGCCACCTACGGCACCGACTTCGGTCCCGGTGCGCCTAGTTCCTCGGGTGGCTCCTCCAGCGGTGGTTCGAGCAGCTCGGGTGGCTCGTCCTCCGGTGGTTCGGGTTCATCCGGCGGTGGCTCGTCCTCCGGCGGCAGCGGCACCATCAACGTCAACGGCCGGTTCTGCCCCGCCGCCTCGTTCACCTACGGCCAGGGCTTGGGCGCGCCGCGCCCCGGTGGTCGTTCTCACGCTGGCCTCGACCTCATGGGTTCGCGCGGCACCCCGATCTATGCGATCGACGGTGGCACGGTGACCCGCAGTGGATACCAGTCCAATGGCTCGCTGATCCTCGATATCACCGGGCCCAACGGCATGTTCTTCTACGGCCACTTCGACTCGATCAACTTCAGCGTCGGCCAGAAGGTGAAGGCCGGTCAGGTGATCGGCTACATGGGAGACACCGGATCGCCTGGTGCGGTGCATCTTCACCTGGAGTGGCGCCCGAACGGCTGGTCCGGTGGTCCCGCCGACGTCACGCCGTTGGTGCGGCAACTCTGCGGCTGATCGGATCACACTCCCGTGGTCGACCGGGGATAGGCCACCTCGGGGTCAGTGAGCACATTGACCAGGTACGGCACGCCTGAATCGAGGGCACGGTCGATCGCGGGACCGATGCCCGCCGGATCGGCAATAGTCTCGCCAGCACCGCCGAGGGTGCGTACCACCTCGTCATAGTGGGTCGGCGCGAGATCGGCAACGACGTCGTAGCCATAGAGGAAGCGCATCGGATGTCGCTCGAGACCCCAACCGGCGTTGTTCGCCACGATCATCACCACGGGAAGATTCTGGCGCACAAGGGAATCCACGTCCATAAGGGAGAAGCCAGCAGCCCCGTCACCCATGAGCAGGACGACGGGTGAATCCGGGTGTGCGATGCGGGCGGCCATGGCGTAGCCGGGCCCGGTGCCCAAACAGCCATAGGGACCGGGATCCAACCAGCGCCCGGGCAACTTCGGCTCGATGAAGCGTCCGGCGAAGGAGACGAAGTCGCCACCGTCACCGATCACGACGGCATCGTCGGACAGGCGTGGGATCAGTTCGCCGTAGATGCGAGCTGGATGAATCGGATCAGCATCGCTGGCGAGCAGCGGTGCATCAGCGGCAAGGGCGCCGAGGGCGGCTTCGCGCAACATCTGCGCCCACTCCAGCGGCGCCTGCTGATCGCCGAGCTCATCTCCGATGCTCGCGAAGACCGTCGACAGATCACCGTAGGCACTCGCGGCGAGGTCGAGATGATCGGCGACCTGGCCTGGCGAATCGACGAGATGGACAACCGGGGTTGGCGACTCCGGCGACCCGAATGCGCCATAGCCGAGGCGGAAGTCCAGGGGGGTGCCGGCCACGATGACGAGGTCCGCTCCAGCGAAAGCCCTACCGCGAGCCCGCGTCACGAGCAGTGGGTGGTCGGGGGGAAGGACGCCGCGCGCCATCCCGTTCGCGATGACCGGCAACCCAAAACGCTCGACGAATTCGCGCGCGCTCACCTCAGCGCCGTCCGCCCACACGTCGCTGCCGAGAATGACGATCGGTCGCTCGGCTCTCCGCAACGCGGTGGCGACAGCGTCGATGTCTCCGGCCTGGGGGGTCCGATCCGTGACATTTGGCGTGGCGCCTTTATGTGCTTCGGCAGGGGTGAACAGCACATCCATGGGTACATCGAGAAAGACGGGGCCGCGATGGGCTGATCCGGCAAGGGTGAAGGCAGTGTCGACCGCGGCGAACACGTCCGCCGGGTCGTGCACAGTCGTCGCTGATTTGGTCACAGAGGCGACGAGTGGCGGATGGTCGAGTTCCTGCAGGGCTCCTGAGCCCCAGCGAGCATCAGGGGCACGGCCGCCGATAACGACCATGGGTGAGCCGTTAACCCAGGCGCCGGTGATGGCGGACACCGCATTGGTGACCCCGGGACCTGCAGTGACGACGGCGAGACCTGGGGTTCGTGTCAGCTTGCCGATGGCTTCGGCGGCGAAGACCGCGGTCTGCTCGTGTCGCACATCGACGAGCCGCAGCGGACCGGTGGCGCCCGCTTCCACGGACTCCTTACCGCCGACGGCCGCGTCGTACAGCGGGAAGACGTGGGCTCCGGACAGGGTGAACATCGCCCGTACTCCGTGGTCGACCGCTGCGTTGACCGCCTGCTGTCCGCCGTGCTCGGGAGTGTTCGACACCGCAACCCGCCTAGATGAAGAGTGTGATGACGCTGACGAGGAGGGCGGCGACCAGGATGCCGGCGATGACGGCGACGAAGGTGCGATTGTTCATGACGGGCAGCGTAGCCTGCATGTTCGTGGGCAGCCTTGAGCGCGTCGTGGAAGAGCGAACCGACCTGTCGTCGGAGAATCTCGCGCGTCTACGGGCGCTGGTCGACTCCTGGGAGATCCTCGCCGATCTCAGCCAGGCTGATCTCGTCTTGTGGCTACCCACGTGGAATGCGGCGGGGTATGTCGCCGCGGCGATGGTGCGGCCCACGACGGCACCCACGTCTGTCCCTGATGAGATCGTGGGAACCTTCCTGCCACGAGGACGCCTGCCGGAGGTCGACCGGGCCCGGGTGTCCGGGCTCGTCGGAGAGATTCATTCGCCGGAGGCGATCGCCGTTCCCGGATCTGACGGCCGGGTGATCGCGGTGATCGCTCGCCAGGCGCGATCCCACGCGGCCGGACTCCTTCAACAGGTGTACGAGCAGGTCGCGGGTGTGCTGTTCGGGATGCTTCGCCGGGGTGAGTTCCCTCCGTCAGGAGTCTCCCGCGAGACCAGTGCGGGGCAGTCGCCGCGGGTCGGCGATGGGCTCATCACCCTGGACGCGGAGGGACGGGTTAATCAGGCGAGCCCGAACGCGGTGTCGGCGCTGCGCCGACTCGGTCTGGCCACGGATCCGGTTGGCGCCGACCTGTCCCGAACCCTCGCTCGATTGATGCGGCGTCCGGGTCCGGTTGATGCCGCACTGCCACCGATCATCAGTGGGCGGCGTGCTGGATTCGTGGAGGTGGATGCTCCCCAGGGCAGCCTGGTGATCAGCTCGTGGCCGCTGCTCGAGCGGGGGCGTCACTCGGGCGCGGTCATCCTGGTGCGGGACGTGACCGATTTACGCAGCAGGGATCGTGCCCTACTCAGCAAGGATGCGGCGTTACGGGAGGCTCATCATCGGGTGAAGAACAACCTGCAGACGGTGGCGGCACTGCTACGCCTGCAGGCGAGGCGGGTGCACGAACCCGAGGCGCAGGTGGCTCTTGCCGAAGCTGGTCGTCGGGTGGGGGCCATTGCGGCGGTGCACGACATCCTCGCGGTGTCCCCCGCCGAGGAAGTGGAACTTGCCGAGATGCTTTCTCGGCTCGTCGAGCTCAGTCGTCAGTTGTCGGTGAGCGGCGCGGAGGTCAGTCCGCAGATCGTCATCGAGATCGGAGACGGCGTGACGGGCGGCGGAGGTGGATCCCTGTCGGGGGAGATCGCCGGCCCCATCGCGATGGCGGTTTCGGAGCTGCTGGCGAATGCGGTGGAACACTCGGGAGCCGGGCTCATCCGGGTCGAGGCGCATCGGCAGTCGCTGGGGGCAAACGATGAGGATCGCCTCGTCGTCGCCGTGATTGATGATGGTGTGGGATTCGACCCGAGTCACACCTCGGGGCTGGGCCTGAGCATCGTGCGCAGCCTGATCGAGGAGGACTTGACGGGGACTGTGGGGATCGAACGAAGAGATGGGACGACGTGGGCGTCGATCTCGGTGCCGGTCTACTGACCTCGACCGGGTCGGTCAGGCAGTGGTGCGGGCTCGCAGACGAGCGTTACGCCGCTTGAGTGCACGACGCTCATCCTCGCTCAGGCCACCCCAGACACCGGCGTCCTGTCCAGACTCCAAAGCCCAGGTGAGACACTCGTCGATGACATCGCAGCGGCGGCAGACGGCCTTGGCCTCTTCGATCTGCAACAGGGCCGGGCCGGTGTTGCCGATCGGGAAGAACAACTCGGGGTCTTCGTCACGGCAGGCGGCATTGTGGCGCCAGTCCATGCGGTCCTCCTCAGTGCGCCCTCAGCGCGGTAGATGTCGCTCATCGTGGGAACGACATCCTCTAGGGTGACACGGTTGCGGGGCGCCCACAAGACGAATCACCCCTGAATCGCCTCGAAACTATGTCGTCTTCATCACAGGCATGTCGCAGAGATGCCCGATAATCGGATTATTCCCCCGGATTGGTCACGGGCGGCTCGTGGGAGCCCTCCACCTCGGTGATCGGCTGCACGGTGTTCAGGGCGGCGGGATGGGACCGCAGTCGGGCCAGGCTGACGAACCCCAGACCCTCGCCGTCGGCCTGCATCGGGGTGGGTGGGTTAGCCGCGATGGCGAGGGCTGAGGTGTCATGCCACACGGTGATGCTGCGGCGCGTCGAGCCGGCACGGGACCCGGAAAGCAGCCGACGACTGGCCCGGGCGGTCGTGAACAGTCCCATCCGACGAAGCGCGAAAGCGTCCAGCCCAGTGTCAAAGGAGGCATCCGGGCAGGCGTCAATCGGCAGGGAGCCCAGGTAGGTCCAGGGAGAGGTGTTCTGCACGATCGCCCAGTAGACACCCTCGACAACCTCATCCCCGCGCTGCAGGGTCAATCGCGGGATGGAGCGATCGGCGCCGGAGAGGAAGTGTCGGACCGCCGTGCGCAGATAACGCCCAGGGGTGGCGGCGAAGCCCTCAGCGCGTTGGGCCTCCATGGCGTCGATCACCCCCGCATCGATTCCCAGACCGGCGTTGGCGACGAACCATCGGCGCGAGCGAGCGCCATCGGCCCGCTCGATGTCGGCGGTGCCGAGGCTGATCGCTCGGGTCGATCCGGCGGCCAGGCTGGCCAGGATTTCCCCACTGGCCTCGACCGGGTCGCGAGGCAGGCCGAGAGCGCGGGTGACCACATTGGCGCTGCCACCGGGGACCGGGGCGAGGAGGGGCAGTTGTGCTGCGGTGGCTGGTGTGGGGTCGGAGAGGAGCCCGTTGACCACTTCGTTGATGGTCCCGTCGCCTCCGAAAGTCACCACGATGTCCAAGCCGTCGGCTCGAGCGCGCTCCCCGAGCTCTCGTGCATGGTTGCGGTGAGAGGTAGGGACGACCTTGAGGTCCAACTGCGAGGAGAGGGCGCTCAATAGGACATCGCTGGTCCGGGGAGACGTGGCAGTTGCCTGCGGATTCACCACGAGCAGGCCGCGCACCCGGTTGAGGCTACCCGCGTAGGGCAGGGCCTACCCTGGTCGGGTGCTGCTCGGACCCGTGCCTGCCAGCCTGGGGCTGCGTGTGAGTGCTCCGCTGGTCGCGGTCGAGGCCCTCGCCCTCATCACCAATGCCGTGATCGTCGTCATTGAGGTCATCCGGTTTGGGTTAACCGGACCGGCCGAGGTTTCCAATGTGCCGGCCTTCGTGCTCGAGGTCCTCATCTTCCTTGGCTTCGGAGTGGCCCTGCTCTTCACCGCGCGCGGGCTCTGGCAGGCGAAGCGGCCCGCGCGAGCCCCGGCGGTCCTCGCTCAGATCATCGCGCTCGTCGTGGGAGGTCCTCTCGCCTTTTCGACCGATCCGACCTCGCGCATCCTCGGCATCGGCCTCGTGGTCGTGGCCGGGGTCACGATCGTGGCGTTGCTGAGTCGGGGTGTTACCGAGGACATGCTGGGTCCGACGTCGTAGTCTTCCCGCCATGACTCAACGACCCACGTCGGTGACCTTCGCCGCGATCATGATGTTCATCGGCTCGGTTGGATACGCCGTAGGGGTGGTGATCAACCTCGTCATGCTGTTCAACCCCGGTGAGCAGCAGTTGCTCTTCGGAAGCACTGTCACCGACTGGTACTGGATCATCAATGGCGGACTCGACGCTGTCCTGGTCGTCGGCTTCATCTGGGTGGGACGCATGGCATTGCGTGGCGACTACGGCGCGGGCATGACGATCACCCTGCTCGCGGTTCTCAACATCGTGTTCTCGATGTTCCGCCTCGGCCACATCTACGGATGGGTGACGCTGGCGATCTCCATCGCCGTGCTCGCGGCGAACATGAGCGCATCCGCCCAGGATTGGTATCGCGCCCACCTTCCGGTGCGCTGACCCGAAATGGGTCTCTCGCGCAGAGCATTCCTCGCCGGTGTTGGTGGCCTCGCTGCCGCCTGGGGTGTCTCCACCCAGGTGCTGGGCCAGTCCCTCGCCGCGCCACTTCGGCCCGGTGACATCCCGACCACACTGCTTCAGACGATCAAGTTGTCAGCGCAGGCTGCGCGGGGTTCGTATCGGATTCTGCTTGCAGGTGCAGGCGAGGAGTTCATTCCCCGATACGACCTCCTAGGTCGCGAAGCGGACTCCGCGCGAACGGCCTCGCGTCGTTCCCTGATCTATCTGGCGCACCTGTCGGATATCCACGTCATCGACGCCCAGACGCCAGCACGCATGGATGCGATCCAGAGTGTCGCCCCGGAACTGTTCACCGATGCCTGCCGTCCGCAGGACACCCTCACCACCCAGGTCCTCGCTTCAGTCGTCGATAGCGTCGTCGACGCCCAGGTCAGCGCAGTGACAGGTGCACCGCTGGCGTGCGCGCTCTCGACAGGTGACAGCGCCGACAACCTCTCCCAACTCGAAACGCGCTGGTACATCGACATCCTCGATGGCAAGGAGGTCACACCGAACAGCGGCGACCCCGCCCGCTACGAGGGCCCCCAGGTCTGGGCGGAGGCAACCTACGCGTATCACCCTGATGATCCGTCCGGAGATGTGTATGGCGCATACGGCTATCCCACGATCCCGGGAATGCTCGAGGCTGCTGTCACGCGACCGGTGACCTCGCAGGGTCTGCCGGTTCCGTGGTTCGCGGTGTACGGCAATCACGACGCGACGTTCATGGGCACCTTCCGGCCCGATCCGTCCCTCTATGCCTGGGCGGTCGGCGGGCGTAAGGCTGCGGTAGCGGATGCTCTTGCGCCCACCTGGTTGCAGGGATACGCCTCTGATCTCAGCGTGGCGCAGCAGGCGATCAACACACTGCGCCAGCGGCTGGGATTGCAGCCGGGCATGCGTGTAGTCACCTCAGATCCACAACGCAAGATGCTCGAGCGCACCGAGTTCATGCAGGCGCATCTGGAGTCACCTGCGATTCCCGGACCGGTCGGACACGGCTGGACCCAGTCGAACATCGACACCGGTGAGACATGGTGGTCGGCTGAGATCACCCCGTTCCTGCGAGTCTTCGGCCTCGACACCTGCAATATGGCGGCGGGCGCGGACGGTGCAGTTCCGGAGGATCAGTTTCTGTGGCTGCGCGATCAACTCGCGCGCTGCGAGGCCGACGGGGTCATGGCCATCGTGTGCAGCCACCACAACTCATACACCCTGGAGAACGACGCGACTCCCGTCACCGGTGGTCAGCGGCTCGTGCACGCGGAGGAGTTCATCTCGATGCTCCTCGATTACCCCGTGTGTGTGGCGTGGTTGAACGGGCACACCCACATCAACACCGTCACTCCGCATCGCCGGGGCACCGATCCGGGTGGATTCTGGGAAATCACGACAGCGTCATGCGTCGACTTCCCCCAGCAGCAGCAACTCGTCGAGTTCGTCGACAACCGAGACGGCACCCTGTCGATCTTCGTCACCGCCCTCGATCATGCTGCCCCACCGACGTGGACCCCCGGCGATTTCAGCCAGGTGGGTCTGGCATCCCTCAGTCGTGAACTCGCGGCCAACTCCTGGCTCGCCGATCCGCCGTTGCGCGCGGGTTCGCCACTGGATCGCAACGTGGAGTTGCTCCTGCCTGCTCCCTTCGAATTCAACACCATCACCGATGAGGCATTGGAAACCCAGCAGATGGCGGCGCGAGCACGTCTCATGGCGCATGGAGGACAGTCGTGAACCGGCGTCTGCTCTCCGGTGTCGCCCTCGCCGCCGGGCTCCTGCTCACGGGGTGTTCCCAGATCGATGCGCTGCAGCCGGTCAGCGGAGGTCCGATCACCACAGTGCGCAATGCCACCTATGTCGTTCTTGTCGATCAGCAGGTACCGATCAAGGTCGCGCCCATCTGCGAGGAAGCCGCTGATGCCTTCCTGTGCATCGGTTCCACCCTCGACGGGTTGGAGATCACGGCGACGGCGAAGGCCACTGCGCCCTATGACCTCACCATCGAGGTGGGGGGCGAGGTCATCTTCACAGGATCCGCCGAACAGGTTCTCAGCGACGCCCTGCTGGAGGAGTCGTGAGCGCCTATTTCGTCGCGCTCGTGCGCATGTGGCGGGGCTGGGCGATCGTCCTGCCCGTCATCGTGGTCAATGCGATGGTTCAGGCGCTCCTGGTACTGCCCGATGCGACACCCGACCTGACCGTTGGCTTTGTCCTTCTCGCGATCGTGTCACTGTTCGTTCTCATTGTGAGCTTTGCTCTCGTGGGGACTGCCGTCTTGCAGGCGGCGGTCGGCAGGGTCGACGCGCGCCAGGTGTTGGTTCAGGCCCGGCAGCGGCTGCCGATGCTCGTGCTGTGGTCGTTGGGCCTGTTGATCGTCGTCCTGCTGGGACTCTCGCTGTGGCTACTGCCCGGATTCATCATCCTGGCGATCACGCCTTACCTTCTGCTCGCTGTCCTGGATGGTCGCTCGAATCCGATGAAGGCGAATTTCTCCGTGATGGGCAGGCGAGTCGGTTCCTGGTTGTTCACGGTGGCCCTCATGGGAATCACCGCGCTGGTGATCTGGGTGCTGGCCGTCGCTACGGGCTTCTTCGTCACCGGATCGCCCGGCGCGTTCATCGGCTGGTTGGGCCTGGGCTTCGTGTCCTCGTGGTTCACCTGCGCCTGGGCGCTGATCTATCAGCCCGCCGTGGGATCCGATCGGTAGCTCAAGAGTACGGGCGAGCCCGGCGGATCCTGGGGAACTCCGGTGTCACCGATTGTGGGAGTGCCAGGTGGGTAGGACCAGTTGATGATGGTGACCTGTGTCTCTGGTCCGCCGGTGCTGCTGGGAAAGACTGGCAGCACCTCGCTGGGACTTGGTATTGGCTGGTCCACACCGAGGGTGCAGGCCTGGAGTAATCGTCCGTTCGCGAAGACCGGCCCTCGATGGTCGATCCGGTCGCCGTTGACGATCGTCATTTCCGCCTGGACCAACCACACCGCTGGATCGGGCCCAATGCCGCAGGCGGAGATCTCACCAACGGAGTTCGCCTCCATCCATTGGAAGATGACATCGGTGTTCGTAATGATGCAGTCGGTTGCTGCCGTCACGAGCGAGGGGCATGGGGGGTAGGCCGCGTCATCGATGAAGAGTGCTGCGCGAGTGAAGGACCCAGTGCGAAGTGCATGCGTATGGGCGAATCCGGCTGCCTGCTCGCCAGGGATAGCAGTGATGTCGAGGTGGACCCAACTCCCCGCGCGACGAGCGTTCGTTGCTCTCACCACGTGGATGAGCTGTCGACCCGCGCTATCGGTGAGCAACAGCGCTGCATTCGGCGGATCAGTGTCGAAACCGGAGGCCTCCCAGGTCTTCACCAGTCGCGCGACATCGGTGCGACCGGAGCGGCGATCAGGCCGATCGGTGAACCATGTCACCATCGTCCGTGCTGGTATGGACAATCGAATGGATCCGTCGATACTGCGAAGGTTCGCCTTGCTTGCCCCGGTCACGAACAGGATCCCGGGCGGCTGAGTTGTGACGGCCGCGGGGGAGTCACCTGATCCTTCATCAGCCTGGGAGGCCGGCGCGGCGAGCCCTACACCCATCGCCAACGCCGCCGCAGCAGCGATAATCCAGGTCCTCATGGCGCCCCCCACAGCTGTGATCTCATGGCTTCGTTGTCGAAGGCTAGGCCACGTAGTGGTGATGTTGCATGGCTAATCCGAATCAGCCGCCAATCGGGCCAGGTTCTGCCCGTCGAGTCGTCGTACTGTCCATTCGTCCATGGCCACGGCACCGAGGGAGTCGTAGAAGCCCTTGGCGGGCTCATTCCAATCCAGCACCCACCACTCGAGGCGGCGGTAGTCACGCTCCACGCAGATCCGGGCGAGTTCGGCGAGAAGTGCCTTGCCCAATCCTGAGCCACGGTGGGCAGGCTGGACGAAGAGGTCCTCCAGCCAGATGCCGTGCTTTCCGGTCCAGGTGGAGAAGTTGACGTACCAGAGTGCGAAGCCGACGACCTGGCCGTCGGCCTCGCCGACGTGGGCGAAGACCTGTGGTTCGTCGGCGAAGAGTGCCGCCTGGAGGTCGGCCTCGGTGGTCTCCACCGCATCGGGGTCGTTCTCGTATACGGCGAGGTCGATGATCAAGGAGAGGATGGCGGCGACATCCGATTCCCGAGCAGGACGGATATCGGTCATGGCAACACGCTACTGCCACCTAGAAGGGTGGGTCGGGGGGTTGTTGTCGTTCTCGGGGGAGCAATTGCTGGGCGAGATGTTTTTGTCGTCGCCGGGTGGCCCGGTCAGCCAACCCGGT
>Ga0075480_10000511_pt1 | contig 23216 bp, 20 predicted proteins | sample DEB08_DNA_7_FD_81590 | JGI IMG/M metagenome (GOLD analysis project Ga0075480, IMG submission 81590) | Aqueous microbial communities from the Delaware River and Bay under freshwater to marine salinity gradient to study organic matter... | ecosystem: Environmental > Aquatic > Marine > Coastal ... | reverse complement strand
GATGGAGCAACCCACACGATGAACGTGCAATTCGTGGTCGTTGAAGCCCCGACGAACAACCCGATTGCTTGGGCCGTCAAGGAGTTCGGCATGGTGACGACGGTGATCATCGGGGTACTGGGCGTGGTCATCCTTGGTTTGGTCAGCATGCTTGTGCTCGGGCGCCGCGGTGGCGCAGAGGGCTTGATTGAAGCGAAGTCTGCGTCGGTTTGGGACGCGGCCCCAATGGCCGCATCCTTTGCTCTCGGCAGTCCCGCTGCGATGTCTGCTCCGATGCCCGACATGAACGCGCAGCCGGCTGCACTTCCACCTGCGACACCTGCTCCGATGGCCCCCATGCCGGACATGACCGCGCAACCGGCCGCACCGGCACCTGCTCCAGCGCCCGCTCAAACCGGTCCACCGTTGCCTGCCAGTGGCCTGCCGCCGGGATGGACGATGGAACAGTGGGCCTTCTACGGTGAAAAGTGGCTCGAGGCCAACGCCCCGGCCGCACCGGCACCGCAGCCAGCCGCTCCTACGGACTTGTCGAACCTGCTCGACGGCCTTGACCTCTGAGGGACGCACATGGGTGGGTTCTGGCAATTCTTCGGACTTCCAGACCCAGCAGAAGCGCAGCGTTCCGGTGCGCTCCCCTCTGCCCCGATCGTCGCTCCCGCGCCACCTGAGCCTGAACCAACGCCACCTGTTCGAACGGGTCCTTCACCGCATTTCATCGACCTGGGTGACCGCAGGCAACCGCCGAGGCACGTGCCCCATCGGGCCGTGAGGTACCTCGCGCCTGATGCATCGTCACGCTTGCCCGTCAACGGGATGTTGATGCGCGTTCAAGACGGTGATTCGCTCTTTGTCGACCTGCGGAGCGTTGCCCACATGCACGCACATCAAGACGCCCTGCGGTCTGAACTTCGGCGTTTGGGTGAAACGACGGGCGTGGGTGCGTGGGCGCTTGATCCAGACGACCGGCTGTTCCTGATTCCTGGAGCGGACGTCGTCATGGACACGGCTCGCCATGAACTCGGAGGTACCGCCTTGCTCCCGATGCCGTCCTCATAGGGCGGTCAGGGCATCGACCACACGGGCAGGAAGCCCAAGCACGGTGGCTTCGTCGCCTTCCACGAGCGTCGCATACGGGGCCATCGCGCCAGCGAGGTCGTACGCGCCTGCCTTCCCTTCCCATGAGCCGCTCTGCACAAGTTCAGCCAAGGCGTCGTCGCTGAAGGCCGACAACTCGACCACGGCCGAGTCCAAATCGAAGGTCCATGTCCCCGCCAAACGCAGGCCGGAGGCGGTCCAGACCCGATGGCGACGGCCACGAAGCCGAATCAGCATGGCCAACGCCGCCTGCGCGTCTTCGGGTTGGCCAAGGGCGAGGGTGGCATCGTCGGGGTCGGCGAGCATGGTGTCCGCAACGAGCACGACGCTCCCGGCGTGGTCGTCACCCACGGCCTGCGCTTTTTCTTTGGCGATGTGAAGCACCTGTGCGTCAACGGTGCCACGGATTCGAGCCTCGCTCACCTCCACTGGAGCGACCATGGACTGGAGGCCGACGGCCTCCAACATCTGCTTTCGCCGGGCCGATCCGGAGGCCAGCACAAGGTCCACGCGAGCACCTCAGAGGCGGCTCACGATGGAGAAGCGTTGCTCGTCTTCCTTCCACCAAAACGGCTGGTAGCCGAGCAGGTGGTGGGTGTGGCGCATCTTCACGATGCCAAGTTTCCGCTTGACTTCGTCAGCGTCCCGGTCCATCACCAGGTGCATCACGGTGTCCGAGAGGTAGTCCTCAACGCCGTATTCGCCGAACTGCTTGTGGTCGTCACCGGTCATTTCGCAGATGAAAAAGGACGTCAGTCCGAGGCGCCGAACCGCTTCGAACAGGCGGAAGATTTCGTCACGTGGGTTTTCCATCTTGGTCAGGGTGAAAAAGGCGCCAAGGGAGTCAAAGACCAAAATTTCGAATCCAATCGAGTTGCGGTAACTGGTCAACTGCGAGATGAGTTGGCCCATCCAGTCCACTCGGTTGCCCATGCCCTGCTCATCGAGTTGAACACGCAGGTCGGCGAGGTCGATGATGGCGATGCGGTTGCGCACCCTTGGATCTTCGACGTTCATGCCCATGTTGGCCATGTGAGAGCGCAAGGAATCCTTGCCTTGTTCGAGGGTCACGTAGATGCCTGAGGTTTCTCCGTACAACACCGCGTTGTAGAGCATCGAAAACGTGAGGCTGGATTTCATCGCACCGGAGGACCCGGCCACGATGGCGATGTGTCCCTCAGGAATTCCTCCCTGCATGTTCTCATCGAGTCCTTCGACGTGTGTGGGAATGCGCTCGATGGTCATGGGCTCACCGCACCTGCGTGGACGTGAGGCTTCATCAACCTCACTCAGGGGGCTCTCTCATTCCACCGTGACGGACTTGGCGAGGTTTCGAGGACGGTCCACGTCGAGGTCCAAGGCCAAGGCCGTGCGGTAGGCGAGCAGCTGCAGAGGAAGCACGGTCAGCAAGGGAGAGCACAGCGGGTGGGTGCGTGGCACTTCGATGGCCACGTCTGCTTCTTTGGCAAGTTCATCGCCTTCTGTGCAGACGAGGATGATGCGGGCGCCTCGTGCCTTGCACTCGTGAATGGCAGAGGCCACCTTCTCCTTCACCGCATCGTCCGGGGCGACCACGACCACCGGACGCCCTTCTTCCAACAAGGCGATGGGGCCGTGCTTCATTTCGCCGGCAGGATACGCCAAACAAGGAATGTAGGTGAGTTCCATGACCTTCAGCGCGCCTTCCCTTGCCACGTTCGCGGAGAGGCCACGGCCGAGGAACAACAAGGACGGGGCCTCCAGCACCATCTCGACCGCCTCGTCGATCGGTCCAGGGTTGGCAAGGTACTGTTCAATGAGTTCGGGCACCTTTTGGAGGCCTTGAGCAAGCACGCGTGCTTCGTTGGCGCTGAGTTGTCGAGCGCGGCCGATCTGGAGCGCGAAGATGGTCATGGCAGCGACCATGTTTGAGAACGCCTTGGTGGAGGCCACGGATTGTTCAGGGCCAGAATGGATGTACACGCCTTGTCCACACAACCTGGCGATGGTGGAACCCACGACGTTGACCACGCCGTGCACGTCACCGCCTTTGAGTTGGATTTCCTTGATGGCCGCGATGGTGTCCATGGTCTCCCCTGACTGTGAGACGGCGAAGTGCAGGGCTTCTGGATTCACCACCGGGTCTTGGTACCGGAATTCACTGGAAACGTGGGCCACCGCAGGAATGCGAGCCAAGCGCTCGATGAGTTGCTGCCCGATGAGCGCGGCATTCAACGCGGTGCCGCAACCGAGCAACCTGACGTGGGGTACCTTTCGGAGTTGCTTCGCCGAGCGGTGGATGCCTCCGAGACGCCCGTTGCCGTTCTTTACGTCCAATCGGCTCGAGATGCATTGTCGCAGCGCTTCGGGCTGTTCGTAGATCTCTTTGAGCATGAAATGCGGGTACTCGCCCAAATCGGCTTCACCCCAGCTTTCCTCCAAAGTGATGGCCGCCGTATCGCTTTGTCCTCCGTCGAGGCGTTCAATGGCGAGGCCCTGTGTGTTGTAGGTGGCGATGTCACCGTCCTCAAGGATGATGATGCGGTCCGTGTGCTCCACCAAGGGTTGTGGGTCGGAGGTCACGATGAGCCCGTGGTCCGTCTCTCCAAGCACCAGTGGGCTGCCGTTTCGGGCACAGACGAGTTCGTCGTGCTCGAGGAAAAGGGCACAGACACCCCATGTCCCACGGAGGCCTTTGAGGGCGGTGCGCATGGCGTTCAGAGGAGATTGCCCCTTGGCCACCGCCCGTTCGAGGCGATGCGCGATCACTTCTGAGTCGGTTTCCGAGCGAAAGGTGGCCCCCTGACGCTCCAAGTGCCGACGGACACGGGTGGCGTTTTCGATGATGCCGTTGTGAACGATGGCGACTTTGCGCTCCGGTCCCAGATGCGGGTGAGCGTTGTCGTCCGTGACGCCACCGTGCGTGGCCCAACGTGTGTGTGCGATGCCCACCGTCCCCGGCATGTTGGCGGGGAGGACCTCTTCCAGATCCTGAACTTTACCGGTGCTCTTCCTGACCTCGAAGGCCTCACCACGGATCGCGATTCCTGCGCTGTCGTAGCCTCGGTATTCCAACCTGCGAAGGCCGTTGACCAAGATTGGAGCGGCCTGACGCTGGCCGTGGTACGCGATGATGCCGCACATGGTCACACCTCCACGCTGTCCCCGCAGATTGGGCAAGGGACCCGGCGGATGGTCAGGTCGCGAACGGTGAACGACGCCTCGCATGACGCGCACACGGCTTCACGGCTCGGCGGAGGCAAATCCGGCAACGCCGGTAGGGCGGGCAAGTCCACATCGTCGAGGGTGGGCGGGGGCAAGTCCGCAAGGTCGGGAAGGGCGGGAATCGGCAGGGCGAGCGTCGCTTCCGGCTGGGGCATCGTTCCTGCCATGGCCCGTCGTCGTCGTCGTTCTTGCCTTGCGTTGACGGGATCTGGGCGAACGGTTTCCTCCTCTTCAGGAGCATCGTCCTCGTCGTCCAAGACCGCGACAATTTCCTCTTCTTCGTCAACGACGGCGAAGGGCACCACGTCCTTGACGGGTTCAACCATCACCAGGACATCTTCGTCGAGGTCGGACTCGTCTTGGTCCTCCTCTCGTGGGCGACGACGCATGGCGCGGCGTGCGGTCAACACCATCGCCAACAGGAGCACGACCACGACCATCCCAGAGCCTCCAAGGATGAGCATCTGCATGTCTCGGTCACCGGGCAAGGGGGCCAGCAAGTCGTCGACCCAACTGCCGCCGTTGCCGTCAGAATTCTTTGGATCGGCATCCGCCAGAATGCGGAGGTCAAGCGCACCTGTGGTGGACGTGAAGCCGACCACCACGTCCACGGATTCTCCGCTGGCGCCGAGCAAACGTCCCGCCTCGAGGATGTTGGCCAAGGCGTAGGCGTCGGTTCCGTCGCCCACGGCCAGCAGTCCAAAGCGGACCACGGGCCCGCGAACGGAGACCTCGTCGTACATCACCATCAGGCCGTGGTCACGCTCGATCATGCTGGTGCTGAGCGCTCCTGGTGCGTCGATGCATTCGGCCGCCTCGATGCTCCAACTTTGGTCGGTGACCGCGGTGCACACCTGCGCGTCCTCGCCTTGGCGTTCGATCCATACGCCAACGAGCCGCCCTTCGTCGTCGAGGGCGAGGCGGTGGTCGGAGGCATCGTCACCGACGGCCGCCAGGAAATTCCACGCTTCTTGGTCACGTTCGCCATGGGTGTAGAGCAGCCCGAGCCGCTCAACTCCCGTGACGTCGTCACGGACGGTTTGGTACAGGATGTGCAGACGTTCCTCGCTGATCGCCACCGACACCGGGTCACCCTGAGAAGCCAGAACGTCCACGTCGGAGTGGACGATGTAGGGGCCGTTCCATGAACCCGACAAGTCGGGTCGCTCGGAGATCATGGTGAAGATGCTGGTCACGTCAAGCCAGGAGCCGCCTGTGGAAATGTCGCGGTGGTAGCCTGCGATGACCACTTCGCCGTTGCGTTCTGCGACGTCCAAGCCCCAGTAACTTCCCTCAGACAACTTCAGGGGCGTGAGTTCGCGCTGGACTGGGGTCATCTGACCGGTCGTGGTCAAGGCGGCGATGCCGAGGTCTTGGAGCGTGTACCCGTCTTCGCTCATGGTGCGCCGTGTCCAAGTCAATTGGATCATGCCATCGCTGCGAACGGTGCTCGCAATTTCGCCGCCCCAATTTCGCTCGACCAACACGTCGCTGATGACGACCATCGAACTGGAGAGGATGCGGGCGTGCAGCTCACCCTCTCGGGTGGTCAGCAAGACGGCCCCCTCCTCGCCGCCAATGAGGTCGATCGGGGTCTCCCCATCGTCCAGTGAAAGCCGAATCGGGGAGCCGAGCGTGAAGGTGTCCGCCACCACCGTGAATCGATGTTCAGCGTGTTCGGCCTCCACGCCGTTTCCTGAAAGCAGCACCCGGTATTGGTGACCACCGACGTCGGCCACCTGGTCCAAGAAGCGGGCTGTGGCGAAGCCAGAGCTGGAACTCCCACCGTTGATTCGGCCGATGGTCGCCGTTTCAACGCTAAGCCAACCTTCCTCCGTCCAACGCTCAAGGCTCATGGTCAAGGACGTGGCTTCGTTCTGGCCAAGGTTGTCAAGTCGGACCGAGACCTCGAACGGCTGGTTTGGGACAGGGATGAGCGGCATCGTGGTGACCGCTCCTTGCAAGAAGCGGAGGCTTGGCTCCACAGGACGGGGATCGACGGTGAAGGTAAACCGGATTTCGTTGTCGCTTCGGTCCACGTCGGCCAATTGCTCGTCCGGGTCGATGCTGATGACGACCTCGTGGGTGCCGGGTTCAGTGGCCCACCAATAGAGGCTGTAGGAGCGGCGTTCTCCCGCGTCCACCGATCCGATCACCCCTTGGCTTGGGTAGACCTCAGAGGTAGAACCGGGTGCTTCGAGGAGGAGGCCGACGTTGTCGGCCGAGGCATCGCCGTCGTTGAGGAATTCAAACCGGACCTCAAGCACCGTGCCTGCAACGGCGCTGCTGGTGACCAGGCCCTGATCGTACACGTTGGACAGGCCGGTCAGGGCGAGTTCAGGTGCTGCAGGGAGGTTGTCCACTTCGTAGGTCCGCCGGAAGGACTCGCTGACCGAGCCGGATTGGTTGACAAAGCGCACGGCTACGTAGTGGTCGCCGTCTTCAACGGACGTCGAATCCCAGGTCCATGACCAGTCTTGGAGGACGAAGTCTTCGTCGTCCAACGTGGCGACTTCGTTCCATGGTCCGTTCCCGATGCGTGCCTCAACGGCGCTTGGCTCCGGCCCTTGGGCGGTACCGGTGAACGTGACGCTGCCCTCGAGCACGGTTTGGGTGGAAGGAGACGTGATGCTGGCGCTCATCCGCCCGAGGTTCATCCATCGGACGTCTGCTGCCGAAAGGTCGCCTGAATCGGTCCTTGCACGGGCGAGCACCAAGGTGTAATCCTCGTCCTCGTCAACCCAATCGTCGTCCAGGGTCACGTCGAGGTACCAGGCGCTCGGCTCGCCCCCTGCCTTGCGCCAGTCAAGAAGTTCGACAGGATTGCTTGAGCCGTCCCTGTATTGCTCGAGGCGGACTTCCACTTCGGTGTAGGTTCGCTCCGTGGTGTCTTCCACGCTTCCTTGGAAGCGCACACGGTCACCCGCGAGGAGCAGGCTTCCGTTTTGATGCGACTCGATGTCCACGTGGTTTCCATCGCCGTCGCCAACCGGTGGCGGTGCGATCACCGTGTCGCCTTCGAGGGAGGTGCAGGTGCGTTCCAACACAAGGTCGACCGCGCAGGACGCGTCGATGAGGCCCCATCCCCACTTCTCGTTCCAGTGCGGATCGATGGATGGCTCGCTGGCGGTTCCTCGACGTTCGGCCGAATCCCGGAGGAATTGCTTGACCTCGTCGGGCGTGAGCGACGAATCCGCTTCGAGCATCAAGGCCACGACGCCAGAAGCCAGCGGTGTGGCCATGCTTGTGCCGTCCTTGGAATCGTATCCGGCCTCTGCCTTCGGTCGGTCGGGTTGGCCGGGGAAGGTTGCGCCGGTCGCTGCGGTCGCGCTGGTGATCCCGGTTCCAAAGGAGGCCAGATCTGGTTTCAACTCGTCGAGTTCGTCGTCGTCTCCGTCGTCGTCCCGTGGGCCGTAATTCGTGTAACTCGCGGTCGAGTCATCGGTCCGGTTGATCGAATTCCTGTCGTTCGCGGCGGAAATGGCGATGCCCTTGTCCGCACTCGCCGGTGAGGGCACGCGCCGAGCACCGTCGTTGCCCATGGCAATGACGCAAACCACGCCTGCATCGGCGGCGTTGTTGACCTGACGTGCCTCGGCGCTGGAACCGTTGTCCCCGGTGTCTCCTGGATTTAGAGGGGAACTGAAGGAGCCAAAGGACATCGAGGCCACTTGGATGCCCTTGGCCGACCCGTTGTGGCCCCAGTCCGTGTTTGCGTTGTTGACCACCCACTGGATGCCGCTGATCGAGTATTGCGAGTTGGTACCACCGGTGTCGGTGAGGACCTTGACGTCCACCAAGTACGCGCCCGGTGCGGTGCCCATGTGCTGCCTTGAGGCGTCGCCAGTGCCGAGGGCGCTGCCGGCCACGTGGGTGCCGTGGCCTTGGCCGTCGTCGGGGTCCTGCGAACCGTCGGGGTTTGAGGAGGTCGACGTTGCATCGAAGCCCGCGACCCATTTGTGGTCGTCATAGGAGAGCGGGTCGAGGTCTGGTGCGTCGCTTTCATCGTCAAAATCGTTCAGGCTTCGGTGCTCGTTGTCCACGCCGGTGTCCAACACGGCGATGACGACGCCATCGCCGGTCAGGCCGGTAGGGTGCACCTCGCCAGCATACACGTCACTGTCACGGGCTCGGAGGGCCTTTGCCGCCACCTCGTTGGTGGGAACGAGCAGGTTCTGCATTTCAACGACCACCACGCCATCCAGGCGCCAGAGGTCCAACAAGGCCGAGACGGGAACGCGGTCGAGGACGACCGAATCGAGGCTTTCTGGAAGGTCAAACCATGCCCCTCCTTCTTCACCGACCCAGCCGTGTGCGTCGAGGATTGCGCGGAGGGCTGCGATGTCCTCTTCGCTTGGATGCCAAGCGAAGTCGACCACGATGGCCACCGTTTGGCGACCGTCCGGTCCTTCAATGGCCGTTGAAGAAACGGACGAGGCGCCGTCCAAGACCCGCTGGAGTCGGTCGTCCATCCCGTTTCCGTCAAGGTCCGGGCCGTAGCTGTGCCACCAACCGTAGGTCTCCTCCGCCTCGCGCTCGGCGCGATCGGGCCATCGGTCTGGCGCGGGACAGAGTTCCTCACCGCACATCAGCGGAGGGACGCCGTCCACCACATTGACCCGAGGTTCGGCGTCGGGCAGCAAGGCTTCAGCGCCTGCTGCGGCCGGTCCTGTGACCATCAGGACGAGAAGAAAGAGGGCGACGCGCGTGCCGCGTGCGGTCTTGTCCGCGCTTCCGCCCATCATGGAACGGTCCATCGGGACACCTTTGAGCCTATCCCGTTGCCTCTTCATTTGTCGGCCAGTCGAGGTGCTGCGGGTCGGTCGCGCATTGAAGCCTTGGGCCGTTTTTCCGCTCGACGACGCCCACTTCGCCTTCGCACACCGGGCAATGGGCCACGTTGGCCAATTGTTCGAACCATGCGGAGCGTGTTTCTGGTTCATCGGACGCCTCCATGAGGGAGGCCAGCACACCCCTCACGCGTTTTGGAACGGGCAAGCCCTTGGCGGTCCATGGATCGTCGACCTCAGCGAGGTTCACCATGCTGTTTCGCAAGGCATCCCGGCGTCCGTGGAGGGTGGAAAGGCCGCTCGGACCTCCATCGACCACCCCGGTCGGGACCGGTCCTCCGCGTGCCACCAAAGGAAGCGTGAGGTAGGTGGCAAGGAAGCCTCCCAAGTGCGCCATGTGCGCGACGTTGCCCCCCGCTCCACCTTCAGCGGCCCACCAACGGGCCACTTCAAGGCCGAAGTAGAGCAGTGCAATCAGGCTGACCGGCCACGGACGAATGAGGATCAGAGGGAAGGGGATTTCGTCCCGAGGCCAGCCTGCCAAGTAGGCTCCAAGAAGGCCAAAGGCGGCACCGCTGGCCCCCCACGCGGGCGTGACGCTCTGCCAATTGGCGAGGGTCCAGGCGATGGAACCACCGAGCAGTCCAATGGTGTACACGGCCGCGTACCGCTTGGTTCCCAAGCGTTGTTCCAGCGGCACCCCCACCAAGGCGAGGATGACCACGTTGCCAAGCACGTGCATGAGGTCAAATTGTGCGTGAAGGAATCCAGCCGTGACCGCCGTATGCCACCATCGGGGATCGTTCATCCGTCCCGGAATGAGCACCAGATCAAACCAGAGCATGAAATCCTGAATCAGGTCCATGCGGTACGCGGCGCCGATCGCCGCTTGCATCACGGAGCCAAAGAGCACGGCCAGCACAATGCCAAGCGACAGGGGTGCGCGTGAGCGCACGGCGTACGCAAGGGGGACGAGGACGGCAAGGCACCATCCTACGATGAAGGCCTGTTCCAACAAGGTGAGCGACGGCCACGCGAACGGAACCGTGGCCATGCCATCACGTGGGTGCCCTCTGCTTTGACGCTTCGCGGGTCGGCGGCTTCTTGGGTGCGGGTCTGCTCGGTGGGGCATGGGCACGGTGCTCGAAGCACGTGGGCTGGTCGTCCGACGCGGTCAGCAGACCGTGTTGCGTGGCGCAGACCTCGTCTTGGAATCCGGAACGTGCACCTTGCTCCTTGGTGAAAACGGCACGGGGAAATCCACCCTGGTGGAAACCCTCCTCGGCCTTCACCCGTTGGAAGAGGGGCAGGTCCACGTCATGGGCAAGGTCGTGCGGGATGCCGAGGGTCGGCGAGCCCGCCGTCCTCACGCTCCTCTTGGCGTGCTGCTCCAAAGCGACGGTAGCATCCGAGACCAGAGCGTTCGGCATCATCTTGCGGTCTGTGCCGCAGCGGCTGGCGTTCACACGTCAGACGATGACGTGGCCACACTCGCCGATCGGATGGGCCTGCGTCACCGTCTTGATGACAGGATGCTCTCGTTGTCGGAAGGGCAACGCCGAAAGGTCGGTGTTCTGGGCGCACTCCTGCCTGGCTTGGTCCCCGATGGTGGAGGCCTGCTCGTGTTGGATGAACCTACGGCGGCGTTGGACGAGCGCGGTCAGACCGTCACCATGGAACTGATTCAACAGGCCGTTGAATGGGGTGCAACGGTGCTTGTGGGGACGCATCATCCTGAGCGCTTTCCCGCGGCCGGTCAGGCCTTTAGGCTTGACAATGGCAAGATGGCCTCCGTTCCTCTTGACGCATCAGCACCCGCTGCAGGCGATGCATGGCCCACGTTGTCCTCCGGTGCCAGCGGTCCCTCGGCATGGTCCCTCGGACGCAGATACGCCTGGTCTGGAGGCACGCCGCTGTCGGGGGCCTTGCTCGGTGCGTTGATGACGATGGCGTTGGCCACGCTGTTGTTTGACAGCGCCACAGTGGCCTTGCTACCATCCACCGCTCTTCTTGGTCTGCTGTTGTTGCCTTCGCTCGTTGCGGGCGCAGCAGGTGATGCCGCTTTGCTGACCGTGCGCCGAGACCGTGCCTTCAACCGCCTCGATGCACTTGGCATCCGTCCCCGGGACGCCTCGACACCATTGGTTTTGGGAGCGGTTGGTCCGGTGGTGATGGCGTTGCTTCTCGACCAATCTGCAGGATGGGAGCTTGTCCTCAGCGGTGCGATGCTTGGTCTTCTTCTGAGCCAAACGGTGGCTGCAGCCGACGCGTTAGGGCTCCGTTTGGCGCGACCTGAAGCGCTTCATTTGCGCCTCTTGATGCCCTTGGTGGTGCTCCCATTCGGGCTCCTTTTGGACCTGCTTGGATGAACATGCTTCAAAGCCCGCAGGCTTCGGGTAGCATCATGGGGAGGCGCGCCGGGCGGACGTGCTTGGCCGTGGGATACCTCGGCGCGGCGACCGCCCTTGCGCTGGCCTTCTTGTGGGTGCCCAGCGTCCCCAACGATGCCTTCGAATCGCCCGAGGCCCAGCGGATTTTCTACTGGCATGTGCCCAGTGCGTGGATGGCGATGATCGCCTTCGGGGTTCTCTTCGTTGGGTCCGCTCTGTGGTTCACACGTCGTTCTGCCTTGGGTTGGCGCCTTCACGTCGCGGGCAGTGAGGCCGGTCTTGCGACCGGGCTCATGGCCATCTGGTCGGGCTGTGTCTGGGGGGCGGCCGAATGGGGCGTTCCTTGGGATTGGACCGACGTGCGGTTGAACACCTTCGGATTGTTGACCTTGCTTGCGATGCTGTTGGTTCTCGGCCGCCGTGCGCAACCGGACGGTGTGGAGTCACGCGACACCTTTGCGACAGCCGGACTGTTTGGCTTCATTTTGGTTCCAGTGACCTACGTCGCCACGAGGATCTGGCAAATCCGACACCCTGGTCCGGTCATCGCATCCGGGGACGGCGGTGGCTCACTTGCCCCAGAGATGGGCGCCTTGCTTGGCTTCGCCACCCTTTCGTTCACCGTGCTCATCGTCGGCCATTTGATGGAGAGCGTGCACCTGACCTCGCTTGAGCAGCGGCTGGATCGGCTGCAAGGCAAGCTGGATGGGGGGGCGACGGAATGAACGGAATGACGGCCTTGGCGCTCGGGTACCTCGGTATGCTCGTCGCTCTGGGCGTCTGGACGTGGACGGTCATGTCCCGAGGACGCGACATTGAACGCCGCTTGGCTTCGACCGAAGCGGCGCTTGGATTGAAGGACGGCAATGTGGACCCGGTGCTGGACGACAAGCGCTAGCCTGAAGGGAGACGTGCCGACCCCGTGGCATGGCGGTTGACCTTGGCGGGGCGTTTTGTCTCGTGTGTGGCGCCGCTCCGCCCCTGTTTACGGACGGGATGTGCGAGTCCTGTTCACGCGAGCGCACGAAGTTGATGCGGGCGCCCGACAACATCCCATGGACGCGATGTGCGCGTTGCGGTGCGACCGAGGTCGAAGGCCGCTGGACCTTCATCGAAGACAGCGCCCTGATGGACGATCTGGTCCAGCGGCACGTCACCTTCCACGAAGACGCCGAGGACATCGCGGTTGGCATGATGGCCCAGCCCATCACGGACCGCCACACCTTGCTTCACGTGCAGGCGGAAGGCGTGATTGACGACCTGCTGTACACCGAAGAACACACGGTCCGAGCCCGGATGAGCAACGGCGTCTGCCTGACGTGCACGCGCCGTGCAGGGAATTACTTCGAAGCCACCGTTCAGCTGCGTTCAAGCGGGCGTCGGCTTGAGGACGAGGAATTGACCACCCTTCGTGCGACCCTCGATCACGTCATTGGCAACATGCCGGAAGATCCCATGTTCTTCATCACCAAAGAAGGTCCTGTCCAAGGAGGATACGACGTGGTTCTGGGGTCGAAAGGCCTCGCACGAGCGTGGGGACGGCACCTCGTCCAACAACACGGCGGCCAGACCATCGAGACCAATTCGACCGTGGGGCGGAAAGACGGGATTGACGTGACCCGTCTCACCCTGCTCTATCGCATGCCCGGGTATGCATTGGGCGATGTGGTTCGATGGCGGGATGCACTCTGGCGTCCGACCTCGTGGACCAAGGACGGTGTGATTGTGGAACGCGTCGGTCGGCACGAACGAACCGGAGCGTCATGGCGTGATTTGGAGCACGCCGTGGTCCTCGCACGCCAACGGGACTTGGTCGTCGTCGACGTCCTTTCTGAGGATTCCAGCGCCGCAGAAGTGCTCGACCCGATGACGTGGAAGGTGGAAGCGGTTGCGCTTCCATGGGACCACGAACAAGGGTCTCGTTTGGTGTTGGCCCGGATCGAGGGCGAATGGGTGGCCCTGCCACGTGTGGGCACAGACCGTGACCTTCTGACGAAGGGTCCTTGAGGTCCAGAGGGTCCACGGTGGTCATGGTGGAGGCTCCACTTTCGCTTGCCGCTCGCATCCATGCCTTGGACAGCGAGGACATGTTCGGCCATGTCGGGCGCTTTGTTGACGACCTTGAGTCGGCGTTTGAAACGGTCTCGGACCGCACCTGTCCTTGGCTCGAAGGCCTGCGTCAGCGTTCGTGGGCGGGTCTCCTTTGCCTTGGCATGGGCGGTTCCGCCGCGGGCGGTTCCTTCCTCTCCGCGTTGGCAGACCAAGGAGGGGCTGTCCCAATCATCTCCCATGCCGATGCGGAGCTGCCGCATTGGGTCACGCAAGATTGGTTGGTGCTCGCGACGTCCTATTCTGGGAACACCGCGGAAACATTGCATGCATCACGGGCCGCGATCGCCAACGGCCTCACCGTGGTCGTGTTGGCGACCGGTGGAGAATTGGCCGGCTTGGCGGAAACCCACGATCAGGTCCATCTCCTCGGCGCCCCTGGCGGACAACCGCCAAGGTCTGCGTTCGGCCACATCTTCGGTCGGCAGGTGGCGCTGTTGCGTGCGCTGGATTTCCTTCCTCCAGGGACCGACACGGAAGGCATGCTTCTCCGCCTTCGGTCCGCTTCTTCCCTGCATGATCCACGTGCCGGCCAAGAAGGCGGTGTCGAAGCCCTCGCGGAAGCGCTTCTCGACCGCTCTGTGGCCCTGCTTGGCCCGACCGAACTCGCCCCTGCCTTGACCCGCTTCAAGAATCAGATCAACGAAAACGCCGGTCGTTTCGCCCGTGTCGGTGTCGTCCCCGAGATGAACCACAACGAAGTGGTGGCCTGGGGTGGTACGGGCGATGTGGCCGATCCCACCGTTGCGGACCAAGCCGTTCTGCTGCTTACTTGGGGCGGCGTTCAGGCCGATGTTCGAACACGAACGACGTGGATGGTGCACCATTTGGACACCGAAGCGGCCTGGCATCTGGTTGGTGAGGGCGAAAGTTTGCTGGAGGCCTTGCTGTACCACTGCATCGTGATGGATTGGCTTTCCGTCACCCTCGCCGTGCTTGCAGGAAAAGATCCCACAAGCATCGGTCCTATCGCCTCCCTGAAGGCGTACCTTGCTAAACAGAAGTGACGCTCAATACAAGGGTCCGGCGATCAACCTCGGGTCAGGGTGCAGAAGCAGCGCCGCCTCTCGGTCTTCAGGCGCCACGACGCCTTCCATGTTGAAGCCCTCCGGGGCGTGGGTGGAAACCTGCACGTGGACATGGGGCGCCCATCCACCGTTTTCCTCCGGCGACCCGAGGTGGCCGATGACCGCACCGCGTTCCACGCCGTCGCCGACCTTCCATCGGTCCACGTCCGAGCGGGACAAATGGCCGTGAAGCACCCACACGCGCCGCGTGGTTCCTGCCCACGGATGGTTGGTGCCCGAAGGGAGGTTGAGGTCGTGCACGGTCACCACCGTGGCGCCGTAGCCGCCAGCGTCTTCCTCGTACCCCACGGCGTGAACGTGGCCTTCTGCAAAGGCGTGCACGGTGGTTCCCTCTGGCCCACCAAGATCGAGCCCGATGTGGACGTGACGTGTTCCACCAAACAACGGCGTGTCATACATCCACGGACGCGCCTCGTCGTAGCGTCCGACCGTGTACGGGAATGGAGCGGTCCATCCCTCCACGGGCGGTCGCGTCAAATCGAGGACCCAGTAGCCTCCCGGCATGTCCATCACGGGATGGAAGGGCCACGCGTCCATGCGCTCACGAGGAGGCCTCGCGTCATAGGTGTTCGTCGGCAAGGCTCAACCACCCTCCGCCTCGAGGAGCCAGCATGCAGGCCCTGCTCATGTTGGGCGTGTTGACGGCCCTGCCGGGCGTTGTCCTGGCGAGCATGTTGGATCCCAATGGCGGACGCTTGCGCCACTGGTGTGCGGCGCCTGCTCTGGGCTTGGTCCTCCATGGCGCCATGTTTGGCACGATGGTCCTCATCGGCGTATGGTCCTTCGAGGCGGCATGCATTGCTGTGCTCGTCGTGCAGGGATGGGCGGCAGCCATGATACGCCGTGGCAGAGGGGAGGCGGTCCCGTCTGAACGGGATGCTTGGTTTCAGGCCCACCGTTCGCGCAGACGGGTGTGGCTTGGGGGCGGCATCTCGGCCTTGGCGCTTCTCCCCGTCGTGGTCGCTGACGTGCCCCAGGGCGTGGATTGGGTCGGCTTCACGGCGCTGGCGCACCACCTCATGGAACGGGGTTCGCTCACGTCTGCGTCCGGGCATGCCTGGCTGTATCCGCCGGGGATTCCGGCCTTGGTGGCCTTCCTTTCCACGCTGACCGGGGCGGCCCTGCCCAGCACCGGTCTCGCCGTCGGACAGTTCACCCTCGCAGCCTTGATGCTCGGTATGCTCGCGGCAATGGACCGTCACGGCGCCGGCGGAGAGGCGGTCTTGGGCATGGTGCTCGCGGTCGGGGTGTTCTCGAAAGTGCTGGACAGCGGGTGGCCCACCGTGGCTTCTTTGGCCCTCATTCCTGCAAATCTTGCTCGAGTGCTGGACGGGGAAGGTCCACGGGCAAGCAGGAGGTTGACCTTGCTCCTCAGCGCCATGATCTCGGCCTTGATTCATCCCGCCGGCGCCTTGCTTCTTCTGCTCCTGCTGATGGCCGACGTGGCGTGTCAAGGCCTTGCGAAGGGGCCCTTGAACCGGGCTCGGCTTGACCTTGCCGTGTTGCTCGGGCTCGTGCTGCTCCTGTCTGCCGTGGCCCTCCTCAGTCAAGACGTCCGTCTCGATGCGCCCTTTGCCGAGGACGGGTGGCAGGGCGGTTGGCCAATGTTGGCCTATGGAAGCCCGCTGTTGGTGCTGGCAGCATGGGCCGGATGGTGCTTACGAGGGCATGCGGAATCGCGGCTTTTGGTGGTCTGGTTGCTCTTGACGTGGGGGTTGAGTTTGGTCCACCTCCTTCCCGAGGGCATGCGTGGCCCGGCGATCAGCAACCTTGGTTCCGGCCTTTACGCCATGGGCATGTATGCGTTCCACCTCCCAGCGGCTGCGCTGGTCGCGCTGTGGTGGTCCGACTCGACTGCGCTTCGCTCAGGGGATGCCTCTCCGAGCCTGTTCGTGGTCGGGCGTGATCCATCTCCACCTCGCGCGATGGCGGTTGGGCTTGCGGTCCTCGTCGTCCTGTGCAGCCTCATGGCCACAGGAGCCATGGCCCGTTTGTGGGCGCATGAAGAAACCCTGGCGGTCGCTCCGGGCGACGTTGAGGTCGGGGAGCATCTCCTCGAGCGTGCAGGCAACGATCTGGTGTACGCCGAGCAAGCACCGTGGGGCGAAGCGATGGTGACGGTCGGTCTGAACGTCACGGTGGGGGTTGACCTCGGGGTCCATGACGGGCCCACCGAACTTCACCTTCGGGCCACACAAGCCGTGTTGACCGACGACGTGTCCACCCTCGAAGAACTCGGCGTGCGTTGGGCCATTTCAAGCCCCCACGGGGCGCTTGGTTGGGTGTTGGAACGTTCTCCGTGGTGGGAACCGGTGCACGAGATTTCTGGCAGCCGTTCATGGCAGGTTCGGGCAGAGCCCATGTCCACGTTCCTCGGTGTGACCACGGTCGTTGCGGCCTCGTGTGAGCAGACCGACTGCAGCATGCGCCCGGACCCTTGGACGGGTCAGCGGTGGAACGATCCCCACGGACTTGGTGCGGACAGGCCTGTAATCGATGCTCCAGCACGCGTGACCTTGGTCGTGGAACCGCCGACCGATCTTCCGGACACGGTCGTCATGTGCCTGCATGTGGAACGTCTTGGCGCCATCGAATCCGGGGAAGTTCGTGTGGGTTCATGGGCCGCGGAACTTGCTGGACCCGCTGGACACGACCGGCTTTGCGGGGAAGGGCAAGCGTCGGAGGAGATGACCGTCACGTTGGACGACGCGCGACAACGTTGGGCGGATCCTGCCGGGGCTTCGGGTCGCAGCGATCGCTTGCTCAGCGTTGACGGTCTGCGCGTGCACGCCCTTACGTTCCACCCTGCGTCGGCCAAAGCATGAACACCAACGCCGGTCAGCGAGGCTCATGCGGACCCTGCTCGTGTTGCCGACCCTCAACGAGGAGGCCGGTGTGCAAGAGGTCCTCGCTGATGCATTGCAGCAGCACGAAACCTTCGATGTCTTGGTCGTCGACGGCCGCAGCGAAGACGCGACCGTCGCCTTGGCCGAAGCTGCAGGCGTTCACGTGGTGCAGCAACACGGCCGAGGCAAAGGCGCGGCCATCCGAACGGCCATCGACGTTTTTCTCGCCGGTCCTTGGCATGCCTTGGCGATGATTGACGCGGACGGGACCTACCCCGTCGAAGCCTTGGTCGAGATGATGCCGGAGGTCGACCGTCACCCGGTGTTGGTCGGTGACCGCCTACGTGGGCCGTTGGAACCAGGTTCGATGAGCAGGTTGAATTTCCTCGGAAACCGTTTCCTCAGTGCTGTCGCTTCCGTGGTGCATCGTACGGATGCAGCGGACGTGTGTTCCGGCTGTTGGGTGATCCGTCGTGACGTCGTTGAGGGCTTGCGCCTGAACAGCCTCGGCTTCGAACTTGAGGCCGAACTCTTCGCCTCTTTGGCGGGGATGGGCCACCCTCCAACGTGGGTTCGCATTCCTTACCGCGCCCGCAAGGGACAGGCAAAGCTGACGTCCATCCTCGACGGCGTTCGCATCCTTCGCAAACTTCTGGTCCGACGCGTGGTGGCGGCCAGAAAAACACATCTTTGATGCACCACGGCAGAACACACGGGAAGGAGTGGGCATGCGCGGCGCGGTGGTGTTGGGAGCGTCGGGCTTGGTGGGCCAACGGCTTCAACAACGCCTCGCGAACCATCCGATGTTCGATCTTCGCGCGCTCGCAGGGTCGTCCAGAACCGCCGGTTTGAGCCCTGAAACGCTGCCTTGGGGCCTTGAGGGTGAAGCGCCACCTCTCCACCTCCCTCCGGTGCTCGACGTCCAAGATCCGGCCCTCATCGAGACCTTGCGTGATCTCGGCATCACCTGGGCCTTCTCGGCCGTTCCCGCAAGCGTGGCCTTGGAACTGGAGTCGCGCCTCGTGGACGGGGGGATCCGTGTCTGCTCCAACGCAAGCGCACATCGTCGTCGAACTGACGTGCCCCTCGTGGTCGCTGACGTCAACCCACAGCATTTGGCGGCAAGGCCCCCGCACGAGGTCTTGCACGCATGCGCCACAAACTGCACCCTGATTCCCCTGCTGATGCCTTACCTCGCCCTTCACCGTGCCTTCGGGGTTGCTTCCTACCACGCCATCAGCGAGCAGGCACGTTCCGGCGCCGGTTATCCGTTGCTCCGTGGCGAGGTCCCGTTGGTGCTTGACATTCCCGGAGAGGCGGAGAAAACGATGGCCGAATTGACTTGGGTCACAGGTCAACTCAACGCCGGGGTCGTCGAACCGGCCACGGTGGACGCCCGCATGCGGTGCCAGCGCGTTGACGAGACCGAAGGTCACGTGGTGGACGTCGTGTTTGACTTGGCGCAGCCCACCACCTTGCGTGAGGTCGAGGGTGCGCTCGACGCCTTCACGACGCATCCTGACGCAGCAGGTTTGCCTTCTGCACCTCACGCGCCGATGATGCGCATCGACGGGTCCGTCGACCGTCGCCTGCATCTCTGGGCTGACGGCCTTTCCTTCCCAACGTCCGTCGATCCCGCCAGCGACCTGCAGGCAGGCATGGCCGTGGTCGTCGGCGACCTTCAGATGGAAAGCCCCACGCGCGTCCGTTTGCGTGCCTTGTCCCACAACACCGTCCGTGGTGCGGCCGGCGGCGTTGTTCTTCTCGCTGAATTGGCCTCAACTTTGTGGCCCTGACCGTCGGAACCCCTTCAAACCCCAAGGCCTGCTCACCCTCTGGGTGAAGGCATGGGCGTCACGGCAATGATTCCAGACGCGACCATCGGGCAACTCCTCGGTGAGGCCACTTCACGTTGGGGTGCCATTTGGGACCCCGCAGCCAGCCGAACCCGCGTCCTGATGATGATGCCTCGAAAGGAACGGAAGTTGTACCAAATGCACGGCGATTTGGTCGAACACGGTCAACCCGTCATCTCCATCTTCCATCGGCCGCGGGCTGAGGCTCCCCTGTTGGAAGACCAGGGTCTTGACCCTCGTCTCGCTTCGTTCCTGTTCGTCGATCTTGCCTCCTCTGACCTCGGTGCATGGTTGCAACATTTGGTCACGAGGGAAGGTTGGTTGCGCAGCACCGTCGAGGTTCACCCGGTTCCTTTCTCGGTTGGATTGCCGAACCAACGGCGCTTTGAGACCGAGCGCGTGCTGTTGTTCCGTCATCCGGACCTGCCCGCCATCGAACGGTACCACCTTCCCTTTTCTGTGGCTTCGTTGGCCGGGAAATGCTACGTCAGTTTGCCCGCGCGACAGGCCGCAGAACATGCCCGACAACAAGCGGAAGTGCTCGGTGTTGGACGGTTGGAGCGTCCTGCTCCGACGCCTCAGGTGGACGCGCCCGCGCCTGTTGCTGAACCACCTCAGCCCGCGGCTTCCGTTGTTCCACAGGTTGACGCTCCCGCCACGGAGGAAGCGAAGGCCGACCCTGTTCCGCTTCCTGAAGTGGAGCAACCCGACCGTCCTGAAACACTGCTGGAAAACGTCAGCAGACGCGTGGACGAAGCCATGGAGGACATGGTGTCGGCTGAATCCGAGGCTGTGGCTTTGCCCGTTGATCTTGATTCGCCGCCGGTCGCGCCCCCATTGCCGGCCGATGCACAAGCGGACGTCCCAGATGTGCCGCCCCTCGAGGAAGCCCCTGCACCGCCTGTTCCAGCGGTTCCACCCCAACCGGAGATGTCCCCGATCGAAGCCGAATTCCGTGCCTTCGTTCAGGAAATGTTGGAGGCTGGCGTTGAGCCGGGTGACATGATGGACGATCCACGCTGGGAAGACCTCAACGAGCGTGCCGTCGCCGCTGAACTCAACGCGTGGGCCTTGTTCGTGGAAATGACCGGGCAGCAAGGTTGAAGCCCGTCACGCCTACGACCAGCCATGGGCTTCTGCATCAACTGCGGACAGCAGCATCCCGACAACATTCGGTTCTGCCGCTTTTGTGGGACCCAACAACCGGGTGAACAATTGGTGGCGCGGCTCCGCGCTGAGGCCGAACAAATCCGCATGGTCATGCAGCAACTTCAGGCTCAGCAAGGGTACGGCCAGGGCCAACCACCACGCTGGTGAACACCGTGCGCCTCCGGCATCTCGCGATGGCCCTTTCGTCGTTGGAGCCTCATCCAATGCAGCGTGCCGATTTGGAGCAGTACGCCACCGAAGGTGACCTTGCCGCGCGTTGGATGGCAGCGGCCGCCTCCTACGGTGACCTTGAGGGCTGTCAGGTCGTGGACGTGGGGGCCGGCAACGGCGTCCTTGGCTTGGGAGCCCATCTCTTGGGCGCCGCTGCGGTTCGCCTCATCGAAGCCGACGCCAGCGTGGCGGAGGTCGCCGTACGAAACGCTGCACAGATCGAAGCTCAGGCCGAGGTGGTCGTCAAGGTCGTCGTAAACGCGGAAGACCTTGGCCCAGTGAAGGAATCTGTTCTGGTCAGCAATCCGCCTTGGGGGGTCCAAAGCACCGGCGCGGATCGCCCTGTTCTCGAAGCCATGTTCACCAGCGATGCGGAGGTGATTCACCTCATGCATCACGCCGATGCAGGGCACGTGGAAGCCATGGCTGCAAGCCACGGTTGGCGTTCAGAAGACGTGCTTCGTGCATCGTTTCGCCTGCCCTTGGTGCACGTTCATCAGCGCAGTGGACGACGCCTCACGGAGGTGCTCTGCCGCCGATTCACCCGTTCGTCTTCAGAGGAACGCATTGAAAAGGAGGGTCCGTGAGGCCCCGACGCGCCACCTCGGTGACGCACGACGTGATTTCATGACGACGAGCCTCGTCACGCCCGGCACCAAGGTCGGGAACCATCCTGACCAAACCGCTGGACCGGGCACTGCCGTGCACGGAGACGAACTGATCGCCACCGTGCTCGGGCACGTCCATACGGTGGACGGAGCCGTCAGCGTCGAGGCCCTCAACCACGTGCTCGACATCAAGGTCGGTGACGTGGTCATTGGCATCGTGGACAAGGTCAACGAAAAGAACGCCGAATTGGTGATCACCAGCGTTGAGGGCCAAAACCTGCCCCCGGTCGCCAACCAACTTCGTGCGCAACTCCGTGTCACGGACATCGTCGACCGCTACCTCCACCAGGTCAGCGACGCCCTCCGCCGACGCGACGTTTGCCGAGCCGTGGTCACGGCCGCCTCTCCTGTGCTCCGCGTCGACATGCGCAACGACCCTGCATCTGGCGTGCTTCATGCCCTCTGCCACCACTGTGGTTCCACGATGGTTCCCGACAAGGAGGGCGACTGGAACATGCATTGTCCGACGTGCGACGAGCGCACCTTCCGCGCCCTTGGTGATGGATATGGTATGGGTGATGGCCATGCGTCGCTGAACGGCGCAGGCAAGCGTTGGACCGGCGCCACGGAAGCACACTTCTCCAAGGGCCCGGCCGCTCGCGCCAGTTTCCTCGCAGAAGACGTCCGGGAAGACGGACGTCCTCGCGAATACCCCCGCTTCGACACCGGTGGCGGTGGCGGTGGACAACGCCGCCAGCGTAGCGCGCCCGGATGCCGCCTCTTCATCGGCGGCCTGGACCGCGGCGTGGACACCGACAAGCTCCGCGAACTCTTCTCCGCGCACGGGGACATGACCGATTGCGTCGTGATGACCGACGATTCTGGGACCTCTCGCGGATTCGGCTTCGTGACCTATGGCGACAAAGCGCACGCCGATGCCGCCATCGCTGCCCTCGACGGGAAGCGCATCAACGGCCGACGCATCGGCGTCCGCGATGCCGATCAGAAGCGCGAGCGCGGAGAGCGGAAGCCACAACCCAAGGGCACCAAGTTGTACGTGGGGAACCTTTCCTTCGACACCGGGTTGGATGCGCTCAAGTCCCTCGTCGCAGAGCACGCGAACGTCGTGGGCGCAGACCTCGTCATGGACAACGGTCGCTCCAAGGGCTTCGGGTTCGTCTTCATTGCCGAAGATGCTGATGCCGCAAAGGTGGTTGAAGCCATCAACGGTACGGAAGTCGACGGCCGCAAGATTCGCGCCGACATCGCCAAGCAGGGCGGTGGAAAGCGCGGCGGTGGCGGCGGTGGCGGCCAGCGCTCGTCCCGTGAAGAGCGTGCCAAGCGGGAAGAAGCCGAGGGTGGCGGCGGCAGGCGTCGTCGTCGTCGCGGACCGAAGCGTTCCTGATCACCACCGCTCAGACCTGCGGATTTCATCCGCAACGAATCCGGTTCACACTGAACCGTTGAGGGAAGTCCAGTCGCAAGGGTACCCTTGCGTCAACCTTCGACGACAGGATCGCGCCCGGAGCGCCATCCGATGATGAAGCCACCAACGATCGAACCGAGCGGAATCAGGTTGCACGCAAAGACCACGCCGGGATTCCACGTTCCACTGGGTTGGCCGATGAGGTACCACACCAACAACCCAAGCAACATGCCCGGGATGGCCAGCACACCCGCGAACGACAAGGCACTGACGGTACGCATGGATTTCCGTGCCTCCCGATGACGCTTCAACCTTCGTCGCCACGCAAGCGCGCGGCCATCGCTTCTCCACCCAGGGTGTTGAGCACGTCGTCAGGCCCGAGCCAACCGCGTCGTGCCGCCATGACGCCGTAGGCGATGTCGGT
>Ga0075480_10000506_pt1 | contig 23300 bp, 29 predicted proteins | sample DEB08_DNA_7_FD_81590 | JGI IMG/M metagenome (GOLD analysis project Ga0075480, IMG submission 81590) | Aqueous microbial communities from the Delaware River and Bay under freshwater to marine salinity gradient to study organic matter... | ecosystem: Environmental > Aquatic > Marine > Coastal ... | reverse complement strand
TTGTGATTAAGAGTTAATCTCAACCATAACTCTCAGAGAAGGAAACCCTTTCTTCTGAGGCTTGTCGCCTTTGGTAAGCTTGGTAAGCTTAGTTCCATCGGCTTTGGCAAGTCTCTCAATATTTCTGAGAAGCTTGTCAACTTCCTTCAGAAGTTCCATAATTTGAGGATTTGAATCCGCAAGTATGGAGAGGTGAGTTTCACCTCTAGTGCCTTTGACTCTATGCTCTGAAGCATACTTAGAAATCAAAACATTTTTAACTTCTTCGGTAATATGCCCATCTTTAAAAAGTTGGGTATATTGAGACATTGCACTATCCCAAGTTTGACGAGAAACTACACCGCCCTTGGCTTTTGAGGTTGATTGATTACTAACTGATTTTGACATTATATGTCTCCTTTCGGTATTAATCACGCGTTATATATTAAATTAAGCCCTTGCTTAAACCGCGTGAAATCTTAATTTAAAATATATTCTCTATATTATCAAGTGAATATTTGTGAGGCATTTATTTGAGCCTTAGCCCTTATCCCCATAATTCCCAAATTGTCAAATCATCATAATGATGATACTAGACTTTAAGCATATAGTATATAAAAGTCAAGCGATTTGAGAAAAAAAAATAAAAAAAATTTATGGCTGTAACTCTTGATATTGTTAGAGTTGCGGGGATTTCAAAAAATAAATTAAAAAAAAATAAAAAAAAGTTATAAAAAAAATAAAATAAATACCAAATCCTAGACACTTTTAACAAAAATACAACCCCTAACCAAAAAACCAAATTTTCAACCAATTTAAGGAATTTCAACTTGGAAAAACACCCGACGCCATCGACGAGAAAAAAGAAACACACAAACTAAGGCAATTTTTTTAGTTGACGACTGTGGATATGTGGATAATTTTGTGGAAAACTCAACGGTTTTTGGAATTTTGGGGTAATACTCGTGAGATGGTTCTTTTTTTGAAATAAAAATTTTATTATTTTCAAATTTTGGGGTCAAGCCCCTCTAGAGTCTCTAGAACATCGAACATGCTTTAGGAAATAGATTGAACACTTTAGGCAAATCACGAACACCGAACATTAGGGGCTTTTTTTCGTCCTACGGACTGCAAAATTTAACCTTCTGCGCATATCTGGGGCAAGTCTTTTTTTGTTGTTTACCTATTTTTTTTGATTTTTCTTGTGAGTCGCGTAGTACACGAGCATGAAAGTTACGGGTCGGCAACTTTTTTGATAAAAATTTATTTTTTATTTGACTTGTGTAAGTATATTGTTGTAATTTGCATACACAATTAATCAAATGGGAGTATTAATGAAAAAAATGAAATTAAATGTAGGTGGTCATAACTATACGATTATGATTACACCATTAGAACACGAAGATGATGATAAGGAATTGTATGGTAGACACCTTGTTAAGAACAATATTATCCTTATTAATGAAGAAATAGACGATTCTAGACAAAAAGAAACCTTAGTCCACGAAGTATTGCACGCAATCTGCTATAATACAGGTTTAGAGCATAGTGAAAGAATGATTGAGGCATTAAGTAATGGTTTATTCCAATTAGGTGTAGCAGACTATCTATGGCGTAAAGCACAAAAAGAAAAACCGTTAGAACTATGAGTAAGTTAATGGATAAAGAGACTGAAAAAAGACTGATGGATATGTTACGTGAAGAAAACAATCAACTAATAGAAAATACTAAGAAAGTTGAAATGAAGTATAAATTAAAAAAAATATTTGAAGAATTACGTGAAAATGTTAATATACTTCATAAAAATCCAAAAGCAAATGATTCTTACGCTGCAATAATGTTTATGTTAGATGGATTAGAATATTTTATTGAAATGGAAAATCTATCAAAACAAAAAACATTTGAAGTATTCCGTAGTTTAGAAGATAGAATCGATAGAGAAGACCAGGAGGAGTTTTAATGGAAGATAAAGCATTACAAGAAAAAGAAAACCTTGGAATGAGTCAAAAAGAATATATTCTTGAAGATGTAGTAGGATATATTAAAAAAAATTACCCTGAAACAGATAAGTTCTTTCAAAAAGAACTGAATAATATGTATTTGACCTTTTGTAGAAAACAATACGATTATGGTCCAAATAACATAGCAATGGGTACAATGCTTCAAACAGATGAAGAAATCAAAATGTCACTATTTAGTATCATTGTTCGATTAAATGATAAAATCAATCGTTTAACAAATTTGTCAATGAAACACGACTTAGATGCAAAGAATGAACCAATTGAGGACGCATTCTTAGATATTGCTATCTATGCGGTTATGGCATTAATCGTTAACCAAAGAAAATGGGGAAAATAATATGAGTGAATACAAATGCAAGTTAAATGAATATTCTGTAACATTAACTCCAAAAGATATAGAGTATCTTAGTTATGCTTTAGAAAATCTTGGACTTGGAGGAGTTGATGAAAACTATTACTTAAATGATTGCGGATTATTTGTATTAGAAAATATTTGGAATCAAATAAACGAACAAGAAAAGAAAGCAGGTAAGTGATGTCAACAAAATGGACAGAACAGGAGATTCGCATATTAGACCAGTATGAACGTACTGCAAAGTCTGCGTTTACTCTTTACCAAGAAATACGTATTGCTGGTTATAATAGAACATATAAAGCAGTGACACGTAAATTAGAATCTCTTGGATTAAGAAAACCTTACAGATATACTACAGGTCACGAAAAAACAATTGGATATCTAGATATTGAATCTACTGGATTTAGTGCTAATATCGATGTTATGTTATCTTGGTGTATTAAAGGTAGAGGAGATAAGAATGTTGCTGGCGCTAAAATTACTAGAGAAGAATTAATGTCAGAAGAACAAGATGCACGTATTGTAGAGCTACTAGTAGAAGAAATGAATAAATATGATGTGATTATGACCTATTATGGTACACGTTTTGATATTCCTTTTATTAGAACTAGAGCACTATATCACGGAACATACTTTCCTTTATATAGACAAAAAGCACATAAAGACTTGTATTATGTGGTAAAATCTAAATTAAAACTACATCGCTCTTCTTTACAAGCAGCTACTGAGTTTTTTGGTATTGCTGGTAAAACCAGAGTAAAACCTGATATGTGGAGAAAAGCTAGATATGGTGATGAAAAAGCAATGAAGTATGTTTATGACCATAATGTTGCTGATGTAGTGATACTAGAAAAACTACACCGCAAAATAGAAGATTTTGCACCACCAATGGTGAGACCACTGTAATGGCTATACGTAAATATAAAAAACCAACAGCTAAAGACTTGGCATATAATATTGCGTTATTAAAACAAGATATTATGGTGTTAAATCAAACTATTAGTGTGCTAGATTCTGTTGTAAGTAACTATGTTGAAATGAAGAAAGATACTGATAAATTCAATAAGTTTTTACAAAACAAAATAGAAAAAAAAGCTGAGGAGGCAAAAGAAAATGAGTGATAAAGAACAAAAACTGACTATCATGAAAGATGATAAAGAATATAAGTTCTTGTATTCAGAGTTAACTGATGAAGCTAAAGCACAGTACAATAGAGCAAATGAATTAGCTGGACAATTAATGCGTTTAGAACAACAAGCTAACGAATTAAGATTTCTTGCTAATAACTATATCCGATTTGTTACTGATGAATTAGATAATAAAGAAGTTGACGAAAAAAAAGAAAAATAAGTAAATTATGAGAGAACGTATAGTAAAAGGTGTCACTCATTACTTATATGATGACGTCGATGAGTTTCGAAGATACCAACCAAATGTATCCTTAGTTACTGATTGGCGTCATTCTAATAAAGGTGATTGGATAGAAACTGATGATGGACAAGTATGCCAAGTATTATATCTTGGTGTAATGAAGAAGTCAGATAGAAAAAATGCAAGTACCTATATTAGAACGATTATGGGTTCGTATATTTGTAGTCCTAAAGTCTATATTGAAGGCGATATGAAAACAAATATGCATACTTTTGCTACTGATGGAGAATCTCCTACAGTAAGGAAAAGAAACAGAAAACATGTTACTGATAAAGAATTTTTATTTGGTAAGTATGTTGCAAAAGGTGATGACGTTGTAGAAGCTTATATGAAGGCTTTTCCAAGCAAGAATGAAGAATATGCAAAGTCTCAAGCAAAGTTATTATTAAAGACAGAGAGAGTAAAAGAATTGATACGAGAAGAAATAGATAGATATTTGAATGAAGCTGAAATTACTCCTAAGTATCTATTAGAAGAAATGAGAAATATTATTGACAAGAGAGATTCTTCGGATAGAGATAAATTAACAGCACTAAATACATTAATGAAAATATCTGGAATGATGGATACAGAAAAGACAACTGAATCTGTTACAGTATTCCAAGGTTTTACAAAGGAGCAATTAAATGCAATTCAAGAATCTAAATACGAAAAACTGGCTGAAGTTAAAAGAGATAGCGAAAAGTAAACGTTGCCATATTTGTTCTTATAAACTAAAGAAAACTGCTGTTTATATTTGGAATAAAAAAGCAAATGATACTACACATATTAAATGTTTTAATTGTTTAACTATCTATAATACTGATTTTAATATTACAGAGATAGGAATACCACAACAGATAGGAGAAGCATGAGACTAGCAGTTTATGGCACATTAAGACGTGGATATCCAGATACAGGACGAATAGAAGGGTTCAGTCTTGTATTTCCTGGTACCAAATCATTTCCAGCATTAATTAAAAATACAAAAGGTAAAGGTGCCGTTGTAGAATTGGTTGATGTTACTGAAGATGACTTAAATCAATATGATATGTATGAAGGTATTAGAGATGGTTTATATATCAGAACCACAGCTGATGTCATATTAGATGATACAAAAGAGAAAGAAAGATGTTGGGTATATGTAGCTGGTCCATTATTATGGCAAAGTTCAAGTATGTTTACTGAAGTACCTGATGGTGATTGGTTATCACGTAAAACATTAGTTATGATGGATAGAGTATATGAAAAAGAATACAGAGACGAAGAAGCCAGAGATTTTTAATATTATTCCTCCAGATTTATCTGCAAAGGAACAAGCATTAGAATTAGCAAGAAAAGATATTGTTACTTTTGGTCAAATGTTTTTACCAGAAGACTTTATGAAATCAACACCAGCTCCTTATCAATATGAGTTAAGTAACTTGTTATTAGGTGAAGATAAAAGACTTTGTATCATTTTACCGCGTGGTCACGCAAAATCAACATTAGCTAAAACAGCATTATTATATAAACTCTATTTTAATCCACCTGATAAGAAAGAATTTATTGCTTGGGTATCTGAAGAACAATCTCAAGCAATAGACCATATCAAATATATTCAAAATCATATTGATATGAATCCAGCATTACAATATTACTTTGGTGACTTAAAAGGAAGTAAATGGACTGAAAAAGAATTTACTACTGCTAGAGGTGATAGGGTAATTGCAAAAGGTACATCTCAACGTTTGCGTGGTCGTTCACAATTAGGATTACGTTATACTAATATTATTTTAGACGACTTTGAATCAGAGTTAAATACTAAAACACCTGAACGTAGAAGAGAAATTAAAGAATGGGTTATGTCAACTGTAGAACCAGCTTTAGAAAACTCAAAAGCAAATGAAGGTTCTATTTGGTTGATTGGTACTATTGTTCATTATGATTCTTTTTTACAAGGAGTTTATGATGGTTATTTGCAAGCAGAAAAAGAAAATAGAAAGTCTGCTTGGGAAGTTTTATATAAAAAAGCAATTGTTGATGGTATTCCATTATGGCAAAGTTATTTTACAAAAGAAAAACTAGATAGTATTCGAAGAAGATTTACTGAGATGGGTCTTGTTCATAAATTTGCACAAGAGTATCTTAATGAAGCAAGAGACTTAGAAACTGCTAAATTCCAAATAGATAGATTAAATTATTATAAAGGTGATTTAGTTTCTAGAAATGGATTCAACTATATGATGATAGATGATTCTGCTATTCCAGTAAATGTCTATATGGGAGTTGACTTGGCATATGAGTCTGGTGCAAAGAATGACTATCAGATTATTATGGTAGTTGCAGTTGATAGTGAACGTAATTTTTATGTTGTTGATTATTATAGAGAACATTCGCCTTTATATGATATGCCTAAAAGAATTGTTGACTATGCTAAGAAATATAATCCAGTACGTAGAGTAAATATTGAAAAAGTAGGTGCTCAAGGTTTAGTAAAGGATTATGTAAATCAATTAGCTGGTAAAGATAGAAAATTAGCTCCTGGCTTATCGCAAGGAGTTCGACCACCTAGTGGTATCAAAAAAGAAGATAGAATAGAAGCATTACTATGTCCTATTGTTAATCGAAGAAAAATGTTTATCAAAAAAGAACACGCAGACTTAGTTGATGAGATGTTTGAGTTTCCAAAAGGTAGACACGATGACTTGTTAGATGGATTATGGTATGCTATTACTACGGCTAAACCGCCAAAAAGTTCCGCAATAGATGCAGATAAGTTAGATGAAAGAATAAGTAAGATAGAAGATAGTTATGCCAAAAGAACAATTAATTGGATAACTGGACAAAAAAATTAATTTTTTACTTGACTTTAACGACGAAAATTTGTTATTTTTGACGTAAAACAATTATTGGGAGTTTATGGCAAATTACGACAAAACAAAACCACAACTTACTAAAGAATTGTTTAGACGTTGGAGAGACGCTAGACAACAGTGGGACGCAGAAGCTAGAAACGCAGTAGATTTTACATTAGGTAATCATTATAGTACAGAAGAATCAGATGCTTTACAAGCAGTAGGGCAAGCTGATTTTGTTATTGATAGAGTTTATGCTGCTGTTGACAAATTAAAATCATTATTAACAGCAAGACCAGCAAGGTTTTCTGTTATCGCCAGAGAAGATTCTGATACTAAATTAGCAAATGTTTGGAGAACTATCTTAGAATATGTTTGGGACATTTCTAATGGTGATAGTACATTTAAACAAGTAGTACATGATTATGCTGTCACAGGTTTGGGATATATGTATGTTTATGTTGACCCTGAAGCTGATTATGGTAGAGGTGAAATAAAGTATACTCACGTTGACCCTTTTCGTGTTTATGTAGACCCAGCATCAAGAGATAGATTTTTTAATGATGCATCTGGTATTATTCTGTCTACATTTTTAACAAGACAGCAAGTATTAGACCTATATCCGCAATTAGAAGAAATGATTGATGATATTGAAGTTGGTATTAATTCTTTATATGGAGAAGATTATCCAACATCTAATTTAAAAAACAGCAATAATGTTTTAACTCCCGCAGAAGCAAAAGATTTAGATTATCAAGTTAATCAAAAATATCAAATACTTGATAGATTCTATAAAGTAAAAGTTCCATACTATAGATTGTTTAATAGTGTCAGTGGTGCAGAAAAAATTGTAGACCCTGATGTTTATGCACAAATTCTTCAAGAAGAAGAAACAATAAATGCTATAGAAAGTGGAGCTATACAAATAGAAGAAATTATGCAAACAAGAATTGCACAATGCAGTAGCATTGGTGATACTTTACTTTATGAGCGTATTCTTAACACTGATATCTATCCAATTGTTCCATTTACGAACATTTGGACTAATACTCCCTATCCGAAATCAGACGTGAACAAGGTTAAGGACTCCCAAAGACTTTTAAATAAGTTATTCTCTTTGACCTTGTCACACGCTCAATCAGCAGCTGGTTTAAAACTTTTAATACCAGAAGGTAGTGTAGATAGTGTAAGTCAACTAGAAAAAGATTGGGCAAATCCAAATGCGGTTATTGAATATAACCCAGAGTTTGGTGAGCCACATTATCCACAACCAGCTCCTTTAACAAGTGAGTTTTATTATTTAATAGATAGGGTTGAAAAATACATTGATTTAAATTTTTGTATTCCTGAATTATTACAAGGATTTAAAGATAATGCACCAGAATCTGTTAGAGGTACAATGCTTTTATCAGAAATGGGTGAATCTAGAGGAAAATCAAAATTAAGAGATATTGAAGCAAGTTTAGCAATGGTAGGACAAGTTGTTTACAATTTAGCTAAAGACCATTATAGATTTGCAAAGACTTTTAGAATTGTACAACCAAATAATGATATTACTGAGTTTTCAGTAAATATGAGAATGTACGATGATAAGCGTAATGAATTGATGACTATTGAAAATGATATTCAATTAGGTCAACATGACATTCGCATAATATCAGGTTCAACTTTGCCAAGCAATAAAGTTGCTGAGTATAATATGTACTTAGATGCTTACAAACTTGGACTGGTAGATGATGTCGAGGTTTTAAAGAAAAGTGAAATCTTTGACAAAGAAGGTGTCCTTCAGAGAAAAGGTCGCATGGCACAAATGCAATCATACATTACACAACTTGAAAATCAAGTAAAGAAACTAAGTGGCGATTTACAGACATCTGAACGTGAAATGGTATCAGCCAGAAAACGAACAGAAGTTGAGAAGTTTAAATCTACATTAAATGAGATTACTTCTGCTACAAAAGTAAAAGAAAAAGAAAAGGTAATGCAACTAGGCAATTTGGTAGACCAAATGGGACAATCTATGGAGGCAGAAGAACAAAATAAGCCTGGTTCAGAGTCTTAGACTAAATCAGGGTTAGGAGAAAAATAATATGGCAAAAGAACAAGAAAAACAACAGGTTGAAATGCAAGACCCAATAGTTGAGTCAAGAGGAAAAGAGGAAACTATTTCTCTAGAGCCTCAAATGGAAGAAGGTGCAGAAACATCTTCTGACGTTAATTGGGAAGCAGAAGCTAAGAAATTCCAATCTATGTACGATAAAAAGGTTGCAGAACATGAAAATCTTAGAAGAGATAGTGATGAGCTATTACAATTAAGAAATTTATTGACTGAAAGACCTGAGTTAATAGATGTAATTGAAAAAAATATTGCAGGAGAATCAGTTGCGGACAAAGGAATGGATTCAAGTACAACTCCAGAAGACTTTGACCCTTGGGACGCCTACTACAAGCCAGATTCCGAATCTTACAAATTTAGAGTAAGTCAGGAAAAAAAGCTTGTACATGAAACAGTAGATAAAGAACTGGCTAAACTACAAAATCAAATGGCGATGAATAATTTAAAATCAGAATTGGTTAGCAAACATAGCTTAAGTAGCGATGATGCAGAAAGATTTTTACAATTTGCAACGACACCAAAAGCTAATTTACCTATTGAAACACTTATTAAAGTGTGGAAAGAAGGTAATGGCGGTAGTCCAAAACAAAGTGAAAATCTTGAAGCAGTACAAAAAGCTAAATCAATTCCGAAACCAGCTGGTGTTCTTCAAGGTGGTCAACAACCACAAAAATCTGAAGGCGACCAAGTATGGGATAGAATTATGAACGCTGGTAGAGTTGGTAGAATAGCTAAATAAACTAACTTAGGAGTGAATATAAAATGGCTTTTAATCAAGACATACTAAAAGCATCACAGATTACCGCAGCATCAACTAGTGCTGGTTACGGACAGGCTCCAGACCAAAGAAAGCTGTATGATTTTTCTGATAGAGTTGCAGAACTTATGCCAGAGGAATCACCTTTTTTTGTCTACCTAAGTCAAGTTTCTAAAGTAGCTACAGACGACAATATTTTCCGTTATTTGGAAAACAGAACTGTAACTAACTACACATCTAGAAACTTTAGCTTAGCAGCTGACGTAAACAGCGGTAGTGCAGTGACTGCTGGAAATGTATATGACTTTACTGTAGATGATGGAGCAGGTGCTTCAATCGGTTTCATCACTAAAGGTATGGTCGTTGCAGTTTCAACTGTTGATGATACTAACGGTTATGGTCAAGCTTTAGTTAGAGTTGAGTCTGCACCAAACGTACAATCAGCAAACACTACCTTCTCAGGTAGAATTGTTGAGTTATCAAATTCTAGCGTTTCAGGATACAATGTTTTATCAGATAATGATGGTTGCCAAATCGTTGGTACATCATTCGAAGAAGGAACAGGTTCACCTGATACTTTCTCAGATACACTAGAAGATGACTTTGGTTATACTCAAATCTTCAAAACAGCTTGTGAATTAACTAACACAGCAATAGCTACAAGATATCGTGGCTACGCAAACGAATTCGATAGAATTTGGGCGCAAAAATTACGTGAACACAAAGTAGACATCGAAAGAGCTATGCTCTTTGGACAAAAAGCTCGTGTGAACGGAGTACAATACACTGAAGGTCTAGTTGGACACATTGTTAAAAATGTTGCTCCAGTAACTGATAATTCAGCGCTTTCTTACAATTCAGGTAATGCTTACTACAGAAGTGTAGCTCAAGCTGAGTTAACCTATGATAGATTGCTTTCTGACTTAGAAGTTATCTTTGACCCTGCAAGAGGTGGTTCAAGCGAAAAGCTTGTTCTAGCTTCATTGCCAGTAATTACATTCTTCAACAAAATGGGCGATGGTGCTTTTATTGACGCATCTATCGGACAATCATCTACACCATTTAGAGTAAACATGAACAATGTACAAGGTTCATTTGGTCACAACCTTATGGAAATTAACACTGTTCACGGCTCTATGTACTTAGTGAAAGAGCCTCTATTTAGAGGTATCGCTAATGGGTTTATGTTGATGGCTGATATGTCAAAACTAGCTTACAGACCTTTAGTTGGTAATGGAATTAATCGTGATACTCAAATCATGACTAATGTACAATCACCAGACGAAGACCTCAGAAAAGATATGATTCTTACTGAAGCTGGTCTAGAGATTACCTTACCAGAATGTCACGCTCTATATAACGTGGAGGGATTATAAGATGGCAAGAGGTAGTATATTAGAAAAAAATAGTGGTGCAGGTGGATATCTATTACCAGTAGAAACTGTTACAGCAGCTGTTACTTTAGACGCTGTAAAAGACAGTGGAAAGACTTTAGTTGTTTCCAATGCTGGTGGTGCATATCAAATCACACTTCCTACAACTCTAGAAATTGGTACTCAATACAAACTAATTTTCAAAGATTCACCAAATGCTGCAATTACTATTGCTGCTGGTTCTGCGATTATGTATGGTAAAGTATCAGAGTCTGAAGTTGATACAGGTGATGACAATCCTGGTTCTGCTGGAGCAACTGGAGTTTCTAACTTAATCGTTGGAACTACAGCTGATGAAGGCGACTGGATTTCTATCATCTGTGATGGAAAGAGCTGGTACTTCGACGGCAATACTGCTGTTGATGGTGCAGTAACCACATCTTAATATAGTCCTTAGGTACTATGGAGTGGGACTTTTCCCACTCCAAAACCTATAAGAAAATTTAAATTTAGGAGATAAAATGGCAGATTACGTAACAAAAACAAAGATTATTATAGGAACACTAAGTCCTGATGAGGATAGTGTTGCTGGTTCTTTAGCTAAAGAAATCAATGATTATATTGAAACATTAGATGATACTAGTGAAGCAATTATTGACATTCAAGCTACAGAACTTGATAAAGGAAGAATTGCTTACATTGTCTTACATAAAACAACTGCGTAGGTAATAAATGGTTTGTCAACATTGTAACGAACCAAATCCAGAAGGCTTCTTTAATTGTAGGTCTTGTGGGTTAAGAGCATCTGCTCCTAAATGGAATACAAATTTTGTAGTAAGAGAAAACAATAGCTGGGCAAGAGCAATTAGAACTGACCAAATAGATTTTAATACTGTAAGTATGGAAGAAGGTATTAAGAAAATGAAGGAAAGTAATGCTAAAGCTAAACCAGCACCAAAAGGCAAAAAAGTGAGGGTAATGTAATGCCAATGAAGAAAAAGAAAAAAAAGGCACCTGCTGGTTATCATTATATGCCAAATGGTAAATTAATGAAAGATTCTGCACATAAAAAAAGTAAAAAGAAAAGCTATGGCAAGAAGAAATAATAAGAGAAAAGGATTATACGCTAACATACATGCAAAGCGTAAAAGAATTAAAGCTGGTTCTGGTGAAAAGATGAGAAAGCCAGGCAGTAAAGGTGCACCAACAGCAGCTCAATTTAAACGTGCTGCTAAAACCGCTAAGAAGAAGAAATAATGTTTAAGGGACCAAATGGTGCAGGTAAAGGTGATGTTCCAAGACCAATGGACATTACTAGAAAAGAATTTGAAAGAAGATGGGATAAAATATTTTCTAAGAAAAAAGGGAAGAATAAATAATGGCTGATTTTAAAACACAAGTTGATAATTTAACAGGATTTGGAAGCACTGATGATGTTGCTTTATCAGATTGGTTGTCTAGTGGTGCTAGAGAAGTAATTAATGTATTTCCTATGTCTAAATTAGATAGAATGTCTATAGAAGATACTTTTCATAGTGGTAATACAAAAACAACTAATCCTATTGATGGTTATGCTATAGAAGATGCAAAAATTCTTCATGTATTAAGAGCAGTAGATATTGATGCTAGTCCAGTAGTTTATCAACCTTGTAGAGAGATTCATACTTCTCAAATAGGTAGAGCTATAGACCCTGATTTTATGGAATATGCAACAGCAACAGACCCAGTATATTATGAATCAGATAAGAAATTAAGAGTTTTACCAGATAGCGATGCTACTAATGCTGGAACTGAAGATTGTATATTACAAAAAATAAATTTAGATTTTACGATTGCAGTTACAGATACTACTGTTGAAGACTTTCCTAAAGAAGGAAATAATGCAGTAGTTTTATTTGCAGCTAGAAATGCTTTGATGAGACTAATGAATGCTAAACATTCTAATACTGATATAGCTACAGCATTTACAGCATTGAAAACAGAATTAGATGAAACTCAAGCAATTGCAGATTTAATTAACACTCAAGTAGATAGTGCTGTAACAGAAATTGCAGAAATGGTAACCAATATAGATGATAATGTTGATACTGCTTTAGCAGCTATGAAAGCTTCTGCTGATAAAATTAATGCGGCAATAGAACTTGCAAATGCAGAATTTGATAAAGCTGAACTTCATAATGATGATGAAGATAATGAATTAGCTACATCAAGAATAAATGGTGGAAGTGCCTATTTATCTGAAGCTGCTTCAAGAGGAAATGAAGTTGCAACATATGCAGCTGAAATTAATTCTAGATTATCTCAAGTGAATGTTCAAGGAACAGTTGCTAATAATTATTTACAAGCTGCTCAAGGATATTCAACAGAATTATCAGCAAAGATTAATATTGCTCAGGCATATGGAACAGAAGTTAATTTAAGATTAGCAGTAGATAATACTGAATATCAATGGTATGCTCAACAATATGCAGCAATTGATGCTCAATATAAACAAGCTTTACAATTATTATCAATGGAAAAAATAACAGCAAGTGGAGATGGACATTTCCATAAAAAAATAGAGGACTAGGTCATGGCAGCGATAGAATTTACAGGTAAACAAATTTTTAGTAGAGTTATACAAGCAGTTCCTGATGCAACAGAAACTTATGTTTTAAACTTAATTAATGAAGCATTGATTGATATGGGTAGATATACTAATCAGATAGAGAATGCAAAGACAGATTTAAAACACAATCAATTATGGTATGCTTTAGATGATGATGAATCAATAACTGTAAATAAAGTTTTTAGATGTGCTATATTAAATTCAGATAGCGAGTATATTGAGATACCAAGATTAACTCCTGGAAGAATTAAACAATTTTATAATGAATCAGATACAGCAACTAATACAAGTTGGACGGAGGTATAATGGCAGCGGTAAGTAGTTCATACAAAGACCCTAATAAAACATTTGTTTGGTGGATTGAAGGCGATAGAATCGCTATTGGTACGACTGAAGGAGATGGAGGTACAACTGCTACTGATAATGGTAGATTAAAACCAGTACAATTAGGAGCTGGTAATACTATTACAGATGGTATTGTTATTTCTTATTATGCTGAACCAGATAAATATACCGCATTATCTGATTCTTTAGATATTGATAATGTGCTACAACCAGCAATTATTGATTTTGTAAAAGCAAAGGCTTTGATGGACGCAGCGGCTAGAACAAATAATCCAGCTACTGCACAGATTAAAATGGCTTCTGCGCAACAATGTATGGCAAACTACAAAGAAGCTGTACGTAGATATGGTATGAAGAAAAACGATAAAGTCGGAGGAACTAGAGCAATAGCTCCAGCTGATTTGAGATAATGGCTAAGACAGTACTACAACATAGACAAGAGATGGAGCAAAGACTTGCTAATGTTGAAACACACGTGGAAAACATTTATCACCACGTAAAAAGAATTGAGCATTTAGTAGAATTACAAAATGGTAGAGTACGTAAGAATGAAGAAGAAATTGCACGTTGGAAAGGCGTGGTTGGTGTAATTATCTTAGTGATAACTATAGCAGCATCATTATTGCGTTAAATAATATTAAGGAGTAAACAATGCCAGCAAAAAAAACATCAAAGAAAGACCCACGTCTAGCAAGAGCTGGTGTATCTGGTTACAATAAACCTAAACGTACACCAAGTCACCCTAAAAAGTCACACATTGTTGTAGCTAAAGAAGGTAGTAAAGTAAAGACTATACGTTTTGGAGAACAAGGTGCTAAAACTGCAGGTAAACCTAAAAAAGGTGAATCTGATAAAATGAAGAAAAAGAGAGCAAGTTTCAAGGCAAGACATAGAAGAAATATTGCCAAAGGAAAGATGTCTGCTGCATATTGGGCAGATAAAGTTAAATGGTAAACAGGAGACAACATGAACTTAGTAATCAGTAAAATCCTAACTAGTTTAGGAACCGAGAAATTCATCAAAGCTGTTCTATTACATTTAGGCGATTGGTTAGTAGCTAAATCTTCTAATAAATTAGATGACAAGCTTTGGAGTGAAGTTAAAAAAACCTTAGATAAATAGGAGAGAATATGAACTGTGATTGTGGCTGTGGAGGCTGTGTAAATGCCTAGAATGTCATTACAATTGAATGACTTTAGCGGAGGGCTTAATACTAAGTCCTCTCCTAGGGATATTGCACCTAATCAGGTACAGAAAGCAGATAATGCATTCTTATCTAATCCTGGATTAATTCAGGCTACATCAGATGCTACATCTAAAAGTTCATCAGAAACAATAACTCATATTCATAATGGTAATGGCGCATTTATTTTTAACTCTCAATATAATGTTGATGTAGATGGAACTGCAACACAACCTACTCAAACAATAGCATATCCAATCAATAAGGGTGTTGGTAATTCTACAATACAATTTTTTAGAAGAAATTTTGACAGCACTGGAGACTTTTCATATCTAGATTATACAACGACAAATACTGAAATAGATATGCAAGTTACTGGTGCAATAAAGCCAGTATATTATTTTGTAGATGGATTATTATATGTTTCTAATAAACTTGCAGTAGATTCAAGTATTACATCTGAACCTAAAAAACTTACTTATGTTGAATCAAATAGATTTGGACAAGATATTACTGGCTGGTATGATACAACAACTAAAGTAGAAACTAGTGATACTCAATTTGAAGATATAGCAGAATTAGATTCTTTTTCAACTAACCCAGGAACAGGTGAATTTAGTATTATATTACAAACAGACCCTACTATTAATAGTTTAACTTATACAAACAAACAACAGAATAATGTAGATATTGTAACAAGACAAAATCCAGATTTAGACCCAGCAGATGAAAGAGAATATGATATTGGTATTACAGATAAGATTATTTACTTAAAAGCTGGAACAGAAAATATGACAGGAGCTTTTAGTGATGGAGATATTTTCTTTATTAATGGAGAAGGTTTTAGAGTAAGAGGAGTTAATGTATTGAGTCCTAATACTACTGTACAATTAGTAGTAGATAGAAATATTTATGGAACTGGAGCTTTAGAACACGGACTTAGTTCTAATGTAAAAGAACAAGCAGTAGATACTGTTTCAGTTACTGCTGGTGGTTGGGAACCTGGTTCTTATGAGTTTTGTCATACAGTTGTTGATTTGCAAGACAATGAAACATTACCACAAACACCTAAATCAAATTTATTTAACATTACTACTGGTTCATATTTTTATGGTGTTAAATTTAGAATAAAAGATACTGGATTTATTACTAGAAAAAATGAAAAAGGTGTTCGTGTTTATACTAGAAAAAAAGGTGGAAATGGTAGATGGATTTTATTCTTAGATGTTGATTATTATCAAGGAGTTAGAAAAAATTTATTTGAAGACTATGAACCTTTTGTTGAGGTAGCTACCGATTACAATGAAAACGAAAAGGCTTTTGATATTGTTAATCCTTCTTTAGATACTTATGAAAGTATTAATGGATATTCTCAAGACGAAGAAGGTATTGACTTTGGAACTAAAGGTGGATATAAAGCAGCTACAATCTGTGCAAGAAGAGCTTGGGTAGGTAATGTTAGAAAGAATGATACAGTTTATGATGATAGAATTTATTATAGTCCAGTCAATAGATTTGCTACATTCCCAGATACATTCTATTTAGATATAGGAATTAGTGACGGTGATTCATTCACTGCTTTACATAGCTTAGGGAATAGATTATTAGCATTTAAACAAAGAAAACTTTATATTATTAATGTATCTTCTTCTTCTGATGCTGGTTGGTATTTAGAAGCAGAATATGATGGTATGGGTTGTAGACAACAAGAATCAGTATGTAAAACACCTTTTGGTGTATGTTGGGTAAATGATGATGGTGTTTATTTATTTGATGGACAATCAATGCCTAAAGAGATTACAGTTGCATTAGATGATGCTACTTGGAGAACAAATCAAACTACTAAGAATCCAGCAATTGGTTATAATAACAAGTATAAACAATTAAATGTAGTACAAGATACTGCAGCAGATACAGATGTACTTGTATTTGATTTTCCTTCACAAGGTTGGAGTATAACTAAATCAATTGGAAGTAGCGGTATTTCCAACTTTGTTCCTTCTTTTGATGGATTATATTATATGGAATATGGAGCAGCAAATGCTAAAACATTAAAGTTATTAACTGGTGATGTAGGTACAAAAACAATTGATTTAAGAACAAAAGATTTAGATTTTGGAAATCCAGGATTAGTAAAGAAAACTAAAAAAGTATATGTTACTGTTAAAAATGAAAATTATGTTGCATTAACAAATACAACTCACAAAGAATTAATATTATCTTATGCTTTAAATGGAACTGAATCTTATGTTGATTTAGCTGCTCAAAACATAGATAGCACTACTTATAAAACCCTTGTATATACTATAAACCAAAATGTAGAATCTATATCCTTTAAATTAACTACTAATAATGTAGCTGGAGGAGATAGTAATACTGGTAAATTAAGTATTAACGATATCAATATAGATTACAGACAAACTAATAAGAGACCTTCGTAATGCCTAAATCAGGAGAACATAACGTCAATAATATTGACTCGTTCTTTAGAGTTAGACCATCTAGAACTAACTTAAGAGAAGGAGAAACAGTATCATTTCTTGAAGATGGAAAGCTTGTTAAACAAGAAAAAAGAAATGGTGTTGTCTATGAAATCAAACTTAATGAACTTGGCAAACAAGAAACCGCATTAACAAAAACAGAAGAATCTTCAACATCTACTGTATTTTATGGTGGAGATATTACAAATGTTGTTGCTGGTACAGGATTGAGTGGAGGTGGAAGTTCTGGTTCAGTTGTTTTAGATATTGATTCTACTGTCGCTACTTTAACAGGCACACAAACATTTACAAACAAAACAATCGATTTAGATTCTAATACTTTAACAGGTACATTATCAGAATTTAATACAGCATTACAAGGAGATAGTTTTGTTTCTTTAACTGGAACAGAAACCCTAACCAACAAAACTTTAGCTGCTCCTATATTTACAGGTACAGCACAAGGAGTAAATCTTACTTTATCAGGAGATTTAACTGTAAGTGGAGACACTACAACTTTAAATACAGCTACATTGCAAGTAGAAGATAATAATATAGTATTAAATTATCACGCTACTAATGATACCTCAAGCACTGCTAATGGTTCAGGTATAACAATACAAGATGCTGTAAATTCTACAACAGATGCAACTATTCTTTGGGACGCTACCAATGATGAATTTGATTTTTCTCACACAGTAACAGCTCCTGATTTTACAGGAGATTTAACAGGTAATGCAGATACTTCTACAAAATGGGCTGCAGGAGTAGATATAAATTTAAGTGGTGATGTTGCTGGAACAACTGGAGTTTCTTTAGATGGTTCAGCAGATGTAACTATTACAGCTACTATTCAAACTGATGCTGTAGAAGCAACAATGTTAAATGATAATATTATTAGTGGACAAACTGCTTTAACAGTTGGTCTTGCTGATACAGATGAATTACTTCTTTCAGACGCTGGAGTTTTAAAGAAAGTTGATATTAGTGTATTAGAAAGCAAATTTACTTCTGGTATCGATGCTTTAACTCTTGCTAACTTTAATGATGATGTTATTATTACAGATACAGAATTTAATTCTGGCACTCCTCCTACATTAAATGATTCAAGAATTTTAACTGCATTAGCAACAGAATCTAAAATTGAAGAATATGGATATGGCACTGGTACAGTAACTAGTGTCACAGGTGGAAATGGATTAACTGGTTCAATAACTACTACAGGAAGTTTAAATGTTGGAGCAGGAACTGGTATTACAGTTAATGCAGATAGTATTGAAGTAGATATAAATGGATTAGGTTCTCTAGCTGATGCTGTTGATACAATAAATGACCAAATAATGCTATATGATAATTCTTCATCAAGTATAGTTAAAACAAATGTAGGTGATTTGCCTTTTACTAATAACACTGGAGATATTACTTCAGTTAGTATTACTGCAGGAACAGGTTTAACTGGAACAGTAAGTACTACTTCAGGAGCACATAGTCAAACATTATCTGTTACTGGATTAACTGTATCAGAACTTGCAGCTGGTTCTTTAACAACAAGTGCAGAACTATTTGCAGACAATGATACAACTCTTATGACTTCTGCTGCGATTGATGATAGAATATTATCTTATGGTTATAGCACTACAACAGGAACAGTAACAAGTGTAGGAATTACTCCAGGTAGCTTAATTGATGTATCAGGTGGACCAATTACATCATCAGGTAGTATTACGATTGATGTTGATTTAAATGAAGCAACTGATATGAATGGTATTGCTATGGTAGGCACAGACCAATTTATTGTATTAGATGGAACTACAGAATCAAAAAAACCTGCAAATGAAATTCCTTTAAGTATTTTAAATAACGATGCAGGGTTTATAACCACAACAAGCACAGATACTTTAAGTAATAAAACCTTAGCATCTCCTGCTTTTACTGGAACTGCTACTGGTGTTAATCTAACTCTTAGTGGTGATTTAACAGTTAATGGAACAACCACTACTTTAGATACTACTAATTTAAAAGTTACTGATAATATTATTGAACTCAATCAAGGAGTTGCTTCTAATTCTAACGATTCAGGAATTATTATAGAACGAGGTAGCACAGGCGATAATGCAATGATTATTTGGGACGAATCTCAAGACAGATGGGTATTGGGAACAACCACAGCAACTGCCGATGCTACTGGAGATATTACTTTTACAGAAGGTAGTGTTCAAGCTACCACATTTTATGGGGCATTATCAGGCAATGCTTCTACTGCTACCAAATTAGGAACTCCAAGAAATATTGCAGGAGTTGCTTTTGATGGTAGTGCTAATATTGATATTCCTATTAATAATTTATCTGATGTTAGTATTACTTCTCCAAGTGCTAACCAAGCATTGATTTACAACTTTGGTACTGGTGTTTGGGAAAATGGAAGTGCAGGACTCACCTACAATGGCTCAACTGCTAATGGAATATTGACTTATGGTAGTGGTACTACAATAGATGTAGAAACAGATTTAGTATATACTGCAACTGGATTAGGTATAGGCACTGACTCACCTTCACAAAAATTAGACATTCAAGATGGGCAATTAACATTTACTCAAAGTGCTATAAATCAAGCATTATCAGGTAGAATTAGATTTAATGAATATTCAAGTGATTCCAATGTATCAGGTGCATATATCCAATACAATGGTGCAAGTAATTATTTGCAAATGTTTACTAATACCGAAACAACTGATTATGAATTTTTAAGAGCATTAAGAGGTAGTCATTTAGCATTACAACCAACTGGTGGAAATGTTGGGATAGGAACTGTATCACCTGCAGAAAAATTACAAATCAATTCTAATACAACTTATGATACTAAAATTAGACTTGGAGATAATGGTACAAGTAGATATTTCTTAGCAGGTATGCTTGATAGTAATACTGGTATGATTGGTTATGTCAATGGTACACCATCTCATTTAGCATTTCATACTGGAACTGGTGCAACTGGCTCTGAAAAAATGAGAATAGAAACTGATGGAAATGTTGGAATTGGCACTAATTCACCTAATGCAAAATTTGAAGTAAGTGGTAGCACTAATTCAGATTTATTCTCTCTTGAAGGTGCAGGTAGTTCATTTAAGCTTATTGGAGAATCAGGAGATGCAACTTCTATTAATTCTATGTCTTATAGATTAGGATTGCGATATGGCTCTAATGATAATGGATATATAGATTTTTATAGAGGTCCAGATGGTGCTACTGGATACTTAATTTTTGGTGCATCAGGTGCTGAAAAGATGAGAATATCACAAACAGGTAATGTCGGTATAGGAACTACATCACCAAGCACTAAACTTCATATTCAAGGAAGTGCAGTTTCAGGTTCAAGTTCAGATACTAATTCATTATTGACTTTAACTAACAATGCAAATAATTCTATACAAATTAATTCAAGTGCAACAGCAAATGGACAGATTAGATTTGGACATAGTACAAGTAATTATAGAGGTGCATTAACTTATTATCATTCAAGCAATATTTTAGGAATTACAACATCAGGCACAGAAAGAGTGAGAATAGATACTACTGGTGCTAAATTTTCTGAAAACTTTGGTAGCACAGATGATGTATTACATATAAATCCAAGCAATGGTGGCAACAGAACTATGACTATTGATGGAGAAAAAATTAATGTTACAATTACAAGTACTGGTAGCTCAACAAATTTAGTATTACAAGATGCTGGTGGTAATGTCGGTATAGGAACTACAACACCTTTAGGAAAGCTACACATCGAAAGTGGCACTTCTACTGATACTGCTTTAATGCTTAAAGTACAATATGATTCAAGTGGAGGAGATAGAGGTAAAATTCAATGGAGAGATGGAGCTAATATTACAGGCTCTATTCATACTGAATTTGATGGAACTGATGTATCTATGCACTTTGGTTCATTATATAATTCAGGATACAATACTACTACAAGAATGACTTTAACAGGTCAAGGGCAACTTGGTATAGGAACTGCATCACCAAGTGCAAAGCTACATGTAGCAGAAGGATTTGCTTATATTTATCAAACAGATAGTCCAGGAAAATTAGAATTAAGAGATAGTAGAGCATCTTATGATGCAGAAATATCACAAAGAAGTGATGGTAGAATATCTTTAGCTACAAGAGCAGGAACTTATGGAAGTAATGGTTCAATAGAAATTTTAGATTCAGGTAATGTCGGTATAGGAACTTCCTCACCTGCACAAAAGCTACACATATCAGGTGGTAATGCAAGAATAGATGGTGATATTATTACACAACCAACTTATAAACTTTACTTAGATGGTGGTTTAGATACTTATATCACTGAAGTTGCTGCCAATACAATAGGTTTTAATACTGCTGGTACTGAAAAGATGAGAATAGATGGTTCAGGTAAGGTCGGTATAGGAACTAATTCACCTGGAGAAAAATTAGAAGTATCAGGTAATATAAAAATATCTTCTTCAAGTAATTATTTACAAGCATCTAATATTCAAAATCTTATTAGTGGTGGAACATTTAGAATCAAAAACTTTAGTGGAAGTTCTTTAGCAGAATTTCAAAATGATGGAGATGTATATATTCCAGGTAATGTCGGTATAGGAACTAATTCACCAAGTACAAATACATTACAATTTGGAAGTGCAGGAGATACTATTGGTGTAGATTTATCAAGTGGTGGTACAACAAGAATTGCAGAAATAGAATTTTATAATGGTGCTGATGGTTCATTAAGATTAAAAACCGATAATGCTTCTGCTGGTGGTATTGAGTTTCATACACAAGGTTCTCAAAGAATGGAAGTTTTATCAGGTGGAAATATTCATATAAATAATAGTTTAGGTATAGGAACTGCATCACCTGGTGCTAAGTTAGATGTAGCAGGAGATGGTAAAATACAAAATGATTTATGGATTAGCACCGATTTAGGAGAATTGCAATTTGGTGCTGGTAAAGATGGTAGAATATACTCTTATGAAGATAATTTTTATATTGGAAATTTCACTGCAGGTAAAGATACTATATTTCAAAACTTAAATAGTGCTGGTAGTGCTTATGTAACTAATTTATTTATAGATGGTAGTGCAGAACGAGTCGGTATAGGAACTTCATCACCTGGAGATAAGCTCCACATAGCTGGTAATGTAAGAATAGATGGTGGAGATGTTTTAAGATGGAATGGTCAAGCATTTATAGATACGATAGGTGCTAATGATATGAAATTTAGACCAAATGGCACAGAAAGAGTTATTTTTGAATCAGGAGGAGATGCACATTTTGACCAAGATGTTATTGCATTTTCTACAACACCATCAGATAAAAGATTAAAAACAAATATTAAAGAAATTGATTATGGTTTAGATACTATTCTAAAACTAAAACCAAAACAATATGACTGGAAAAAAGACAATAGACACGATATTGGATTTATTGCACAAGAAGTAGAAAAAGTAATTCCTGAAATTGTCAAAGATAAAAAACACTTTGATAAAGAAATAAAGACTTTGGATTATGAAAAATTAACTGCTGTATTAATAAAGGCAGTTCAAGAACAACAACAACAAATAAACGAACTGAAGGAGAAGTTAAATGGCTAAAGTAATATCAGAAAAAGTACAAGAAGTAGTTGTAGCTGATTCACCAAAAATCATTGAAATCAAACATACAAGAACTGTACAAGATTTAAATGGTGCAGATGTAGAAGTACTTGATTGGACTGAAATGAAACAGGTTGATGAAGCGATTGCTCAGTGTGAAACACACAAAGCAAAATTAGAAGCTGACTTAGCATTATGTGAAGCAGAACTTGCAG
>Ga0075480_10000500_pt1 | contig 23387 bp, 22 predicted proteins | sample DEB08_DNA_7_FD_81590 | JGI IMG/M metagenome (GOLD analysis project Ga0075480, IMG submission 81590) | Aqueous microbial communities from the Delaware River and Bay under freshwater to marine salinity gradient to study organic matter... | ecosystem: Environmental > Aquatic > Marine > Coastal ... | reverse complement strand
AGAGATGGTTTAGCCACAATAATGCCTGTCACGCTGAAGAAGAGAGTCGCTTTCCTGGCTTTCCCCCAGAATTTGCTCTAGGTCTCACAACGTTTCTTGTTGCTTTTTTGGTGCTGAAGTCCTTCGGTGGTTCTTGGGGAATTTCTTGTTGCCTACCCTTCCTGTTCCTTATCTCTCGACGCTGGAGGAACTTTTTTGCTTTTTTGAAGCAACCGCTTCCTCGATTATCGCTAGGGCATCTCGTTTGGTTGATAGTCCACATCGTATTGGGAACAACGCTTATTGAGTTCTATGAGGAGCGAATTATAAGTGCTTGGAGAAATGCCTATGGAGATTATCCGTTTCACCTCGGGATGATTACGTCGTTTGTTCGGGCTGATAACTTTCCCCCTGAACAGATCATTTATGCTGATGGATTTTTACAATATCCTTTCTTGATCAATCTCTGGTCGGCGGTAATTTGGAAGTGGAATCTCTCTTATTCGCACTTGGCACTTATTTTTTTGTTTCAATGGCTCCTGCTCTGGGAAGTGGTGTATCAAGTACTCTCTTCGAAATCTCAGAATCTTTTACCATGGTTTATACTCCTTGCTGGGGGTGGATACGCGAGTTTAGGTCAGAACTCTGGACAAATGATTCCCCGCGGAATGAGTTGGACATCATTTCTGACCACTATATGGATTCCGCAACGTAGCGCTCTTTTCGGAGCAATGCTCATGTTGATTACGGTACAACTCTTTTTTCATTGGCGAGATTCGCCAAAGGACAGAAGAGTATATGGGGGCGTATCTGGCATTTTGCTGGGTTTCATGCCCTTAGCCCATACGCATTTCTTTCTGTTGACTGCGTTATTTATTGGGATGCAGCTCGCTATTCTCTTATATAAAAGCGATCAAAAAACAGCCTTCCTTTGCTTCCTATTCCAATTATTCTCTCCTGGGGTGCTTCTTTCTTTTCACGCGCTTCCATTTTTATACGGGAAAGAATCTCTCTTTATACTGCGGTACTCAGGGTTTCTTTCTCAGAGCATGGTGAGAGAAGAAGGTGGATTGCTGAATGTTTTTCAGAATGTATGGCCAATAAGTCTGGTTTTCCTGATAACGTTCGTCTTCTATAAGCAGAAGAAAGACACAATCTCACTAATAATCTTAGCGATCATCTTTTGGTTCGTGGGGCTATCAGTATGGGAGTGGGATCAAATAAAGCTTTATGTCGGGCTTGTAGTGCTCCTTGCTTTAATAATGAAACAGGAGGCTGTTCAACCTAGGCGCATCCTTCATTCAATGGTTTTCCTGTTCATTATTCCCACAACGTTCGAATTGTGGACGATTTTTCAAAGGGGAGAGATGTATGAAATGTTTGACAGAAAGAAAATATATCTCGCTGAGAAATGGCATAGAGCTCTTCCAGCTCGTGCTGTAGTTTTGTCTGCCCCAGATCACAATGGGGCAGTCGTTCTGACAGGCCGTAAGCTTTTTGCAGGCTATGAAGGGTGGCTCTGGTCGCACGGTATCGACTATCAGGGGCGGATGGAGGCCCAGCGAGAACTCATTCCAGCTCTCGATTGCGAGGGGGGGCAGTGGAGATGTCCTTCGCACTTTGTTTGGTCAGAGGCCGAAGAACGATATTGGGGGCAAGATTCGGCACCTCAACACGACAATCTGACACCAATATCAGATGATCTTTTTAAGATTCAGCTCAAGTCAGCAGCGACTTCGATAGTAAGGTAGGAATAGCCTCTCAGTCGTTTTTCTCTTATACTTTGGCTTTCAGGAATTAGAGGACGACGATATGGCAAAAAATAAGGGAATATCTGGATTTCCAGAGTGGTTACCAGCAGAGAAAAAGTTAGAAGATGCAGTCATTGCAAAAATCAAAAGAATTTATGAAAGCCATGGATTTACTCCTATTGAAACTCCAGCAGTAGAACTTCTTGAGACTCTCTCATCAAAGGGGGAGATTAACAAAGAAATCTACGCTGTGCAGCGTCTGGCAGCACAGAGCGACTCGGAACCAGAGCTCGGGCTCCACTTTGATCTTACCGTACCGTTTGCCCGTTATGTGGCGATGCATTTCAATGAGCTTGTTTTTCCGTTTAAGCGATATCAACTTCAGAAATCATGGCGTGGTGAGAGGCCTCAAAAGGGTAGGTTTCGGGAATTTTATCAATTTGATGTTGATATCGTTTCAAGGGATGAGTTGCCGCTTTGCTGTGATGCCGAGGTAGTAACAGTATTAGCAAAGGGTCTATTGGCGTTAAATATTGGGACTCCATGCCTTGAGCTCAATAATAGAAAACTTCTATTAGGATACTTTTCGGGTCTTGGTTTATCAGACGATATTGCAAGGCAAGCCATATCTGTCATTGATAAGCTTGATAAGATTGGAGAATCAGAAGCTGCGCAACAGATCGAAGCTCTTTCGGTATCTTCAAGTGCAAGAGACAGAATACTGGAGTTTGTTGCACCCACAGTCCCGTTGGATCAACTGGCCTCTGTTCTTTCACAAGTATCCCTCAATTCTGCTATGGCGGAGGAAGGAGCAGAGGAGCTGCTTACCGTGGCTTCTTTGATACCGAAGAGTGTTCGAGATCATATTGTTGTTCGATTTCAAATAGCTCGTGGTCTTGACTATTACACTGGAACAATTGTCGAGAGTAAGATAACAGAGTTTCCCGAGTTCGGTTCTGTCGGTAGCGGGGGAAGATATGAAGATTTAGTCAGCAAGTACTTGTCGAAGAATGTGCCCGGTGTAGGAATTTCAATTGGTCTGACTCGTTTAATGGACTTAATTATTCGAGAGAAACTTCTACCGCTTCCTCAGCTGTCTTCTGCTCGTGTTTTAGTAACAGTACTGAACGAGGAGGTAAGGAAAGAAGCGGAAGAATTTGCAGAAGCGTTACGTGTTGATGGAGTGTCGTGCGAAGTGTTTTTTCGCTCCCCAAAACTCGGAAAACAGATTGATTACGCCGATAAAAAGGGTATTCCTTTCGTAGTTTTTTTAGATGCTGAAAATTCAGTCAAGAATATTCAAACAGGAGAGCAGGTGTCGTTTACTGACCTGGCTTCATTAAAGCGTATCGTTTGTACTGAGGATCTCCAGAAGATTCTTAAGGCTGATACCTGAAAAGGGATGAGCTTTTGTGAGGGCAAGCCGCGATGGAGATAGCGAACCAAATAGTAACAGTTCATACGAAGAGGCAGGGTCTAATAGAGATTACGCCTCAGATATTAGAGATAGTGAGGAGTTCACAGGTTAAGGATGGACTCTGTACCGTCTTTATTCGACATACCTCAGCAAGCTTAATAATTCAGGAAAATGCCGATCCATCAGCAAGAACGGATCTTGAATATTTTCTGAATAAGCTTATTCCTGAGAATGATACTGGTTTCACGCACACTGCAGAAGGCTCTGATGATATGCCATCACATATTAAATCAGCAATTACTCAAACGGCCTTATCAATACCAGTAGTAAGTGGAGAGCTCGCTCTTGGTACATGGCAGGGCATCTATCTCTGGGAGCATCGTGTCAATCCACATCTTCGTAAGATTGTCGTGAATCTTATAGGGCGCTAGGTCTTCTGTGGGTGAGGTGTTATAGCGCTTCGTGAGAAGAAGGGGCGTGATGCAAGTAAATTTTTTCGCGTGGAAAGAGCTCTTCCGCCAGTGCTTTGATTTCTAATAGCACTTCTTGCTCTTGGTCGACAGGGAGCGATACAACGCCATTTTTATCTTCATATCGTTGATGAAGCAGGCTTGAGCTCTGTCGATGTTTTTTCATTTGTTTAAAGTACCCAGAGCTGATTCGAAATGTCCCAAGGCTAATTTCACTAATACTCTCTGGGGCTATTACTGAAGCTACGCTCCTTAACAAGTCTTTGTATTCATTTCTCCAGTTTGTAACGGGAAGAATCGGGTCAAGACAGAGACGTACTGGCCATCCATGGTCGGCAACACGTTGTATCGCCTTGATGCGCGCCTCCGTCGATGGAGTTCCAGTTTCGTACTGTCTCGCTATTGAGTGTGGTGAGAGGGTCCAAGCAAGTATTATCCGAGGATTTGGCGGAACGTGAAGCAGTGTCTGTACCGCAACACTCTTGGTTCGGACCTCCAGTGTGAGTCCAGGATGAAAGTTCGCAAATTGTATCCATTCGGCTACATATCCAAAGAGATCTTCTAGAGCTAAAAGGTCTGTATCGTATGATAGACAGAGATAGAGTGATTTTTCATTTGCTATTCTCTCTTCAATCGCTCTGAGAAAGCCCTCATTATTTACAAAAGCAACGAGGTGTGCAGAAGGGAACATTCCTTGTAGATAGCAGTACTCACAATCATACAGACAGTTAAGTGCAAGCGTATTATAATAGAAATTCTTGTGCTCAAAGTCTGGAGCGAAGCCTGATCCACGATAAAGAAACTCATCTGTTCTATTTGCAAGTATGAGCTTCCTGCTCTGTTTTTGAAACTGAAAGTTTTGATTGTAACGATTGAAGACCTCTTTGTAGCTCGTGATCGGTATGATTCGTGCTTTTGGAAAGCGAGTTAGAATTCGCTTTGTTCTTGGGTGATCATGGGCAGTCTCTTCGACATAGATATGAGAGAAGAGTTTCGTATAACTCGTATGAGGAGCCTCACTCTGCAAGGACATTGAGCACCTCTTGAAGTATCTTTTTTTGTTCTACTTTTGTTTCGGGATGAGCGCTTCTGAGGAGCGAGCTGAGGGGAAGGGGAGCCTGTGTCCGAGCTCTAAATTGCTTGGCATGATTTCGCAGTGTCGTTCGTTGAAATGAGGTTAACGAGAGACGTGTCTCGCAGTCTGCCAGAAGCTGTTCATCGCTCTCGGTGAGAAGCGATACGACAATCTTCTGTGTTACTTGCTCAAGTGTCAGAATTGTTTCAATGATTTGTGATGTATGGACGCGAATGTGCTCTTCGATACGATCTCTCGTGATGGTCTCTGGTTTGAAGAAGTCCGATATAATTTTCAGAAGAAGAATATTCTCAATTGGCAAGAAAGATTTACTGGCTTCAAAAAATGCAGCTCCTTCCATGTCCGCAATCGTATCTGTTGGCCAATGATCTGGTGATGCTATCGGAGTAGGCGACGAGTGAAGAATACCGTCTTGAGCCCGTATATCAACGGTTATATCAGGATAGAAGGTTTCCAGCGTAGCAAGGTTCTGGATTTTTACAGGACGGACTATCGATCCGAGAGAAAAGTCGCCGTTAGAGCCTGCTATTCCAACATTCGTAATTGTATTGATGTTTATTCCTTGATTACTGAAAAATTGCAGGGCCAGCGTTGTTCCAATGGCCGCCTGTGTAAGTCCGATACCCGTTATGATGAGAGAGAAAGAGTCGTGTCGATACAGCTCATGAGATCGTATGGAGAGTACTCGCTTGAGCTTCAGGCGCTGAATGAAGGGTAGGGCTTCTGGTCTGAGTGCGGTGACAATAAGATTCATTCGCTTTATTGTAAGGGTGGAGAGGAGAAAATCCAGTATTACCACTTCTTTTTAACAAGAAATAAGCCATTGTGGTTCCCGCTATGAAAAGCAACGTATCATGAAGAGTATTTCTGTTATTATTCCAGTGAGAAATCGACCGGATATGCTGCAACGAGCGGTACGGTCAGTGCTTGCCCAGACCTGTAAAGACTACATATTGACCGTAGTTGATGATGGTTCAGATGCAGACATGCGTGAGGCACGGCAGCTAGTTGAAGATAGTGGCAACTACTGGATACAGCAAAATAATCGAGGAGTTTCAGCGGCAAGGAATGTTGGCATTCAACACGCGCCGTCCAAATGGTATGCATTTCTTGACTCAGATGATGAGTGGCTCCCTGAGAAACTGGCCGCACATGTTGAATTTCATGAGACCTCAAACCAATATCTGTTCTCACAATCCCTGGAAACATGGTTTAGACGAGGAGTTCGAGTTAATCAGAAAAAGATACATGCGATGCCTGAGGGTGACGCATTTATTCCATCTCTCAAGAGATGTTGTATAAGTCCGTCTTCAGTCTTTATGCATCACACCCTCTTTGAGCGCTTCGGGCTCTTCGATGAGCAGCTTCCAGTTTGTGAAGACTACGATCTCTGGCTGAGAATTACCGCTTTCAACCAGATAGGGTTGGTAAGACGTGCTCTTGTCCTCAAATATGGGGGACATTCAGACCAGCTTTCTCGGAGTCGCAAAGCGCTTGACCGATATCGGGTTTTAGCTCTGTTGAAGCTGCTATCGGGACCCGATTTTCAGTTCAAATTAAGACAAGAGGCAATCAGAGAAGTAAGTGAAAAGCTCGAGATCCTTCGTTTAGGAGCGGGCAAACACACGCCACGTGATGTCGCTCTCTATGAGGAAGTTCTTGAAAAGATTAGAGGAGGGGACTTTCAGGAGGCTCAGCGGTGTATGCAGAGTCTAACCAACCTCTCGTGACGTTCCTAAGATCAAGCGCATAGACACAAAAAAAGAAAAAGAATAATAACAGCCGTCGTTGACCTTTTTCCCTTCGGGCGCGAGACTAAATTGTATGGAAAACATATTTCACAGCACTACCATTCTTGCTATTCGTCGCGGCGGAAACCTCGTCATGATTGGAGATGGTCAAGTCACTCTTCAGAATACGGTCTTCAAGCAGGGGGCCAGAAAAGTGCGAACTCTTCATCATGGAGCTATGTTAGCGGGCTTTGCTGGCTCTGCAGCTGATTCCTTTACACTCTTTGAGCGATTCGAAGTGAAGTTATCCGAGTTCGGTGGTCAACTCAGTAGAGCTGCCGTAGAACTCGCAAAAGATTGGAGAATGGACCGAGCATTAAGGAAACTTGAGGCGATGATGATTGTAGGAGATGCGGAGCACCTCTATCTCTTATCTGGTATGGGGGATGTTATTGAGCCAGACGATGGGATCTTAGCAATTGGTTCAGGAGGAAATTTTGCTCTTGCTGCTGCTCGGGCTGCACTGCGACTCCCCAATGAGAATCTTTCCACACGAGAAATAGCAGAGCTTGCAATGAATGTTGCAGCAGAAATTTGTCCATTTACAAATACGCACTTTTGTATCGAAGAAGTAGTCGCGAGTGGGGTAAAATCTAATGGCTGAAGCAGTGGATTCGGAAGGAAGCGAACCGAAACCTGAAGGGACTTTCGGAAGTATCGTTAAAGAAGACGAAGCACAGTTGGAATCAAGAGCGGTGGTGCAACTGACTCCGAAGGAGATCGTTGCCAAACTCGATAGGTATATCGTTGCGCAAGAAGGTGCAAAAAAGTCGGTAGCGCTTGCATTGAGAAATCGATGGAGACGACTGCAGGTCCCCGATGATTTTAGAGATGAGATAACTCCGAAAAATATCTTAATGATTGGTCCAACAGGAGTGGGAAAAACTGAGATTTCAAGAAGATTGGCAAAGCTCGCTCGAGCCCCTTTTGTGAAGGTGGAAGCATCAAAGTTTACAGAGGTAGGATACGTTGGAAGAGATGTAGAGTCTATTATTCGAGACTTGGTCGAGGCTTCAGTCACCCTTGTTCGAGAGGAAGAGCAGGAGCGCATGAGAATAAGAGCGCTTCGAGCTACTCAAGAGGACATTCTCGATCTTCTTCTTCCAGGTTCACGAACCGATAAGACTGAGAACGAAGACGGTGTACATAAAGAGGATGCGAGTACACGCGAGCGACTCAGGCGGCTCCTTGAGGACGGAAAGTTCGAAGAACGCGAAGTTGAGATAGAGATTACGAAAACAGCTGGTACGCAAATGCAAGTACTTGGTCCTCAGGGCTTTGCTGAGATTGAGGGGCAAATTAAAGATCTTTTTAGTAACATGATTCCACCGCAGCGAGAGAAGCGACGGGTCAAGGTTCGTGAAGCGAGAGAAATTTTATTACAGCAACAACTTGATTCCCTGATCGATCACGAGAGAGTGGCAGAGCTGGGGCTACAGAGAGCAGAGGAAGGCGGTATCGTATTTCTCGATGAAATAGACAAAGTATGTGGTAAAGAGGGGGGCGGAAAAGGTCCTGATGTCTCTCGAGAAGGGGTTCAAAGAGACTTGCTTCCGCTCGTTGAGGGCTCAATAGTCTCAACGAAGTATGGCTCGCTCAAGACTGACCATGTGCTCTTCATTGCGTCGGGTGCCTTTCATATCGCTAAGCCAAGTGATTTGATGCCGGAATTTCAGGGTCGTTTCCCAATTCGAGTTGAACTGGAAAGTCTTTCAGCTGAGCATTTTTATCGGATTCTCTGTGAGCCTCAGAATGCACTCACTCGCCAGTATCAGGCGCTGCTGAATACCGAGGGAGTGCGAGTTGAATTTTCAGATGATGCGCTGAGAGAGATTGCTCGACTGACTGAGGAGGTAAATCGAACCTCCGAGAATATAGGAGCACGTCGCCTTCATACAATTCTTGAGAAGGTGCTTGAAGATATCTCTTTTCATGCAGATGAGCATTCTAGTGAAACCATTCATATTACTGTTGAGATGGTGCGCGAGCGATTAGAGAGCATCGTGGGGAATGTAGATCTCTCAAAATATATCTTGTGATGAGTGAAGATAGCTAAAAGAAAGAAGAGGAGTCATGAATCTATTTCAAGGGAGATATCTACTGGCTTGTACCATGGGTATTATTGCAATACTGCTTCTCTTTTTTTCAGCACAAGAAATTTCTATCTCAGTTGGTCCGCGCCAAGTAGCAGCAAGCGATGGTTTAACAGCTGAAGAGCAAAGTACTATATCGTTGTTTGAAGATGCTTCTCCGAGTGTCGTATACATCACTACTATTGATATCGCACTGAAAAGAGACCTCTTCTCCTTGACTCCGTTAGAAATTCCCCGAGGTACAGGCTCTGGTTTTATATGGGATGAGAGAGGATACATCGTAACGAATTATCATGTAGTTCAGGGCGGACGGAAGCTAAAGGTGCATCTTGCAGATCAGACTGATTGGGATGCTCGCTTCGTTGGTGCAGAACCAGACAAAGATATTGCGGTACTCAAGATTGAAGCGCCGAGCGGATACCTTCGACCAATTAAAGTTGGGTCATCCCGAGGACTACGGGTTGGACAGAATGTTTATGCGATAGGAAACCCTTTCGGACTTGATCAGACGCTGACAACTGGCGTGATTAGCGGTATCGGAAGAGAAATTGCTTCAGCTACAGGTAGACCAATACAGGGCGTAATACAGACCGATGCAGCAATCAATCCTGGGAACTCTGGTGGTCCTTTACTTGACAGCTCTAGCCGCCTCATTGGAGTGAATACAGCGATTTATAGTACCTCAGGAGAAAGCGCCGGAATTGGATTTGCGGTTCCTGTTGATACCGTGAATCGGATTGTACCGCAGTTGATTCAGTTCGGGAAAGTAAAGAGAGCCGGACTTGGAATAGAAATTGTCGATGATTGGATCGCACGTCGATTACGAGTTCGAGCTGGAGTCTTAATTGCCAATATCCCAAGGGGCTCGCCGGCGGAAAAAAGTGGGTTACAGGGGACACGAGTAGATGGACGGGGAAGAGTCAATCGACTTGGAGATATTATTCTAGCAGTTGATGGAGTCAAAATTAATGATAGTGATGACCTCTATCGACTCCTTGATACTCAAATTGTTGGGAAAAATGTGCAGGTCGAGATCCTACGCGGAAAGGCTCGAAAAGTAGTATCACTGCAATTAAGTGATATCTCATCGTAAGGATGGAGAAGATTCAGCAGAGATTCCTGCTATCCATCCTTGGCTCTGCCTGAGGAGTTGTGGTTTATCAAGGAGTTTAATCCCTGCGGGAACCGTTACATCCACGAAACCATCGAGGTAAGCCTGCTGAATAGGAGAAGTATCTTCAATTATGATACTTCCATTTAAGGATATAATTTCGATGATGCTCTCTGTGCTTTGTGCCGTGAGTTCTCTTAGATGCACATCTCCTCCTGCGATAATAAGTAGAGAATCTCGAGCATGTAGCGTGCCGCTCGAAGAGAACGAGCCATTTACGGTAAAGATCTGCTCTCTTTGTATCTTCAGATAATCTGAGACCTTGAGATTGTGTCGTGTTCTAAACGGCGATGAAATCGCTCCTTCCTCTTTGATGCAAGTGAAATGAGAGCGAAAGTTTTGGAAGCGTAACGGGGTGCTGAACGATTCGAGCTCCTGTTTAGTGCAGTTCTCTGGCAGATTGAGATATTCGTCGAGCTGATACACCGAATAACCAGGAAGAGGAAGGGAAAGCTTTCTTGACATGCTGATCTCAGTTAACCCGATGCTCCCTTTTTCTATGAGCAACGGCGTTGATTTTTTTTGGGTTAGAATTGCTTCTTGGAGGCGATGATACATTATTTGTCGAAGAGTGTAATGTTGAGCACGTTGCAGAGTAGCATGAGTGTTGCTTGCCCGGTCTTTTAGAAACACCCCAAGGAGTGTAAGAATAATTAAAATACTAATGAGAACGGAGCCAGAATCTTTCATATTCACTAAAACTGTATTCGCTTTGTTTGTAATAAGAGCTGATCGAAGCTGTGGCGAGAAAGGACGAGCGGGAAATATTGCTTAAATTGCTTACGTGATAGTGAAGAGAAAAGAGTGACGGAAAGCTCTCCTGCACTATCGCTTTGCCGATTCAGTTCAAGCATGAAGGTTGGAGAATCGTTAAGGAGTGGCTGATTCTCGATTACGGAATCTCCTCTATGCTGGACTAGGCGAAGAACATCCTGTTTGCTTACGTAAAGTGTTGTAATTGAACGTAGAAGAAGAAAAGCATTGGGAGATGGTAGGAATTCGCTATCAAGTTGCTGCGTAATCAAACTATTTGTTGGGATCTTCGAGATGCGAGGAGAGCACCCTTCTTGCCAGAAAATTATGGCTTCGAAGATAAAGTCGCCGGTGTAAGCTAGGGAGTGGTGGGGAATGCCTGTTTGCATGCATGGTGTCTGGTTTGAGCGAGGAACGATAGGAGCGATGTGGGATAGCTGTACGAACGTTATCGCATCAGAGTTTAATTTTATAGCGAGGTGATCGTTACGAAGCGAAAGCTCATGAGGAGAGCCATCGAAATAAGTGACTCTTCCTTCTCTATGAATAACGGGCAGAAGCGGATAGCGATGAGTATCAAGTTGGTTTTGGATGTGGGTGATGATGCTATAAATTCGGATCGTATTATGGAGCTCGCGATTTAGATTCCGATTCTGATGCGATAAAGTATGTTCTCCGTTGAGGAAATAGGCAAATCCAGTTAAAAGTGTGCCCGTTAAGAATAAGGCGATAAGTTTTTCGAGAAGAATCATTGCCGCTAACGCACTCTCATTCGATTACTGCCACTTGAAGTAGTGCAATGCAGTATATGCTCGCTTAAAAAATCTGTTGCTTTGCAGGTAATACTCTGATTTTCAGCATATTGATCAATGGAGATCTCCTGAGAAACTCTTTGCAATGTTTGATGAAGGAGAGACGTTGTTGCGCTAGAGCATGCAATGGTCAATATCATGAGCGTAATACCGACCAGGGATTCGATAAGCGTTATACTACTCACTGCACTCACTCCTTAAGCGACCTCTGAGCGAAAGGACTATTTCACAGATATGATGATTCAATTCAATGAGTATACGGGCTGGTGTGTTGACCAGATGAGGATAAAAGACGATGCCATTACTTGGAAAAGTAGCAGTAATATGTGGAGAAAGCTGAGCTTGTCGTCGGATAACGCCTCCATCCTGTGACAGAAGGCGAATGGTATGAGTTTGTGATTGCAAAGTCATAGGTTTGTGCTCCAAAAGCGATATGGCTTCCCCCTCCTCAATCAGCCATTTGATTTTTTGTACATCTCCGTATAGCACAGCTCTTTGACGGGCATCTGTGAGTCCTCTACCAGTAAGTACAATTGTAGTCGTACTCATAAAGAGTATGAGAAGAAGCGAAAGGAGAGATGCTCCATTCTGTCTTCCGAAGTCATACCTATAATTCTTCATACCGCATCTCTATACCTATTCGATAAGGTATGGAGATATGTTTCGTGTACGGTCTGGCTATAAAGAGTGGTTATTCACCTTGAGCAAAAATGAACTCGATGAGCTCGCTTTCAAGTCTATGTACATCGATGGGAGAATGGAGGGAAGATATTTGAGAGGCAATTTCCTGAGAAAGCTGCTCCATTGCACCATCGCTGACCTGTGAGTGTGAGTTGATGTATCGCGTCGTAGCTACCTGGAGGATATCTTGTGCGCGCTCAAATGAGGCTGCTGCTGACTCTCTTCCGCTAATTGCAATTTGCGTCAGCGATTCAAGCGTTTGTTCAGCACTGATTGCTCCAGCAGTGCTAGATATATCAACTCCAGAAAGCTGCCCAATACCCTGAAGATCTGCAAGTGAGACGACGAGGTTATCGTCAATCGTATACGTGCTTCCAGATAAAACATTTATGCCATTTTCATCGGTAGCCTCACTAATAATACGAGTTATCTCACTTTCAATGCTACTTAACTGTGATTGAAGAGATTGTTGGAGAGTTGGATTGCTTGTTTCTCGTGCTGCTTTTGCCACGGCTTCTTGGCTTTTTCGAAGTGCTACGATTTCATCTACGGCGGTTAAAGCAATAAGAGCATTACTACTGGCTTTACTTGCAAGAAGGTGAGGACTAGTCACTTTTTGCTCTGTGGTATTGAGTTCGATAATGTCAGTCATTGAAGATGGGGCTTGTGAGGCACTCAGTGCGACTCTACCAGACTGTAGGCTGGAAGAGGTGCCGGGAAGCTGAGCTAAACGGAGAAATAATGAGATTTTCATTTTAAGAGTTGAAGTACCCGCAGTTGATTTTGATTAGCTTGCGCAAATAGTCCTTTAGATTGTTGGCTTACGATTTGAGTATAGGTTTCAGATGCAGAGTTTTCAGCGCTTGCAATGTCTCGAATACGCTCTGCTGATAATTCTAAAGAAGATTCGCCTTGTGGCGTAGTCTGGCTGCGTATTCGTAGCTCCTCCAGTGCGCTCTGTTCAGACATTCGAATATTTGAGATGGCAGTCTTTTCCTCTCGTACGAGAGAGAGAATTTTTCGCATGTCTTCTGATGAACTATTCATCTGAATATCGAGGGGCTCTGGTCTGTACTGGATGACTGGGGGTTTGGTAAGAGCGGGAAGTAAAGGACTTGCTGGATCAAGAGGTGAATCAGCTGAGCTTGGCTCGGTTGAAGCAAGACTTCTTCGAGTCTCTTCTTCAGTCACGAGTAGTCGTCTCGTCTCGTTTTCAAGATCCTTAAATTGAATCAGCTGTTCAAATGCTTCCTTTTCCTGAATTTTCTCTTTTAAGAGTCGTTCGATAATCTTCTCTTGTTTTTCGCGTATCTGAACGATTTTAGCATTAATCATTTCTCGACGCTCAAGAAGTACTGCGAGCATACGGGTAGTTTTTTCGGAGCGTTGCTCAATGAGGGTCAGAAATTTTTCAAAAGCCTCTTCATTTTCTGAGGCTGCATTATCCTGCTGGGGTGAGGAAGATGAGTGAGAAGGTCTCTCTGTCTCAGAATTCTTGATCTTATCTGAGCCTTCGGACCGAGTCGTACTTTTAGGAAGGCGGGCGGAAGCCCCATCGAGAGTGGAAAGCACAGCCATTTACTACCCCTTCGCACCAGGACAACAGATACCTATTTTTCCGATCCGTGGGGTAATATCCGAGACGGTGCACTTATAACGTCACCATTCGTTCTGCAGTATGAAGGGGAAGTCGGTATTTAGGCGAAAAACTAAAGAGTTGAACTCAATTTCTCTAATTTATGGGAGTTTCCTCTAAGCCTAGCATTTTCTGTAATTTATGACGTAGGTAAGTCTCATAGCCATCTTCCACGCCGTCTGCTTGAATTACCTGTTCAATAATACGCATTATTGACATTCGCTCATCGAGACTGAGATTGTCGGTCAAGAGCTTGCCGAATTGACTCACTCCTCTCAGGTTTCGAAGAATAGTCTGAGCTTGATTAATAAGAGCCGATACTTCATGTTTCTGAGTGCCAAACATTTCCATAAGGCCATGGACAATTACTTGATATTCACGAGGATCAAATTCTTGATCCGAAGCAGCAAGGTCAACGAGTAAAACGGTAACAGCGAGTTCAATGTCTCTTTTTTTTGCCTTCCCATTAAAGCGTCTTCTTGCCTGCGTTGATTTCTGTGTTAATCCGGATTGTTGTCCGAGAAGCTGATAAACTGTCTCTTTTAGCTTTGAAGATGAATCCATTTCCGTAACCTCTGATGGTGGCAAAACACGCGTTCTTTAATAGAGTTATGGGGTTATCGAGACAGGAAGTATCACAAAAATTCGATCGGAACGTGAAAGGCTAGCCAGATAACTATCGAGTATGATGACAATTTTTCTTGTTTTCAGAGATTTTCTTAGAACGAAGCTGAACAGCTTCGCTTTATTTCAGCCTGACGGAGGCTGCATCTTGAATATCAAGGAGTCCAATCGGTTCACTCTGTTCATTAATAACAATCAGTTGATCGACTCGGTGCTCTGTCATCATGGCAGAAGCTTCTTTCACAAGCATGTTTGGTGCGATGGTCTTTGGACTCCTCCCCATGTATTTTTCGACTGGTTCTTTAAGAAACTCTTCTCCAGTGTTCAGGCATCTCCTAAGATCTCCATCTGTATAAATACCAACGAGAGTTTTTGTATTATCAATAACGGCAGCGGCTCCAGGACGACCTCGTGTATTTGATATTTTCTCTAATACATCGCGACAGGAGGTCTCTTTCGTCACGATACACAGTTCATCTCCTCTTCGCATGATTTCGTTAACGCTCAGGAGTGAGCGACCGAGTGAGCCGGCCGGATGGAATCCGGCGAAGTCCTGCTCAGAAAGACCTTTTACGTCAAGGAGAGCCATTGCTAAGGCATCGCCAAGAGCGAGCATCGCGGTCGTTGATGTCGTAGGGGCTAAGCCTAAGGGTCCAGCCTCCTTGTGTTTTCCGAGCGCTAGAGTGATAAGCGAGTTTCTGGCAAGAGTTGAGTCTTCACACGCCGTCATGCTAATGACGGGACATCCAACTCGTGTAAGAAATGGAAGAAGCTCTAGAATCTCCCCGGTTTCCCCTGAATTTGAGAGCAAGAGCGCAATGTCGTAAGGGGTAAACCGCCCCAGATCTCCATGCACGGCCTCTGCTGGATGAAGAAAAAAAGAGGGAATGCCAATACTTGCAAGAGTTGCAGAGATCTTCATTCCAATAAAACTGCTTTTCCCCATGCCGCTCACGATCACACGCCCAATATCTTCCATCTGACTGATGGTACGAACTGAATTCTCAAACTCCGAGTTTAGCCGTTCTGCAATGGTTTGTAGTGCAGTTGCTTCTTCAAGAATTACTTCTTTAGCAATACTCATAATGGAATTTGTTTCATTGTTTTTCATATCGCTATAACCATTATTGTTCTGGAATAAGAGATGTTGAGATTGTTCCTGATAGCACCAAAATGACCATAAAGCAGATGTAGAGAAAGGCTCTGTCTTTTCTTCTGCGATAACCAATCAATAGTCCCGCAAACCCAAAGCCTATGACTATGACTGGCGCAAGTGTAGGGGATTGTGTTTGAGCAACGGGTAGTCCAATAAGAAGACCGCTGAGCGTTCCCAGAGCAAGTGAAGAAAGCATTTGAAAACGAAGAAGGCGATTTTCGCTGTTCATCAGAGCATCTTGGTAATCGGCCCCAGCAACAGAGGTTGAATCCATTTGCTTGTTTTCTTCGTCATGTAAAGAGTTGCGCTCAGGCATCATAGCTTGCGATCCTTATCGCAGGATAGAAGTAATTCGTTCGATTCCGATCACCGTTCCAATTGTGCCACATAGGTTCGTTAAGGCAATAATAAGCAGGATTCGAGTTACTCGATTTTTCCAAATTCCCGAAAAATGTTGGCTTATATCTTCAGCAACGGTTTCGAGATCGGAGACGCGTGGTTTACGAATAATTGCCTCTACGAGACCAGCAACCCAGCCTGCGGCAACAAAGGGATTTAAGGAAGTGAATGGTGATACGACAAATGCAGCAAGAATCGTAACGGGATGAGCCAACGCGAGCAAAGAGCCCAGAGCACCAAAACATCCATTAATCAAAAACCATGTCCACGCCATTGAGGCCACGGTCTCTATTCCCGATCCAAGAAATCCGAAGATAAAAATAGCAATTACGAGAATTGGAATCGTCCACTGAATTATTTTCCAAAAAGGGCTAGGGGAGGGGATTTTTTCGAGTGCAGCTCGGTCAATAGTCGTTCCAATTTTTTTCCGAATTCCAGGTACGTGTCCTGCCCCAACAATAGCAACAACGGTATCTCCTTCAGCCTCTTGAATTTTAGAAGCGAGATAAGAGTCTCGTTCGTCAATGAGTGCTACGCGAACCTCCGGTAGTAATTCCGAGAATTCTTTCATCATTTCTTCAAGAGCATCACTTTTCTTCAGTCGCTCAATTTCTTCAGCTTCGATTTTTTGCTCAGAGAAAAGGCTAAAGACCATGCTAGAGATCAGTCGGAATGTTCCAATAAATCCAAGCGCCGACCAGCTTCGTTTCAATGTTGTTCTAACGTCTCTATCAGCAAGAACTAATGTTGTTCCCAGCTCCTGAGCCACTTCAGCACTTCGGAGCATCTCGCTGCCAGGTTTTATCTTGAGTTGGTCCCCGAGTTTTTTCTGAAAGCTTGCAAGTACCAACTGTGCCATGAGCACATAGGCCTTGCCTGAGCGGATAACAGATACGATATCCGTATTTTTCCATCGTTCTGGATCCAAAAGGGATGCGTGTCTACTCTCGCATAGCTCAATAGCTACAGAGTCAGGAGTATGCTCTCGAATAACCTGCTCAGCTAGGTCAACGCTCGCTTGCGAGATGTGAGCAGTGCCCACGAGAAATATTGTTTTCTCACCGAGGACAATCTTATCGACATTTTCATCAATAGAGGTAATCTCTGTCATAGCCTTGTTGTACCGCGAATAGCTGGCAATTGGGAGTTGAAGGGGATATTTATCTACTCAGAATGAAAAAATCTTGGATCTTTAACATTTTGGCGATACTTCTGTCTGCGGTCTTTGGGGTCTTCTGCGCCTCAGAGCGGCTCATTGCTCGAGATGAAGGCTTTTATGCCTACGCGGCACAACTAGTGGCTGAGGGGAAAACGCCATATCAGGATTTCTTTTTCCCACAAATGCCGCTCACTCCCTATTTTTACGGTTTAGGCGGGTTCCTGGCAGGCTCCTCCTGGGAAGTCTATCGAATGGGCTCTGCCTTATGTTTCATAGGAATACTTTGGCTGGTATATCGTATCATTGCTCGTTCTAGTACTCGCTTCGTCGGTTTGTTCGCGCTGCTCGCTACGGCTACTTGTCACCTCTCTTTTGGATGGTTTCCGGTTATACAGACGTATGCGCTCTCGACCTTTTTATTATTGGTGGGAGTGTATTGTCTCAGTCAAGGAGTGGCCTATCCTGCACGGAGTTCATCAGAAATCAAATCGTATCCAGGTTGGGTATTATTGAGTGGCGTTGCTTTCTCTCTCGCTGCTCAAGCTCGACTCTTTTTTCTCCCCCTATGTGTTATTCCGTTGTTCTTTTTATGGAATACGCCGGCACGCCAGAAATCTTTTAGCTATTTTTTCAGTGGAGTGCTGCTTGGCTCTATTCCTTCTTTCACACTATTTTTTGTCAGTAAAGACTCGTTTCTTTTTTCTAACGTTGCATATCATCTTCACCGCTCAGATTTGTCTTTTCAGGATGCAGTTGCAGGAAAGTGGCGTATTTTTGAGGTGTTATTTGCCTTAGGTCTTCCTAGTCAAAAGTTTAGTGGTTTCCAAACTCCAATTTTATTCGGTGGTCTTTTCTTGGGGCTTCTGTCAATGTGGCGCTTACTTCCATTTGCGGCGAGACTTTCTGGGGTGGTTGGTGTACTTCTATTTTTCATTAGCTTTATTCCGACCCCTACGTATGTGCAGTATTTTGTAACAGTCATACCGTTCGCCGTTATAGTTCTCTTCACGAGTCTTTCAGCACTGCTATATCAAAAAAAGGGACTTCCTCGATTTATAATCGGGATGGGAGTCGTGGTATGCGGAATTGTCTATGAGCGCCATCTATTTACAGATATTGAGCGTTATACGAAAAGTGGTACTGGGGTAATCGGCATAGGGAATGAGAGAGGCGCTGAGGATTGGAATATCAGTAAAGTTCAAGAGATTGGTCAGCAAATTGAGGATTATACAGAGCCTGCAGATGTGGTGCTTGCGTTATGGCCTGGATATCTTGTCGGGATAGAACGTACCACTGCAAAAGGGAGTGAGAATCATTTTGGCAGAGGTATTGTTACGGAACGCCTGAGTGAAATAGACCAGAGGCGTTTTCATCTCTTATCACAAGCTCACCTGGAATCACTTCTCTTTGAGAGGAGTATCTCACTTGTTGTTGGGCATAGAGCGTACCTCTCTGATGAGCTGCGTATTGCTCTTAAGGAGCATCAATATGAACTACGAGAAAAGCGTGGAGAGGTGGAGATATATCGGAGCAAGAGCTAAGAAGCGTTTTGAATTCGGATGAAAATTTATCCGAATTTCTCCAGTGAGTCCTATAATATGCCGATAAAAGCGATAGCCGCAGAGGGAGACAGTTTAAAGTAAGAGGTTCTCATGACAATAGAAGGGGTATCTTCTGAGGATAAAAAGGCGGCAAGGCGAGAACGTGCAAGGGCAAGTGCTGCAGAGGAACAGCAGCGCGAGGCCCAAGCAGCAGAGCAAGCTCAAAAGCGAGAGCAGCGACGAGACGACGCGGTACAGGTCGAAATTTCATCGAATAGTTCTTAGCGAAGATTCAACGTCTTCAATACGGAGACCATAGAGAGAGGCAATCTCTCGATTCATCGAGGCAGGAAAAGCTTCATTGGGAGCGCGTAAGCATCGTTTGCATTCTACGGCAAGCTCAGTCGCGCATTCTCGAAAGTTTAGTGGTATTGGAAAGGCACTAAGATCCTCAAGAACTACTTTAGGAAATAGTGTCCGCGAGGTCTTTCGACCACATGTTTTTAAGTACAGAGTACCTACTTTTGAGTTCAGAAGGAGCAAAAGCCCAAGTAGAAAGCGTTCTGGATAAGGGCAGTCATTGTCGGGAATAATGTGGAGAATGGAGCGATTGTAGAAAAATTCCTCCTCGGTATATGTCGCAACAAAGGAATAGGGTGCTGGATTAATTATTTCTCGCACTAAGAGTCTCGGACCTCGAAATCGGTCTTCAGGTTGATGCTCCGCCACCCATGGTCCATACATAAGCCATTCTCCTGCCCAACATAGGGAAAATCGTGAGACAGAGTTGCCGCGAAGGTATTTTTTGGAATTCTTGCCATCTGGAGAAGCGGAATGAAATGGATGACTTCGCACAATCTCTCCTGTTTGGGGTGGAGAGCCTTTTCCAGTTGCATAGACTTGTAATGCTATTTTAGGGGTAACACAGAGCTCGGCATCGCTTAGTGTGATTGAGTTTCCTAGGAGGGCTCGTCGAATGGCGATAAGATCATTACTAAAGCCTGTCGGAATGATAGCCTGGTTATCCTCTTTCAGAAGTTCCTGACAACTGATCACTGCTTTCAATGACGGCTCGGTTGATTGAATGGAGCGAAACGTTCTGGTCAAAAAGGTCGAACGAAAGCTTTTTTGTGCTGTAACAATGACTGCCTCAACACCTTTGGTTGGAAATATTCGCTTCTCGAAAGTATCAATGGCTATCAGATGACCGTCATGCAGAATTTTCTGACGAAACCTTCTTGCAGACCGAATACCAAGCCATGAATTAGGAATGAGAAAGGAGAGCCTGCCTTCCTGCACGAGATGTGAAAGGGCGGCTGCAAAAAAGAGAAGATATTTATTGGGTTTACCACAAAGAATTGCATTAAACTCGGCTTTATATTTCTTGAGAATATCTTCTCGAATTTGACCATTACGAGAAAGACCGTATGGCGGATTGGCAACGATATGAGAGAACTGTTTGGGAAGATTCGAATTTTTCCACTCAAGGGAGTCGAAGATTCGTTTCTGATCACTTTTTCGAAAAGAAAGAAAGTCTCCACAATAAAAATTCCCTTTCCATTCCCGATAACTCCTAAGATGTTCAGACATGTCTTCAGGAAAAAGTTGGGAGAGTGTGAGAAGGAGAGCAAACCGCGAAAGCGATACGGCTACGGGATCTCGATCGATTCCATATATGGAGTGCCGTATAAAGTTCGCTGCTTCTTGAGATGTGGAGAAGAGTTTGTTTCGATATGCCCAAAGAAGCGAGCGACAAAGCAGGATGCCTGTGCCACATGCTGGATCAAGAATGGTAAGGGACGAAGGAGTTGGAGTATCGATAAAGCTTCGCTCGATTACCGCGTCTGCGGCATCTTCTGGGGTGAGAATAACGCCGTGCTGATTATTGTTGTCTTTCCAATATCCGAATTCGTGTAAGGCATTCAGCGCCGCTATTGGTGTGGTTTGTGACGAAGACGAGTGAAGTGTCTGTAATTCATTACCACGTAAAGGCGTAAATAGAGGCTCTGCAAGGAGAAAGGACCCTGGAATGTGGGGGGTCAGAATCGAGAAAAGGCGCGTGATAAAGTGAATAAAGGCAGAATCCTCTGTCCAACCCCCGTTCAGTAGGTGGTCTTTTTCTTCTTCTCTTGAGAGACTGTGCTCTTGCATTCTTGTAGAAATTGCGACGGTTTGTAATATGATTGTATGACTGAAAGAATGAGGGAGCAATTGAGAATTTCTAATATCATATCTTCATCACCAATTTGGTTATTCTTTTGTATTTTGTCCCAGCTAGTATGGTTCTCTGGATGTAGCAGTATGTTGCATCCAGAGAGTAGTCCTTCTTCATTCGAGTCAGAAATAAGAAATGCACAAACTACGGATATGGACCAAGAGCTAGAGGAGCGCTCGAATATTCTCTTTCGATACGTCGCTGGTAATTTATCTTATCTGAATGGTCAGTATGACGAGGCTCTTGAGTACTTAAAGGATGTGAGCAATCAAATACCTTTCCCAGTAGAAAAACTTCACTGGACTCTCTCAGAGCTGTATATGCGAAACGAGCAAAGAGAAGATGCCAGACGAGAGGTTGAAAAGGCACTGTTAGCAAATCCGAATAATTCTCGTTACCACTTTATGTTGGCTATTCTCCTCGCTTCGGCTGGAGAACTCGAGGAGGCAGAGAAGCACTATAAGGAAATGCTTTCAGCTTCTGAGGATCCAATTCAAGGAGCTTTTTTTTACTACGCGGAATTCCTTCAGGAGCAAGGGAGGAGGGAAGAGGCAATCAGTCTTGTCGTAGACCATATTGATGAAGCTGAGGATGTTGGAATGGCACTATGGGTGCTTGGAGACTTATATGAATCCTCGAATGATCTTAAGAAAGCCCAAGAAGTATATGAAGATGGTATTAAAAGAGGTGGCTTGAATGAGAAGTTATTCAGCTCTCTCGGCCGGCTCTATATGTTGAATAATGATATTCAGGCGGCACGTGAGTTATGCGAGCAGATGGTAGAGTTAGAGCCTTTTAACTATCGCGCAAATCTTCTTCTCGCGCAGTTATTGGTTGCAGAGAATAAGCTAGATGAAGCAGTCGTACAGTTTAATAGATTGCTAGAAGACACTACGGCGCTCGAAGGATATGAATATAGTAAAATCAGAGATGTTCGTCTTGAATTGGCTCAGCTTGAAGCAAGGAGGGAGAATTACGGAGAAGCAGAAAGACAACTTTTATTGATTCTCACAGATGAGCCTCAAAATGACTCCGTCCGATATGAACTCGCAAGCCTTTACGTGAGTACAGGCCGGCGTATTAAGGCCTTTGACCTTTTAGAAGAGATTCCTCATGAATCTAGTTTTTACCTTCATGCACGCTATTTGTTGGCATTTATTCTTCGAGAAGATGGCAATCCAGTTAGAGCAGTAAAAGAGCTTCGTCTCCTTCTGGAGCACTATCCGGAACATTCTGCCATTTGGGCTCGTTTAGTAACAATTTTATCAGAAATGAATCGTGAAGATGAGGCACTTGAGGCAGCTCGTGAAGGATTAGTATTACATGGAGATAATGAGAGTCTGCTGTTTGAACAAGCGCGAGTTTTGGATAAGCTTGGTCAGCAGGCTGGGGCGCTCGAAATCATGGAGCAGATTATAGCTCTTAACCCAGATCATGCTTATGCTTTGAATTATATTGCGTATGCTTTGGCTGAGAGAGAGATAGAGCTTGAGCGAGCAGAGAAATTAGTCGTTCGCGCGTTAAAAATACGGCCTGAGGATGGATATTTCTTAGATACACTGGGTTGGATTCACTTCAAGCGCGGGAACTTAAAAGCAGCGAAGCAATACATTGAAAAAGCGGTTCAGCTCACAGAGGGGGACATTGTTATCCTGGAACACATTGGCGATGTTTTACAGGCGCTCGGTGAGACTGCAAAGGCTGAGGAGGCCTATGGGAAGGTGCTTCAGAGGGAAGCAGAAGATCTTTCGGCAGATGAGCGCGAAGCCGTAGAACGTATCAGACGGAAAAGACAGAGAGAAATATGAAAACTGGAGTTTTCAGTAGATTGATTCTTAGCTCCGTTCTTGTTCTTTCTGTAGGATGTTCCCTACAACATCCTTCGCATCGTAGTCATTCATCTGAGAATGTGTTCTCAAAGGAGGAGATTCTTAATGTAGAGAGAGCCTTTGTAATGGCTGATGAAAGTCCACTTCCGATAATCTTTGGACGGCTAAGGATAGATCTTGGCAGCCAGCATACAACTATTCGGGTCATTATAACGCCTGTCTCGAAGGAGTCGTTCCGAATACAAGTTCTTCCTCTTACTTCGCTTACAATATTGGAAGAGTTCTACATCTCTACTAAATCTGATGAGGCATTGGATTTTGAAGAACAAGGAAGCGCTTCTCAAGAGAAGATTTCACATAGAGATATCTTTAGAGCTGTGGGAAGATTGGTAAAGCCTTCAGATTTTCTTCGACTATTTCTTGGAAGAATTCCAGAAAGTATCTGGCGAGAAGTAAATTCGGAAGGAACGTTCCTGTGGTCTCAAGAAAAGGGGCTTGTATCCTCCCGCTTAATAAAGATGGAACTGGGCAAAAGTGATGGAGGAATACTGGAATTCCTTGAACTCTCAGATCAGTTTAGAGAAAAGCCCGTACTTTCATTTCGTTACATTGGAGGTCAGATTCACGGACAGCAGCGTTATCCAGAGCAGATCACAGTTTCCCTTCTGCGACGAGGTATTAAACTGGAGCTCGCTCCACTTACGATACGCGTACCTTAGCCTTTAATTATTAGGTGGACGAGAACTACGCGTTTGAGTTTCGTTTTGAGTAAGTTTTAAAAATATCTCTTCGAGCCCGTGAGTTTGACTACCCGT
>Ga0075480_10000492_pt1 | contig 23603 bp, 18 predicted proteins | sample DEB08_DNA_7_FD_81590 | JGI IMG/M metagenome (GOLD analysis project Ga0075480, IMG submission 81590) | Aqueous microbial communities from the Delaware River and Bay under freshwater to marine salinity gradient to study organic matter... | ecosystem: Environmental > Aquatic > Marine > Coastal ... | reverse complement strand
TCTAAGTTTTTTTGATCTTATGTTTTTAAAAAAAGAAAGAAGACCAGCAGTATTTAAGGAAATTGATTTACAGATTAATGAGTTTCAGAACATATTTCAACTTGATTATTTAGCAATTGATGGACATCACCACATACAAGCTATTCCTTGGATTAATGAATATCTAATTATGCAAAAAAATTTTAATATCAATGAGTTAAGAGTTCCAAAAGAAAATATATTCTTAGATAAATTTAGTACTTTATATAATTTTAGATTCTACCGTAATTTATTTGCTGTACTTTTACTCAAATACTTAACTTACAATTTAAAAAGTAGTATTCCATCTCCTGAATTTTATGGGTTGCTATATTCAGGAATTCATGATGAATCCACAATTTTTAAAGCGTTAAAAAGAGTAGGCAATAAAAAAATTGAATTTTCTCTTCACCCTGGTTTAATCGAAAAAAAAGATGAAGAAAATATGCATTGGAGAGATTTTGAATATTATTTTAATAATTATCGAAAAGTTGATTTTGAAATAGCAAAGTCAGATATCTTGGATAAATTAAATAAACTCTAGATATTTTTGTAAAGCTTTCTAAATTTAAAAATTTTTAAAAACATATTTAACGAGTCTGAAAATATACCAACATTAGAATAACTGCTTTTGTTAATAGTATTTACAGTTATGAAATGTGTATTTAATTTAAGTTTTTTTGCTAATAAAAATAATTCTAAATCATAGGAAAAATCATTTGATTTAAAATTTATAACATTCACAAATTTTTCTTTATTTACAAATTTAAAACCTGCTTGCGTGTCTTTAGATTCAATTTTTAGTAAAATCCTAACAAGAAAATTGAATAAAATACCAGCAATTACTCTGAGAACTGGGGTGTTGTTTAGAACGTCTTTACTAAGTTCTCTCTGAACATACATAAATGGAGCAAAAGGTTCTTTATTTGTGTCGTAAAACTTTATCAATAAGTCAATTGAATAACTAAAATCTGAATCATAAATTAAAATATTATCAAACATAGCTTTCTTAATCCCGTGCCTTACAGCTAAACCTTTGCCTGATTCTTCGATAACTTCTTGTCTAAAATATGAAAAATTTACTTTATCTAAAACATTTATCATTTCCAATCGACTTCCATTGGATACAACCAAAATTTCATATTTCTCAATATTTTTTTCACAAAAAGAAGTTAATTTTTCAAGATTTTTAACAATATGAGCTTCATGATTCTTAGAAGGAAGTAAAATAGTTAAATTATTAATCTTTTTTGTTGATTCCATTTAAATTTATTTTACTTTAAATATCTAAGCTATGCTTATTTATAATTGAGCTTATAAAAAATATGAAAAATTTGATTTATTTAAATAACAAAAACATTCTCCTAACTATTGTTTCAATATTTTTCTTTACACAATTAAATTTTATTTATAAAGGGGGGACTACGTATGATGCTGATGGCCTACGTTTTGGCAGTAGTTTGGTGATAGAGAAAATTAGAAGAATTTTAAATTTGAACTTTAACTTTCAAGATCTCCCATATAGTGATGTTGAATACTATGGATTGATTGTCATACTTCCAGCTTATGTATTTGCTCAGATTATTACAAAGTCTCTAGTTGATTTTGATTTCGAAAATTTTATTACAGACGATAGTTTAATTTATTTTTTTATGCACTTTTTTTTATTAATTTATGTTTCAGTATGCTTATTTTTTATATGTAACAAACTATCCAAATTAACTAACTTTAATACAAGCTTTACCTTTCTTTGTCTTCTAATTTTAACCCCATCTTTTAGTGGCCATGCTTTATTTAATTTGAAAGACATACCGTATGCATTAAACATATTTATTTTCTTTTTATTTTTTACAGAAAATTATGAAAAAATAACTAAAGAAAAATTAAATTTAAAACTCCATTTAAAGCTTAGTTTTGTTCTTAGTTTATTTATTGGCATCAGAGTGAATGCAATCTTTTTTTCACTTTTGTTAATTCTATGCTTAATAATCCAACAAAAAGATACCAAAATATTTACCCAATCGATATTTATAGTCAATATGACAAAATTATTTTTTTTTGCACTGATATTCCTATATTTTTTTACTCCATCAGCATGGCTAAATCCATATGAGTGGATTTCTGAAGCTATATATCAACAATTCTTCGACAGTTGGAGTGGCTCAACTTTAACAAATGGAAATTTTGTTTTAGCATCTAGTATGAGTTGGAAGTATCTTTTAGAGTGGTTAATTTTTAAGTTACCAATTATTTACCATTTTGGAATTTTAGCTACTTTGCTTTATTTATTTAAACGTTTTAAAATTCCTATTTTTTCCAGTGTTGCTCTTTTATTTACATTTTCAGTTAATTTATTGTTTATAATTTTTAAACCCGGAGTCTATGATGGACTTAGACAATTTCTGTTTTTAATTCCTTTTATGGCACTAGTTGTTAGTCAAATCATGATAAATATATGTAAAGAAGTAAATTTCAACTATAAATTTATTTTTATTCCAGTATTTTTTTATTTAGTATTTACGCAATATGGGTTAGGTCAATATAGGTATGTTTATTTCAATGAATTTGTTGATATTAATTCAGTTGCTATTGAGTGTGAAAACATAGATGGTTGTGGCTCTTGGTCTTCAGACTATTGGGGATATTCCGGTAAAGAATTAGCAGAATATTTAAATAAAAATCTTGTTAATGGTGAGATAAAGAACCTATCAAAATTTGCATGGAGAGATAATTTAACTTCAGTTTTAGTTTGTAGACCAGCAATAACCGTTGATTCTTATTTAGATAAATCAATGAACTTTAATTTTTTACAAATTGAAGACTTTTCTAGATCTACATTTTATGTAACTACATTCCACAGACCCAGATACCTGGATGATTCATGCAAGTTTACGATAAATAATATTAGGTATAGTTGTAAATCAATTTATATATTAAAAAAGAGAATTAGATTAGATGAAATTCCTCTAGCTTATATAAACGAGTGTAGAATTTAGTTAAAGGAAAGTTTAAATATTGAGCATTTACAAAAACATTTCTATTTTAATGAGCGTATATAATGACGAAAGTAGAGTCAGTGGAGCTATTGAAAGTATACTTAATCAAAGTTTTAAAAATTTTGAATTTTTAATATTAGATGATTTTTCAACGGATGATACTTATATGGTTTGTAAAGAATATCAAAAAAAAGACAACAGAATAAAACTTTACAGAAATAAAGAAAATATTGGTCTTACAAAATCATTAAATTTTTTAATTAATCAATCAAAATTTGATTTAATAGCAAGACAAGACGCCGATGATAAAAGTCATAAATATAGATTAGAAAAACAAGTTAATTTTATGAAATCCAAACTTCTTGACGCAACCACTACGATTGCGGAAATAAGCAATTTAAAGAAAAGAAGGCCGTTTATTTCTCAATTTTTACCAGCCAGATTACTTATAAATTACAAAAATCCTTTTATTCACGGAACCTTATTAATAAAAAAAGAAACAATTTCAAATCTTGGAAACTATGATGAAAAATTTATATACGCCCAAGATTACAAATTATTTTCTGATCTAATTAAAAATAATTACAAAATTAAAATATTAAATAAAGCTCTATATACATTAAATATTGAAAACAATATATCTTCAAATAAATTATCTGAACAAAATTATTATGCAAATTGTGTCAGAAAAGGAATAACACCTTGAATAAAAATCTTATAAATGTTGAATATTTTAAGCGTGGCTTACAAATAAATATTTTACAAGTTAGTTCGTCTTTATTAGTAGGTTTTATAACTTCAATTGTTTATTTTTCAAACCTAACTGGAAAAGATTTTGTAATTTATTCTGTAATTCAGCTTACAGTTTATTTCTTTGTTAACTTTTCTAGTCTTGAATTAAATCAATATATAAGAAAGTATATTCCGATTATGGATAAGCGAAAATCTATAATATTTTTATCTTTAATTTTAAAAAGTGTTACTAAATTTTTCTTTTTTGGTATTTTTATCTATTTCTTAATAGTCACATATTCGAATTTGTATATCAATTTTGATGAATCTAAATTTTTAATTTTCTTTTACGTTTTTACATTATCTTTAATTCAATTATTTGCGAGAATGTTGCCAGAGTATGTTTCTGCAAATAAAAAATTTGACATAATTGAAAAAAAGTATTTATTTTTCTTAACTCCTTATAAAATATTGTCACTAATTATTTTCTATTTTTTTAGCAGTACTTTAATCACAGCATTACTAATAAATTTATTTTTAAGAATTCTCCAACTTTTTTTAGTAATGACCATATTTGGAGATTTGAAAATTTTAGTAAAGGCTTTGCTTTCTAAGCAAGAAAAGATAGAAGAATTTAATTTTATCGAAAATTTAAAATTTACAATTAAAAATTTTCTTTATGTCAATTTTCCGCTTATGTTTTTTTCGGTTATTCCTAATTATTTGAGTGGTAAATACCATGTCGATGATGTTGCTGTATTTACTTTAGTTTTGACTTTATTTAACGCAATAAAGCCAATTCTTTATGCTGTATCGACTATTTTAAATCCTACAATTGTAAATTTAAAATCTATTGGTAAATCGTTAGAATTACAGACCACTATAAAAACAAGTATAAATATTCTAATTTTATTTCACTTTCTTGGAATTTTAATTCTTTGGTTAAGTTTAAATTTCACTGGATTTACAAATTTTTTTCTAAGATTTTTTAGCTATAATCTTTTTTCGGACTTTATAAATTCAATAGTTATAGTTTCATTATTTTTTGTATTAACTTTGTTACAGCAATCATATTTTCTAGCATCAAATTATGAAACCAAATTTTTTTACAGCTCAATTTTTGCAACAATTGCAAGTATCTTATTTTTGATAATCTACGATTACTTCAATTTAAAATTGAATTTTATATTAGGGGCAATGGTTATTTTTTATTGCTTTAAATATTTCTTTTCAATCATATTTATTAGTGGAGATGCAGGATTTCCTATTTGGTCACCAATTGCATTAATAATATTCTTTCCATTTTCTTTATTTACATTTACTTACGATAGTTTGGCTACGTATATTATTTTGTTATTACTGGTATCTATTACATTATTGTATTTAATTTTTAAAAATTACAAAAATTTAAATAATAGAAGAATAAAGTTTTAAAAATATTTTCATTAGGAAGGCTTAATTGTCTATTATTCTTATTTGTATAATATTTCGTTAAGCCTTGTATAAAATTAACAATTATTCAAAATTTAATTTTTTATTAGTCTAATTCTACTTTAATTATCTGGTTTCGTGTTTTCAGCACTAGATTTATCATTTATGTTTTTGTTAGCCACAGGGTAGATAAAAGATAAAATTAATTATCCAGATATATTGCTAAAAAGAAGAGCTTCCATATTCTTATTGCATTAATTCTTGATTTGTATAAAAACAAAAGAGGTATTTTATTTAAATTTACTTCTTTAAGGTGCTTTGAATTATTAATTATTGATTTTACAAATTTTTGGTTCTTGTAAATCCAACTTTCTAAGTCAAAAACAAAACCCATTTTTTTTCTATTCAAAAATTCATCTTTAAAATCAACACTAAGAAAATCTTTAAGAAGTTGTTTTGGATTTTTTAAATTTTCAACTGTAAATTTATGTTCAAGAATATATTGTATTAACCGATGATCAACAAATGGAGATCTCACTTCAAGTGAGTTAGCCATTGAAGTTCTATCTACTTTTAGCATCATCATTTCAGAAAGGTAAAAATGAATATCTGCAATGATTAAGTTTTTTAATTCATCATCGCAATTATCTAAATAATTTTCTATAAAATTAAATTTAGATTCAACACCTAGTAGCTTTAAAAACTTTTTATCCTCTAAGAAAGATGAAAAAGAAATTTTCAAATCATTAGAATTTCTGAGTATTCTGTTACCAGTCCCTAAAAAGGACGGATAAAATTTGTATAACTTTGAAAAAATACTATTTCCAAATTTCTTTTTTTGCATTGTTATTTGCAATCTTTCATACCCACCGAACAATTCATCACCTCCGTCACCTGAAATAGCAACTTTGAATTTTTTTGAAATTGTTTTAGCTAATAAATATGATGGAATTGTAGACGGATCACTGTAGGGTTCGTCAAATATTTTTATTGATTCTATGATACTTTCTTTAGTTAATTTATTTGAATCAAGGTTAACAGTTGTGTTCGAAGTATTGTATGTTTCTGAGACAGAATTAATCCACCTACTTTCGTCATAAGTCGATTCATTTACACTCATAGAAAAAGAATGTATATCATAATCTTTTGAAACCATTTTTATTAATGATGTTGAATCTATTCCGCCAGACAAAAAATTTGCAATCCCTACGTCTGCTTTCATTCTCATATTTACTGAATCTTTTATTAAATTCATAATTTCATCATTTTTAAAATGATTATCAGATAAATAATCTGATGGATTCCAATAAATATTATTTGTTTGAAAAATTTTATTATCCTTGAAAGCAAATTCAAGCACCTGTGCGGGTTTAACTTTATAAATATTTTGATAAATAGTTTTTGGTGATGGGACAACACCTAAATTTAGATAATTATTTATTTGATCTAAATCCACCGTATCGTTATTTGAAAGTTTTTTGATACTTTTTAGATTTGAACCAAAATATAAATTTTCATCATCTATTGAATAAAAAAGTGGTTTTTGACCAAGCCTATCTCTAATGAGAAAAATTTTATTTAAATTTAAATCTATAAATGCAATTGAAAACTGACCAACAAAATTTTTAACAAAGTCAATTCCATATTTTGAAATTCCATTTAATACCACTTCAGTATCTGAGTGTGAAGATTTGAATTCAATATTTGCTTTTTCTAAATTTCTTCTCAACTCTACATGATTATAAATTTCACCATTAAACATCAAAATTGTATTAAATTTTTCAGATATCATTGGCTGGGAAGCTTGTGGAGCTAGATCTACTATTTTAAGCCTATTGAAAATAAAAGAAAAATTAAACATTTTATTAGGTTGAAATTTTTTAGTATTTTTATTTGTGTAAACAATTTTTTCGTCCGGGCCTCTACAAACTATATTTTCATTACATTTTTCAATTAATTCAGAATTAATTTCTTTAAAAGATATTTGGCCAATATATCCACACATTTTAATTAAGTATATCTATTTTTCATTTCTTACTTTATATTGAGATATTAATTTAACTTTTTTTTAATGATGTAAGATATCAATATGATTAAATCCAAATTGATTTTATATGTTTAATTTGAAGTTGTACAAAAGCTTTCTCCACTTTCTATCTTTAAGGGATTATAGATGAAGCTTTCTGTTCATATATCTTTTTTCTATAGAAAGAAAAATAAAACTGACAGATGGTCAAATGTTGATAAAAAATTTCCTTATCTAAAAAAAATAATTGAAGAATACAACGATTACCCAATAGTTGTAGATATTTTTATACATACAAACAAATTATTTGATTTAAAACATATTAACTATTCTCCATATCAAAATGGTAAAGTATCAATAATTCGACACAATCTTTTTAAATATTCAATTTTTAAAGGAAAAAATTATTATCTTACATGGGCATGTAGAAAGCTTTTATCACTACAAAGAAATCAATATGACTTCTTTATGTATCAAGAAGATGATATATTTATTCCAAAAAATACTTTTATTTATTGGCTAAATAATAAAGATGAGTGTTTAGAAAATAATTCTAACTTAGGGTTTCTTAGGATTGAAATTAAAAATGATGAAGAGTATATTTCTGATCTTACTGAAAGGTTAACAAAAGAAAAATATATTAACGGAAATAAATACATTATTAATGATGTGAATCCTTATTGTGCTTTTTGGATATATGATAAAAAAGAATTTAATAGATGGGTAGATAGTGGATTGTATGATTTAAAAAAAATTCATGGCCATGAAGCATTGGTGAGTAGGAAACTAGAAAGACTTGGGTTAAACAAGTTTCCAAGTTTAAGGTACTTTGTTTATTCTCATAAGAATAAGAGACCTGATAGTGCGATGGAAGCAAGCGCTATCGGAATTAATGGATTAAAAATCAATTGGTATACGAATACTTTAATTCTTTTTCGGGATGGTTATTTAGATGAAGATTGTAAAGTGTTTCATCTTTCTAATCATTATGCAAATGAATATGATACCCTCATGGGTACAATTAAGTTTAAAAATATTTTAAATTTGAAATAGTTGCTATCGTGTTGTCAACTTTTCTAAATTATAAGAAAAATAAAATAAAATGAAATTCAACATTACCAAGTAAGTAATTTTTAAATTATTGTAAATATCTATAAAGTTTAATATTCTTGATTTTCTTTCAATATCTAATGAGTCGATAATGTTTAAGTTTTCAAAAAAGTTTGTAAGAAATATGCCATCAATGAAAAAAATAGTTCTACTAAATACAGATGCTATAGTCTCAGCTCTTAATAATTCTGATATTAGTAATAAAAAATAATCTTCAGCAGCCCAGTCTATGACTGTGCCCCACAAAGTTGTTCCATATTGCAATGTAAGGTTTGAAGAACTATAGATAAATAGAATACCTAAATATGAAATACCTATAAATGGAATTAATAGTTTTGTGCTTTTATTATTAAAATATTCGCAAATTTGATATACACAAAAGGGAATAATTCCAATTACCAATCTTTGACCAAATGACCCTTCGTATCCTTGCCAGACATAAAGAACAAGAAAGCAACCGAATAAATAAAAAAATATAAATAACTTGTTTAAAGCTTTTTTGTCTTGTAAGTAATTGTTTTTAAATAAGCAAAAAAGACCAAAAATAACAACGGGTGTAGACCAAATTAAACCCATAGAGAATGAAAAGATTAAATTGGGTGTTTCTAAAATACCATTTAATATCCAATCAAGATTTATATTTTCTGATGAAGTGTTTGTAGTACTATTTTCATCAAGTTGTAATAATATAAAATTACTTTTGTATAGTTGTTGAGCTAACTGTCTGTATAGAAAAATAAACCCAGAAGTGATAAGCAAATTGCTAAATATGTCTTGCTTTTTAAAATAAAATTTATTCCAATATATTCCAAATAAGGCCAATGAATATATGAAAGTAGAGGGACGAGTTATCGATAATAAGAAAAATGATAAAGATAATAGAAAAAATGTTCTTTTAGAGAAAATATTACTTGAAGTCTCAAATTTGTAAAATATGTAAGAAACAAGGAAAAATTCAAATGAATGGGCCATTAAAAATCTATTTGAAACATAATGCGCTAAAGAACTAACAAAGATCAATAAGAATATTATTTTTTTATTTAAGTTTAGATTTTTAAATTCAAGCAATTTACCAATATAATAAAAACCTAAATAGCAATAAAACAATGTACTAAAGAGATACCCTAGAAGAGAAAAACTTCCTATGGGATTTGACCTTATACTTTCTAAATTATTAGCGCTGTCAAAAAAACTAAATAATTTTACAAAAATAGCTGCTGCATAACCACTTCCAGGACCATGGTATGGTGTATTCTTTTCAGGATGATAATTTACATGATCAAATTCAAAATCGTCCAAATAATTTATATCGTAGTCAAATGCTAATGTACTGGAATGAAGCCAATACGATAAGTCGTCACTTCCGACAGAGAGGCTTTCGTTATTAAGTAGCCAAGTAGGTTTAAACAAAAAAATAATTAAAAAGATATACAATAGTCTTGTACCTAATATTTTTTTTGACATAAATTTTAAATTTTTTATAAAGCTTTTTATAAATAATTCTATATAGATTAAAAAGTATGTAGCATTAATTACAGAGTTTTTACGTTAAAATTTTAATAGGTTACATAAAAACATTTAAATAAAGATTTAATTTGAGGTATAGAAACCAACGTATGATGAGTTTAATGAAAAGCAAAATTAAATATTTAATAGTAACTTCTATAGTTTATTTATTCATTTCCAGCAATCAATTTTCACCTCTAAACCCAATTGTGTATGAAACGAGATTGTGGCTTGAAGACACTTTAATTTTTAGTGGTATAAGAATTTCTGAAGAGCAAGGACTAGGTAGCTATGGCGGTCATGCAATCGGTTTAGTAAATAACGTGAAATCGGACTATTCATCACAGGATTTAGAAAATAATTACTATAGTTATCATCTTAAAATTAATAAAGATTATTTAGATAAAAAAATTGATCTTGAAACATCTCCTGAAATAGAGCTTTATTACTATGATAGAAATACAGGATTTGCTGTAAGACTTATTCCTTATTTAATTTATAAAACAAATATTTTTAATTTTACTCCCTCTACTTACGTAGAAAATGTTTACTTTATATTAACAAGTTTATTGTTTGGTTTTATGCTGAAAAAAATTCACAAAAAAGAGGGCTTTCTTGTTTCTTTTATATTTGGTTTGAGCCATTTTTTATACTGGATTTTTATAATTCACACTAGGTCATTTGCAACACCATATCTTGTGTGTATATTTCCATTTTTTATTACTTATACAAAATTTTCTAAATACATTTTTAATAAAAAATATAATTATTTTTTTATAACTTTAATATTTCTTATTCCGTTTCTGGAACATATTACAGTTGGATATTTACATGTTTTTTCTTTATTAACTGGAATTTATCTTAACAATAACAAAGAATTTTTATTTACTTTTATAAAAGAGAACCTAATTAAATTAGCTACTTCTTTGTTTTCTGCTTTATTTATCTCACAATTTATTGTTTTTTTGCAAGATTTTATTTTAGCAGGACAGTCTATTAGGTATACTTTAGAAAGTCATTGGTACAATTTGACAAAAAGAAATGATGGAGAAGGGGAGTTCTATTGCTATGGTGACAGTTCTTATTATGATGTTCTTGAAATGTATTTAGGTTCAAATATAATTAATTTAAATTTATTTGAACTTAGTTATTTTAATTTAACAATAATCTCAATAATTATATATTTATTTTCAAAACTATTGCCCGTTAGGCTCAAACCAACAACATCCGAGTCCCTTGGGTTTTTCATGATCTCTCTAATAGCAACTCTTACTTGGTTTCTTTTGACTAAATCTCATGCACTTTGCCATCCCCACTTTCAACCAATGCTATTTTTATATTCTACTTTTCCACTTATTATTATTTTTTATGGCAGACTATTTAATGATTATTTAGATTATTTATTTCAAAAATGAATCTTTTTAAAAAATACATTCTCTTTAATTTAATATTTTTTTTCTCTCATATGTTTATACAATATTTTTTTAATAAAAATATACAATTTACATATACTACTTTATTAATCCAATTTTTATTGATTTCGATTATTTATGTATATTTTGTTTTGAAACCAAATGAATATGTTGTTATTTTCTATTCCCTAAGCAATTTAATAATTTACATATTTTTTATATGGGTCATAGAAAAATCTCTATCTATTGAATTACTGTTATTTATGTATAACCAAAATCAACCACTTACAATACAGGAAATATCGAGTACAAATAATCTATACGAGATGTCATATTTTAGAATTAAGCAAGCTATAAGTGCTTCTATTGTTAACGAATCAAATTTAAAATATTCATTGACTGATCAAGGAATAACGTTTACAAAAATATTATCTTTTTTTAAAAAATTATATTTTTAGTTTTATATTTCTTCTTCTAAATTAAATTTAATTATACTTTCACTAAACATGAATATTCTTAAAAAAAATCACTCGAAACCAATAATTGTTTTATTATTGGGTTTTAATTTTTTAATATTTAAAAAAGCAATTTCAGCATATTTATCTCCAGATGAAGCTTATACGTTTCTTGAGTATGTGTACACAAATGACATACTTAATATTGGGCTTGCTAACAATCACCTTTTGAACACATTTCTAATTTATTTAACTACAAATATTTCCATTGATGAATTTTTCATAAGAAGTGCAAATGTTTTTTTTGGTATCATTTATTTTTTCTATGCATATAAGTTCTCACTATTATTTAAAAATTCTTTACCTCATTTTATTTTTATATGCTCTTGCCCTTATTTAATTGATTATTTTTCAATTGGAAGAGGATATGGAATCAGTACATCTTTAATCTTTTTGGCTTTAAACAGGATTCTTTTTGAGGATAAATATAAATTAAACAACACGTTACTTATAGGCTTTATTTTTCTACTTTCTTCTTACTCAATTCACACTACGCTCATTTATTTTGGTATTTTTTATTTTTACTTTATTAAAGATATTTTTTTGAATATTAATAAAAAAGGTTTCTTAATTATTTCTACTCAGGCTTTATTAGCTCTCCCTGTGGTTTACTTAATTTTCAATGTGACCACTGCTGGCAAGCCAGTTTATGGCTCTACAGATTTAGATATGTTTAACCTACTTTTAACTGGGTTCGGATTAAGTGAACTATTTTTAATTGAAAGTCAGGTTTTAAATTACTTAATGGGGATTATTTTCTATACTCCTTTAATATTCTTTAAATTTTTAAAAACTAAACAAAAGACAATAGTGATAATTTCATATTCTAGTTTGTTTGCCTTATATTTACTCCCTTTTTTATTTAATAAGCCATTTCCAGTGTTAAGGGTATTGATACCTTTTCTCCCAGGAATTTTAATGTCAGTATCATTTGCTATTTCAAATATAAGCAATTATTTAGTCAATATAATTTTGTATGTATTTTCATTAAGCTTGATTATTAGTTTGTTTATAAATTTTCAGTCAGAATATCACATAGATTGGATTGATGAATTTAATCCTGATACAGCCATAGAATTCATAGAACTCAATAATAATCAGTGCAACTATACGGGGTATAAATATGGGGATAAAAGAGCTGAGTATTACAGAATTCTTGAAACAGTGTCTAGTGAAGTATATTGTGATCCATTTACACTAACTATTGTAAAAAATGAATAAAAGTCAAAATATGTTTATTAAGTTTAAAAAAAATCTTCAAGAAAACACTTTTTTTTATTTAATAGGGTTTATCTATATAGTTTCAAAATTACCGTCGATTAATCATAATTTACCACCTTATTTTTTTTCATGTGACGAAGGTTTGTTATCTGATGAAGTTTTCAGGATGATACAACTTGACTCACCTCAGCAACAGATGTTTAAGTCAGGACCCTTAAATGTGTTTCCAATCTATATATTGTACAAATTATTTATTGATATTTTTAACATAGGTTTTGAATATGTAGATCTTATTATATTTTCAAGATATGTTTTAACAATTGGTTTAAACCTACTGTCTTTATTGATGCTCAAAAAACTATTAAATTTATTTTTTTCTAAGGAGGAAAGTAAATTTATAAATTTAGGTCTTATTTTATTTATTATTTCTCCATATTTGTTTGCACAAACAAGGTTATGGTATCCAGACAGTTACCAGCTTGCTTTTTCATTGGGATTAATATTCTTTACATTTAAAACAAGAAAAGAAAAGTTAGGTTTTAGTAATATTATATTTCTTTCTATTTTTTCTTCTTTGCTTTTTGCAACAAAGTACACAGGGGTTTTCATTACTATCCCAACAATATTTGTTGTAATAGAAAAATTATTTTATGCATTTAAAGGATATGATCTTTCAACTAAAATTTTGGAATTTTTAAAGTATTTTTCGGTATCAATTTTTATTTTCGTCACAATTAATTTAGGTATTTTATTAAATTTTGAACAATTTCTTAATGATTTTTATTTTAATTTAAATAATTATGGAGGAAATTTCAATTTTACTTGGAGATTAATAGGAGGTACCACATATTATTCCACATTCTTATTTATAGTTCCTTTCTCACTCTTTTCTGTTTTTTACCAAGTTACAGCCATTATTCGATTTTTGAAAGATAAAAAATATTTTGAGTTTTTTACTTTTTTTGTAGTTCCTTTTTGTTTTTGTATTTATCTTGGTGGATTTTATATGTTGGTTAATAGAAATATAAATTTTTTAATTCCCCTTTTAATAATCCCTATATGTGTTGGAGTTAAAGAAAGCTTCCGTTTTGAAATTAAAATCGTACGAATTTTTAATTCAATCAACATAATTTGCTTAAGTATATTTCTTATCTATTCTTTTTCAACAACTTTAATGGATGATTTTGAAAAAGATTCAAGAATAGAAATGCAAAACTATTTGTTAAGTGAACCTAGTTCACTATCTTCATTAACAATAGGTATTAATGAGGGTTGTACTGGAGACTCACCTGCAGTGGGGATATTAAATACAGAAAATGATAGATTTATGGAAAATGGTTATGATACGTATCTATTTAATTCCTTTTGGAACAGTGCAATTAATTTTCAGAAACAGAATATTTTATTTGTGACTAATCACAAAAATACTCATTTTGATTATTATTTAAATCTAGATTTATTTAACGATAACTTTTTTACTCAAAATAAAATTTTAGAAATTAACCAAAACTATAAAATAAAAAAAATATTTGAAACAAATGGTCCAAAAATGATTTATTTAGTTAAAAAGTAGTAAATTTAAATAAAGTAAAAATAAACTGCTCGCATTATTTCATATTCAATTTCATTTTCTTCAAGCCATTTTGCAATTGAACCTAAAGTAACAAAAACTGTTTTCGATTCATTAAGACAGGGGATTATCATACTAAGCATAAACTAAGTATAGGTAGTAATAATACAAATAGACTTTTCAACTTTCTTATAATTTGTTATTAAAAAATTAATAAAAGAATATAAGAAAAAATAAATTTTGTAGATAACACTGTATTATATTTAATACAGTGGATATTAAATTTCTAAAATTTTTAGTTGATCCTCTTACCAAAGAAGAATTAATTCTAAAAAATGAAATTATAATTAAGAATCAAATAGAATATGGTTTGCTTATTTCTAAATCTAACAAGTATGAAATTACAAACGGCATTCCTAGATTTGTATCTGATGATAACTATTCAGAAAATTTTGGTTGGCAATGGAACAAATGGTCAACTCTTCAATTCGAAGAAAATAATTTGAATAAACCTATGGAAAAACATACTCATAATATGTTTTTTAAAATAACCAATTGGAAAAATTCAGATATAGAAAACAAATACATTTTAGATTTAGGATGTGGTTCGGGTAGGTTCTCAGACTTAATTGTTAGCTATAAAGGCACACCAATTTTAGTAGATAATTCTAATGCAATTGATGTCGCTAAAAATAATTTAAAGCCTAAAACTAAGAATGCAATTTTTATTCAATGCGATATATTGAACTTGCCTTTCAAGGAAAGCGTAGTTGATAATGCTTTTTCAATTGGAGTTCTTCACCATACGCCAGACCCAAAAAAAGGTGTCCTTGAGGCTTATAGAGTACTGAAAAACAACGGTTCATTTGCACTAAGTGTTTACTCAAAAGATAGTTTATATAATTTTCCGATAGTTCATATTTGGAGAAAAGTTTTTAGAACTTTAAAACCGATTTTTGGTCTTTCTCCAGCATTTTTCTATAGTCAATTCTTTGGGAGAATTAATTTTTATATTTCTAGAATCCACAGGTATTTAACTTACCCTATAAGATTAATATTTCCAACTATTGTATTAAAAGATATAGAATGGTCTGTTCTTGACACTTTCGATGCTATAACTACATCATATCAGTCTGGTCACACTTTTGATGAGCTTTACGAATGGTTTAAAATTTCTAATTTCAAAACTATCACAGATGGGTCTTGGGGAGTTAATGTTATTGGAAAAAAATAGTCCTAAATAAATCTTTTATATATTTTGTTGGTGTGAATTATTAAGTTTTTCTATAAAATGTTTGCTTTGTATAGGCTTGAGTAGCTTTTTATTGGTAAATTTATCAAAAATTAATGTGCAGAACACAAGCAGGAAGTATTAATAATCAATAAGTTTAAAAAGAAGGTAATGACTGTCTCTATAGGTCAATTCATAAGATATAAATGATAAATCAAAAAATTCAATTATATCACTGTATAGAGATGAGCTAACGAGTAAATAGTTGTTAAAGTTTATATAATGTTTCAAAAAGTTTTCCTCGTTGTTAAATTTTATAGTCTTATAAGCTTCTATTTTTTCTTCTATTTCATTAGAAAGTAAGAAATAATTAAAGTAATAACCTGGAGCGTATGCGGATGTTTTAGATAGAATATCAAACATTGTTGGAGATCTAAGTTCTAGATAAATTTCTTCACTTTCTTTTGATAAACTATTTAAATAATATAAATTATATTTTTCTTCTTCCAAATTTAAAAAACTTATAAGACCAGACTCTTTTTCATAGCTATAAATTTTTGGAGAAAAAGAGTATTCAACCCTTGCTGTAAATTGATCAGCTAAGTTTAAAAATGAAAGAATAGCACTAAATAAAACAATAGTGTAGAAAATTCTTATACTTACTTTATTTACAAAAAATATACTTAAAAATAAACTGAAGAAGGATGTTAACAAAATATATTTATGATATGAATCCCATATGTGTATATTTTTACCATAAACAATCAAAGGTGTCAGAAAACTTATATTGAATAAAATATATGTAAATGAAAATTCGCTATTAAGAATTTCTTTTATATATTTTAAAGATACAAAAAATAATACAAACACAAAGATGTTCGATGTTTTCAAGTATGAAAGAATTATCTCCTTATTAAAAATAGTTAATGATAGAAGAATTTTTTCATAGCTTTCAGAATTATTTATAGCTGTTGTTGTATTTAAAGATAATAAGTAACTTAAAGATAATATTGGTAAAGAAAAGAACAAATATTTTTTATCTATTTCTTTTTTAAATAAATTTAACAAGATAAATACAAAAACTCCAATTAAATAAATTAAGTAAAAAGTAATGTTTAGATAAGGCATAATAATAATTGGCAATAAATATAAATAAAATTTAGTTTTAAAGCTTTTGTTGTATGAAGAATAAAATATAAGTGCAAAAATACAAAAAATTAAGTTATAACTATGTGAAGCAAAATAGTCAAATATGTTTAAATATGCATACCAATCCTTTGGAAAGTTAAATTTTCTAAATGGTATTCCAGTTCCAAAAAGATTAATACACAATATTAGAAATGCAGTAAAAGGTGATATATTATTTTTTTTATATATTTTTAATAGAATGAAAATTAAGAACGAAGAAGTTAAAGTAAGAAAAATCTTCATAGACAACTGAGCTTCAATATTTATAAAAGTACTTATTTTTGAAACTATAAATAAATTTAATTGGTGTAGATTTGCATCGATTAACGGGTATCCCGGAAATACAGCAGGGTAACCATACTTACTTAATTGATTTATTAAATTAAATAGATATGTAGGTACTTTTTCATCAAAAATAAATGTGTTTATTCTTAAATAATTCAATATAGAAAAAAAAATTAGAATAAAATAGTAAAAAATTTTATGGTTTATTTTTTTCATAGTTAAATTCTAATAGAAAAAAATTTGAATAAAATCTTACAAACCCTTGTGGGCGCTACAGGATTTGAACCTGTGACTTCTTCCTTGTAAGGGAAGCGCTCTGCCGGACTGAGCTAAGCGCCCGTAATGTAACATGTTACCTTTTAAATAAATTTAATTATGATTAAATTGACATTAATACAAATAAACTTTTATAAAATATTTATAGTTTTTGCTATTCTTTTTTTGTTAAGATAAAACTTTATGAAATCAAAAAAAATAGTCATCACAGGTGGTCTTGGATACATAGGAATGGAGTTGGCGTTACTACTTTCTGGGACTTCCAGAAAAAATGATGTTTTAGTAATTGATAATTCTTTTTATTCAAAAAGAGTCACACAGTTAAAGATTTGGGGAATTAGATATAAGCAAGTAGATATTTTAGATTCAAATCCTTTGTCAAACGAAATAAAAGATGCAGATATTATTTACCACCTGGCGGGAATTACCGATGTTGGAACAACAAAAGATGATATAAATACTGTTAGAGATAAAAAAATTAAAGAAGTGGGAATAAAAGGAACACGAAATATTATAAAGCATTCAAATGAATCAGTAAAAATTATTTTTCCATCAACACATGTTATTTTTGAAGGTTTAAAAACAAAAAAAATAGATATTTCTGAAATGCAAAAACCCATGCCCTTATTTGAATATGCAAGTGGCAAGTATCAATCAGAAAAAGATTTATTAAATTCAGAAAAAGATTTTGTAATTTTAAGATTAGGTTCTGTGTTTGGTAACTCTTTTGACTCAACAAGGATTAATATAATGCCAAACCTATTTTCAAAAATTGCATCATCAAACGAAACTATCAAGCTATTTGCGAATGGCTCTCAGTTAAAATCTCTAGTCTCAGTAAAAGATGTTGCAAGGTGTATGGATTTTGTTGCAACAAATTCTCGTATTCATAGAGAAATATACAATTGTGTAAGTGAGAACATGTCTGTAAGAGATGTTGCTAACATATGTAAAAAATATAATTCAAATCTTTCAACAATTTCAACTAATGATTTAGTTCCAAACTCTGGCTATTCACTCTCCAATAGCAAGATAAAAAAAGAGGGTTTTAAATTTCTTTACAAATTAGACAACTCAATAAAAGAAATGATGGAGGACTGGAGTGACAAAGCAATAATTGATTCAAATGAAATTATTGAAATAGGCAAAGATAATTTTGTTGATGATAGGGGAATTATTTCTAATTATTACTTTGATGACGCACTAAATATGATTGGCTATGTTGAGTCAAAAAAAGACACAATGAGAGGAAATCACTACCACCCTATACAAACTCAAAAATGTTTATTAATTAAAGGGAGTTACATTAGCATTACAAAAGATTTATCTGAAGAAAATTCTGTGGTTGAAACAAGATTAATTAATGAAGGAAATCTTTCAACAATTCCTCCACATGTTGCACATACAATGGTTTTTTTAGAAGATTCTATATTTTTAAATTTAGTAAATGGGGAAAGGGAACATAAAAATTATGGTGTAACCCATACGATTCCTTTTAAACTTGTTGATGAAAGATTATTCAATAATTTAATAAAAAGCTATATAAAAAGTTGTAGGGTTTGTGGAAATGGGTTAAATCATTACTTATCTCTTGGCCTTTCACCATTAGCAAACAATTTAAATGACGATAATAGTACAGAAAACGACCTTTATCCTCTGGATTTAAATTACTGTAATCAATGTTCCAACTCTCAATTAAGTATTGTTGTTCCTCCGGAAAAAATGTTTAATAATTACTTATACCTATCATCTACATCTAAGCAATTTAAAAATCACTTTAGTGACTTTGCAAATGAATTGAAATCTAAATTTAAATTAAAAAAATCATCGGTTGTCGTTGATATTGGAAGTAATGATGGAATATTCCTAGAACCATTAATAAATCTTGGAATAAAAGCTATCGGAGTTGAGCCTGCAAAGAATATTGCTAAAATCGCAAATTCAAAACAACTAGAAACCCTATCTGAATATTTTAGTGAAAACACAGTTAGTAAAATAATTAAAAAATATGGTAAAGCAGATGTGGTAACAGCTTTTAATGTTTTTGCTCACTCTGATAAACTTAAAGAAATTTTAAACAACGTTGAAATACTTTTAAAAGATAATGGAGAGTTTATTTTTGAAATTCAGTACTTGCTAAGAACATTGAAAGATCTGACTTTTGACAATATATATCACGAACATGTAAATTATTGGTGCTTGATTTCAATATTAAATTTTTTCGAAGACTCTGAATTAAAAGTATATAAGGTAAAGGAAATTGACACACATGGTGGATCATTGAGGGTGTATGCCACTAAAAATAAAAGTAAAAGAATACATAAAAGTATTAGTCAATATATTGACATAGAAAAGAGAAATAAACTTAATAGATATTCTACTTATATAAAATTTGCTAAAAAAGTTGAAGAGACCAAGAAACAATCACTAGAAATAATCAATGAATTAAAACTACAAGAAAAAAAAATTATTGGATATGGTGCTCCAGCTAAAGCTACAACAATTCTAAATTATTTTGGTATTACTCATAAGGTTTTACAGTTTACAGTTGATGACAATTCCCTCAAGCAGAATAAATTTATACCTGAGACAGGAATACAAATAAAAAACATCAATGAAATCAAGCCAAAAAACTATGATTATGTACTTGTTTTGGCCTGGAACTTTTTTGATTCCATTATAAGTAATAACAAAGAAATATTTATTAACAGTAAATTTATAAAGTTAAAATAATCTTTTTTTTATTATCATAATTATTACATAAAGAGCATGTCTTGCCTTAATCTTTTTTCCCTCTTCAAAAGTTCTTCCGGAATAGGATATTGGGACTTCGTAAAAGACTTTAGATGATTTTACTGCAGTAGCTAAAATTTCAGCTTGTTGGGACCATCCATTGCTCTTTAGTTTTAAAGGGTCTATAAGGTCTTTTTTGAAACATAAGTAGCAAGAATAAATATCAGTAAAGGTTGTGTTATAGGTTATATTAAATAAATTTGTAATTAATTTATTGCCTAATTTATGAAAAAAATAGTGAACTCGTGTGTATTCGGGTGATAAAAATCTACTACCAATTATTACTTCAGCGGAGAAATTCTCAATCATTTGGAATATTTTGCTATATTCTTTTGGATTATATTCCAAATCAGCATCCTGGAAAAGAATATAGTCACCAGTTGCATTCTTCAACCCTTCTCTTACTGCCCCACCTTTTCCTAAATTTTTTTCTAATTCAATCAATTTTGTATAAAGGTTTTTATTTTCCTTTAAAATTTTTCTTGTGTTGTCTTCAGACTTATCATCAATAACTATTACTTCTAATTTTCTATCTTCTCTGTTTTGTTGTTGAACTTTCGAAAGAATTTCTAAAATTGTGTTTTCTTCATTGTAAGCAGGAATAATTATGCTGATTTTCATATATATAAGATAGTAGCTAGCTACTAGAAATATTTCTTTCCTATCTTTTCAAACAATATATAGTTTAAAAATTTGAATTAAGGAATAACTTAATTAAAAAAAAGTAGTATTAATTAATTTTGCATTTTTATTTTTATCTTTATTAACAAGAAAATAATACCCTCCGCTAACTAAAAAAATATAAAAATAGTAAATTTAGAGTGTAAATACCTTGAGAAATTAAATTAATATATCAAAAAAAGTTGTATATACCTTTTTTTTTTGAATAATTATAATGTTTTAATGAACACTCTTACTGTTATAGTTCCTTTTTATAATGAAATAAATTTTCTTGATAAATCTGTAAACAGACTACTTGAGCATAATATTTACAGCAAAATATTACTCGTTGATGATAACTCAAATGATGGATCTTCTGAAATTGGTAAAAAACTTGATCTTGAAAATAAAAATATAGATTACATAAAAACTCCCCAAAATGGAGGAAAGGGTAATGCGATTAAATACGCTCAAAGCTTTGTTGAAACTTCTCATGTTGTAATTCACGATGCTGACTTAGAATATTTCCCAAAAGATATTGTTGAAATGTTCGAAGTATCAAAAAAAAATTTCAATGATTTAATTCTTGGATCTAGGTTTATAGGAAGTAAAAAAAGAATAAATAAATACTCTAGAACTTTATTAGCTAATAAATTCTTATCACTATTTTTTAGTATAGTTTTTCAAAAGAGAGTTACAGATGTTGCAACTTGTTATAAACTTATTCCGACAAAGTATTTTTCTTCAATTGAGTTTGAGCAAGATGGATTTGCAATTGAAATTGAAATATTGGCAAAATACTTAAAGTTTTCAAAAAAAAGTAATATACACGAAGTCCCTATTGACTATGAAGCTAGAACATATGCAGAGGGAAAAAAGATTAAAACAGTTGACGGGATTTTATACCTATATACAACATTAAAATACAGGTTTTTTTAAAAACTTTAAATTATTTAAAACAGAAAATAACATTATAAGTATGCCTAATGTTGAAATAATGTTTATCTCAAGTATTTCGACAGAATTCCAGTGATTTAAACCTAAAAAATAAAATAAAGTACCAGAAAACAATATATAAAAGTTTTTATTAGTTTCATGGGAAATTAAAGATATACCCAAAATTAAAAATAAAACATTTGAAAAACTATATAAATTAAACCTTAATGGAGGGTACCAACCAATTAATGAATAGAAAAAATAAACAATTAAAAAAATATTTAAAATAATTTTGAGTTCTTTATTTTCAAGAAATCTATATTTAAAAAAATAAATAATTGTAAAAAGAATTGGTAATCCCATATAGATAAATAAATCAAAAGTGTCTTGTAAATAACAAATAAAATTTTCAGGAAGAGTTGTACAGTGCCACTCAGAGTTATAATTTCTCCATTCAAGAATAGGTTTTTCTAGCAAATTTTGAGAAAGAAAGTTTACTGGCCGTACTGCGTAATTTTGAAGCCACCTGAACTGTCCCCAGGTAATTGCAAGGTCATCAAAAGGCTGAAATCCTCTTAACTTTATAAATTGATCATATAGAACCCACGGTGTCAAAAAAATAACTGAACTTCCAAATATATTTTTAAAATCTTTTTTATTATTTTTAAGTTTTAAATATGCGTAAACAATAAATGCTAATGCAATTGGTCTATACCCCAATATAAGTACACCTAATAAAAATGGAAATAGATAATATTGTATTTCATTATGTTTTTTGAAAATATAAAAAAGCAGAGTAATGAGCAAGAAGCTCAGCGTTTGATTAGAAGGTAAAAATAAGCCCCATTTAAAAATTGGATTTAACAATAGAAATGAAATCATTATTAGATTCATATAAGAAAGCTTTTCTTTTATTAAAGATTTTTTTAAAAAATAAATACTTAAAGAAAAAATAAGTATGTGATTAATAATTACTGAAATTGCAATTGTTAAATTATTTTGGTTTGGAATAAATAAATCAATAAACTTTGATATCAAAAATACTGACGTTATATATAAAGGGCGAGATTGATATGGGTGATTTCTTTCAATGATTGACATTGGATTTCGGAAACCCTCGTAGTAATTCTCCTCATCGCAACTAAATGGAAACTTATAAACAAAGTTGTTTTCTGTTTTATATTCATTAATTTCAGTACATATATAATGATTACTATTTATTAAATTTGTTTCATGTGTTAAAAAATAAATTCCAAATGAAACAAATATTGTAAAGAAAAAATAAGTCATTGCATAACTTAGATTTTTAAACAAATTTAGCTACAGCCTAAAGAATTTCCACAATTTAAACATTTATAGCAAGACCCATTTCTGATTGTTATATGTCCGCAATCAGGACAAGCTGGAGCATCACCCATCATATCGCCGAGTACTTCTTGTACAGTAGCAACTGTATTTTCAGTTTTCTCAACAGCCACTGGTTCCACTTGTTGCACTGGAGCTGCTGGTTTTGACTTTTCCTCAACAGCCACTGGTTCCATTTGTTGCACTGGAGCTGCTGGTTTTGACTTTTCCTCAACAGCCACTGGTTCCATTTGTTGTTTATCTTTTGGTGGTACTTGTACAATATCTGTTCTATCTAAATATTCGAGACCAAGAGCTCTAAACACATAGTCTATAATTGAATTACTCATTTT
>Ga0075480_10000491_pt1 | contig 23618 bp, 21 predicted proteins | sample DEB08_DNA_7_FD_81590 | JGI IMG/M metagenome (GOLD analysis project Ga0075480, IMG submission 81590) | Aqueous microbial communities from the Delaware River and Bay under freshwater to marine salinity gradient to study organic matter... | ecosystem: Environmental > Aquatic > Marine > Coastal ... | reverse complement strand
ACGATTCGAGCAGTCACCGCGGGCGAGGGCCCCACCGTCGTCTTCGCCCATGGGATCTACTGCAGCGTGATCGAGTGGAACGTCGTGTGGGACCAACTGCTCGAGCGCGGCTACCGCGTTGTCGCCTTCGACCAGCGCGGTCACGGGCAATCCACGATTGGCTCCGAGGGAATCTCGACCGAGTCGATGGCCGGGGACTATCTCGCGGTGCTGGAGAACTACGACGTCCGCGACGGGATCCTGCTCGCGCATTCCATGGGAGGCTTCCTCGCGATCGCCGCCATCCTCGACGTGCCCGGGGTCGCTGAACGGCTCAGCGGGCTCATCCTCATGTCGACCTTCGCTGGCGACGTGCTCCGCGGAGCGCCACAGAACAAGGCGCAGATCCCCATGATCAAGTCCGGGGTCATGGCGAAGATCGCCTCGAACGACACCACCGGGATGCTGTTCGCTCGCTCGCTGTGCGGGGACAATCCATCCCCGGCCATGTGCGAGGCCTTCCTCGACGTCTTCCGCTCCACCGATCATCAGCCGCTCGTCCCCGTCCTCGAGGCCTTCAGCAAAGAGGACCGAGGCGATCGGCTCGCCGAGATCTCGATCCCGACCATTGTCCTCTGCGGGGAGAAGGACGGCACCACACCGCCGAGCCAATCCCAGCGACTCGCAGACGGCATTCCGGGAGCACAACTGCGCTGGGTTCCCGGCGCTGGGCACATGCTCAACTGGGAAGCGCCTGACGAGATCATTTCGGCGATCCAGGACCTATCCGGGGTTCCGGCCTGAGAGATCCGAGACAGATTCGACCTGCATCCGCCCCCGCGGCGTGATCGTCCCGCTCGTCCCTTCGAGTTCAAGGATGACGTGTTGGCGCGCACTGCACCCTGATGGGGGCAGCACCTCCCTTGGTCTTGTCCAACACGTGCAGTCGTAACTGGGGAGACAGTTCAGCACTGGAGATACGAATGTGGCGAGAGGGGCTACATTGACGAAAAAATTTGCGGACAACCCCTTGTGTTGCCTTGACCACAGGGGTAGAAATCTCCCAAGGCATCGCGAGGTGCCGGTCGGTTCGAAAACCGGCGGCCTACCAGGCCAGACCTGGAGGACCCGAGTGCAAGCGGGTCGGACGCAAGGTACGAATCGAGGAGTCGAAAGTGACGCCAGCCAGCTGGAAACAGGGGGCGACCAGAGCGGGGAGCACACCGTGAAGGCGCCGGGAAACCGGAGGCGAGAACACGGCTCTAAGAGAACGGCCCCTCGGACTCATACTCCGAGGGGCCGTTCTACTTTTTCCTCAGCCCATGGTGGGAACCGGGTCATTGTGAACGTCCGCGGGCTTGTAGATCCGCTGGCCAGGGCATATGGGCCAGGCGTCGCCCTGATCGAGCGCTGAGCATTCTTGGAGTCTCCGCAGAGACGTGAGCAACTCTCGCGCTCGCATGTGAAACCCGAAGGAATGGCGCCAGCAGTCAGGAATCCCGCCACGGCGGAGATCTACGGTGATGTCAGCGCCTGTCACCGCCAATGCCACCTGACGAGGAGTAGCCCGTGCATCTTCGAGCCCTGTCCGTGTCCGTATTCTCGGCCGCGTTCCTCGCGGCCTCCCTCACAGCAGCAACGGTGCAAGCGTCGGAAGCCACACTGACGTCGGCGAGCGAGACGCCGGCCTACCCCCTCGTGACATCGGGCAACCAGATCCTCGACTCCAACGGCGAGATCGTGATCTGGCAGGGCGTGAACTGGTTCGGTCTCGAAACCGCGAACCAAGCCCCCCACGGCCTCTGGGCGCGTGACTACCAGGACATGGTTGCCCAAATCGCCGAACTGGGATTCAACACCATCCGCCTTCCGTTCTCGATCCAAGCCGTTCAGGGCACCACCACGACCGGCATCGACTACGGATCGGGACGCAATTCCGAGCTTCAGGGACTCACCCCACTCCAGGTCATGGATGAGGTCATCGCGGAAGCAGGACGTCATGACCTGATGGTGATCCTGGACAACCACTCACTCGCCAACGACGGCTACATGTACGACCTGTGGTACGACCAGGGTGGCTATGCCGAACAGGATTGGATCGACAACTGGCGCCTGATTGCCGCGCGTTATCGAGACACTGGCAACGTCGTCGCCTTCGACCTCAAGAATGAACCGCATGGTCGCGCCACGTGGGGCGACGGCACCGCCACCGACTGGCGACTCGCTGCCGAGCGCGCCGGGAATGCCATTTTGGAGATCGCACCAGACAAGCTCATCGTGGTCGAGGGAATCGAGGGACCGGTCGCCGGCGGGCAAGTTCTCGACATCAACTGGTGGGGCGGCAACCTCGAGGGAGTGCACGACAATCCGGTGCGGTTGACAGTGCCAAATCGCCTCGTCTACTCCGCCCACGAATACGGTCCCGAGGTCTACGCCCAACCGTGGTTCAGCGACCCCAACATGGCCCAGATCCTGGCGGAACGTTGGGAAGCAGGTTTCGGCTACATCCACACTGAGCAGATCGCCCCCATTCTGATTGGCGAGTTCGGTGCGAAGGCAGTGGACATCTCCACCGTCGAAGGGAAGTGGATCACCCAGTTCGCCGAGTACCTTGCTCGTACCGGCATCAGCTGGACCTTCTGGGCCTGGAACCCCAACTCGGGAGATACCGGTGGCGTCCTCACCGATGATTGGACCACCGTTCATCAAGACAAGATGGCCCTTCTCAGCGATCTCATGGCCTCCGCCCAGAGCAGCGAACCTCTGCCGCTGCCTGCCCCAGTGGTCCCGCAGCCTGAGCCTGATCTGAGTGAGAGCGTGACGGTCCGCTTGCGGCGTGTGGCGGTGTGGGATGGCGGTTCCTGCTACGTGCTTCGTGTTCACAATCGAGGAGACGATGTGCTTGAGTCGTGGCGGGTACGAGTGCGTGTGCCGAAGGGCACTGCAGTCACGTCTCAATGGGGAGTCGGAATTCGGACGAGTGGACGGGGCCTCATCATGAGTTTCCCGGAATTCTCCGTGTTGAGCCCCGGTGAACGCTCGACCGGGGCCGGATTGTGCATCGACAGCTCCCGAAAGCCCCGAAAGCTCCGGGTCCTAGCCTGATGGGTCCCTCCCGATTTCACCGAATCGGTCGGCGCCGGGGTATCGTGCGATAACCGAATCTCCCCTTGACGGCGAAATCCTCACTCCCTTGGCTCGCAGATAGGTTTACAGGATTCGAGGGAAACTCGACTGAGGAGGTGCCGTGGTTTCGCGTTCCCCCATCTCCACGGGCGATTCGGCCAACCCACCGCGTCGAGTTCTTCTCGTCGAGGACGAAGACTTCACCAGGGCAGCAGTATCTGCGTTTTTGGAATCTGCTGGATATTCCATTCATGCGGTCGCGACCGCCACAGAGGCGCTCGAGGCGCTGAATACCCACGATCCCCACGCACTCGTCACCGATTTGGATCTCGGCCTGGGACCTAGCGGCGTCGATCTCGCTCGACGCATATCCATGGAGCGCCCATGGGTCGGCCTAGTCATCCTCACCGCCCATCAGTCAGTCCACCTCGCGGTCGGTGGACCGGAGGCACTACCCGCTGAAGCAGTCATGGTCGTGAAGTCCAACCTGGATTCGATGGAGGGCATCTCCGATGCCATCGAACAGTCCATCTCACACCTGAACACGTCACGCGCGACCACTCCCCGTGAGCACGGCCGAGCAATTGTGACCACCGTTCAAGCTGAGATCCTTCGCTTGATGGCAGAGGGACTCTCCAACGCCGGAATCGCCGAGCGTCGCGGCACCTCTCTGCGCGCTGCGGAAGCCTCAGTGCAGCGGACCCTGTTGGCTTTGGGGATCGACGCCGATCCGAACTTCAATTCGCGGGTACGCGCTGTTCGTATGTGGCAGGCGGGTCAGGTCGCTGTTCGCTGACCGCGCGCTCTTCACCCGAGCGCTGAGAAGCCCATGGGCACTATCCATCGGCCTGTACGCAATTTTCCTTCCTCTGTTCGCCCTTGGCATCTACACCCGCTCGGCTTCAGCGCCCGGGACACCATCAGCTCTGTCATCGGTGGCAATTTCACTCACAGCCCCCGTCGTCGGCTTCATCGCCTACGCCGCTGTGGTCTTCATCATCAGACGAAGGAGCATTGCATCTCCGGTGTGGATGGCACCCGCCCTGTGGTTCATCAGTGGCGTCATCAGTTCCCTCACAGCATGGTTCCTTCGGTTCACCTTCGTCGACGGTCCAGCGATCGACTACGTGAATCTGGCACTGAATGGGGTCTTCATCACGCTCACGGTGGGAATCGCCACAATCGGCTTTGCCTCGCTGACTGATCGGGGCCGCCAAATGCTCGTTCTGGCTCAGCAACGTGAGCGACTCATTGATCTCAGATCTCAGGCAGAAGATCGCGCATTGCAGAGGTCGACGGAACTTCAGGCTGTGGTCTCGGCAGTCGTGGCTCCTGAGATCGATCGCTTGCGCGACGAGATCTCCGCTCTCGGAGTGAATCCGGGCATCAATCGTTTGCGTGAGGTTCAGGAGGATCTCTCTTCGTACTCCGACTCCATGGTGAGGCGCATCAGCCACGACATGAGTCAGTCCAGAGAACCCATCAATTCGCAACCTGCGCCGATTCTGTCTACCTGGCGGGACAGTGCCCGGCTCGCCGCCTCTGCACAGGTCAGTGCGCCACTGACTGCGGTGGCCGCCATCCTGCTCTTCCTCCCGCAGTTCAATCTCGGATGTGTAGGGATTCCCCTTCTCGCGGTCACAGCGTTCTTAGCGGTCACCGTGGGAGTCGGGCTCCTCGGCCGCGTCAAGGCGATATCTCATCCGCCTCTCAGTCTCGCATGGCTCCTCATCTCCGCCCTCCTAGGCTTCACGGCCTATCGGCTCGTTCTGAACGCTGGTCCGCAACAATGCACGTGGATCACCGAATGGTGGGAAAGCGCTCTCGCAACCGCCACAGCTATCAGCGTTTTCCTTGCACTGACCATCGTGGTCCAGTCGTCACGACAGGCAGCAGTGATGATTCGAGATCTCGAATCCACCAACCTTGAGATCATCGAGGTGACACGTCAGCTGAACCTCACAGGTGCCCTGACCCAGGGCCAGATTTCACAGATCCTCCATGGGCCGATTCAAGGACGTCTCGCGGCAGCGATCATGGCCCTGCGAATTCACATGGACGACGTGCTCAAGGGTGAGTCTCCATCATCTGCGCTCCTCCAGCTCCGCATCACAACCCTTCTCGACGATGCGGCAGACGATCTCCTCGCTCTGGGTAGGCCTGCTAGTGCTTCGTCAGCGACCGCCAAGGAATTACTGGTCGAACTCGGCAACCGGTGGCGTGGTTTCCTCGATATTGACATCTCTCTCGATGCTGATGCCCAGGGATTCCTGGGAGAGCACGCCGACTGGATTCCCCGAGTGATCCAATGCGTGGAGGAAGCCCTCACGAATTCGAGTCGACATGGTTCAGCTCGACACGCCCTCGTTGAACTCAGCCTGGACGGCTCGATCTACCTCGTGTGCACCGTCACCGACGACGGATATGGCGTCACTGAGGACATCGGAGAGGGGATCGGCCTCACCGGAATCATCGCCTCCGGTGGAACCTGGAATCTGTCATCGAATCAGCCTCACGGCGCCCGCCTGAAAGTGATGTGGCCGCTGCCCTGATGCGATGCATGCACAGGACAGCGGCCACGGTTACGCCTGGAGGTTGAACTTCGTCCTACTCGAAATACTGCTGAACATCGGCGTAGGGAATCTTTCCTTCGTCCGAGGCGTAGAGCGCTTCGGCGACCTCAGCCGGAATTGCCGCCCAGCGAGCGGGCATATTCGCCGCCAGCTCAGGATTCAAGGAATAGATCAGCAGGAAATTCGCAACCCAAATCGAGGGCGCCATTGCCATGCCCACCGTGGCCGTCGATCCATCGGCCCTCGTGTTCGTGACGAGTTCCCACGGCTCCGAGGATCCCTGTGATCTCGACCCATAGACAGCCTCAGCTGTGTACGCCGAGGCATAGAGTTCCTTGAGGGTGTCCTTCGCGCCGTTCTTGCGCATCCACGTGCCCATGTATCCGCAGGGAATTCCTGGCGGCGGCGAGATCTCCGGGAAGTCGCAGATAACATTCGGGGCCAGCACCCAATTCACTTGACGCACTGGCGATGAATCGATCGCGGGACTTGACAGCATTCCGTCCTTATCAACGATGAGTCCGTAACTGCCCAGGACGATCTCGGTTCGCACCCCGTCGATGTTGCGATACATAGGGTTGGCGGTGGTGTTCGTCAGGTACATCGTGCTGATATCGACTACCTCCGCAGCCTTCGCGCGCTCTGCACCTGTCCATGGGCCTTTGCCGCGTCCGCTAACGAAGAGGCGAAACTGCCGCTTCGACATTGCCTTGTCCTTGTCAAAACCGAAAGCGGCGGCGAGGGCGTCGGCTTTCGCCTGGCCGAGCGGCTTATTGATCTGGCGGCTTCGCTTGACCTCCTTGGGAGCGAAAGGCAGATACCTCTCGACTCCAGCAAAAGGCTGCTCAAATCCGGAATTCAGCACTCCAGCGGCATTCGCCGTTGACGCTGTCGCGATGGGGACTGCGAGCATCGCTCCCGTAGCCGCCACGGCCACGAATCGTCGTGCGAGGGTCTGCATTTTCATCAATCACTCCTGTAGTTGGAAGTTGTGTTCATATGTGCCATCCGCGAGTTTCGTCGTAATGACGACCCCACTTACCCCCTGGTACTGATCCGTTCCTCCCACGACGACTGCGGTCACGGGCGCATTGTTACGCGCGAAATTCGTCTGATCGTCATCCGAGCCTACGTATTCACTCGATCCGAGAGCGATGATCTGTCCATCATCGAAATTGAAGGCCAACTTCCGGAATCTGTCCTCATCAGACGCACCGTCAACGTCAACATCGACCGTGACGATCTCGCCGACGACCTTGCCGATCTGCTGACCACCTTGATCGCGTAAAACTGCGCCAAAGAATAAGACGGCCCCGATCCGTCCCTTGAGATCTCGATTTGGATGATCGACCAGCACAGGAACGTCCTGAACCACAGTGAAGGAGTCTCCACTGTCGCTCGCGCTGCAACCGGTGAGGACAAGTATTCCTGAGATAACTGCGGCACCAAGCGATGGAAGCCTTCGCATGTCTACTGCTCCGTGTGATTGACGATTTCGGGAATGACATATGTCGTCGTCAGACCAGCGCCACACCCCGCAGTACCCGAAGGGCACGGCAGGATCGAGGCTGGTTCATCTCCCGGGGTTGGGTAGTACATCCGCAAGATGGGCTGAATCTCGGAGTTCAAGTCTTCGACACCCGGATACAGGGCCTGGAGGTATGCCTGGGAAGGCGTGGGGATCCAGTTCGCGGCAGGGACACCTACGGGAAGTTCGGGTGCCATCCATATGGTGTAGGAGCCGTCCTCATTCGGTTCGAGTCCCACCCCGCCCTTGTCCTTCGATTCGATCTGGAGGGATCCCAATTGCGACACCGGCTGGACAACCCCGTACATCAGCGGATCATCGAGCCGCTGCGGGGTCGTGAGTGCGACGGTGGCGCCTTGGGGAGTCGACCTTTCAGCATTGACCTGCTGGATCGGAGTGCCAGTCGTGGACAATTCCTGCTGCCAACTTTCAGCGAGCGGGAATGTGTACGTCACGACGTCGATACCCGGAATGCTGCCGGCCTCGTTCGTCACGGGCGACGTGGCGATGAAGTACGCCTTCTTTGCTTCTAGCCCGAAGTCGGTGGCGTTCTCGCCGAACATGATGGCCGTGCCCGGTCGCAGCGGCCCGACGGCTGAAGCTCCGACCGTCATGGTCGAGGACTTGGGGTCGATCGAATAGACCGTCGTCTCCGCCTGTGAATACGCCGTATTCAGCACGCTCGCCTGGGAGATGAACGGTGCGGCCGCCTCGGAGAAATCGGTTTGATAGATCGTCATCGACCAGAACCCCAAGAGGGTCCCGTCGGCATCCGATGCGATCGGCGGGAGAATTCCGTCAGCCGGCAGTGTGCCACCGGCAGCGCTCTCGGGGCGGAAGGTGATGCTGTAGGTGTTGTCGCCCTGGAGAGGTGTCGGGCCACCCTCTTCGCGTAACTGCGTCGAGTAGAACCCATCGCTGGGAAGGTTCGGGAAGCCACCCGCAAAGATGGCAGAGGCACGCCCGAGGTAGCCGACCTTCGTGTTGGCGTACGTACCGAACTCGTCGTCACGATTGACGTATAGCCAGTAGTTCGTCTCGGCTGTGGTCGCCTGCAGCAACCGAGCTTTCGCGGCGGTCAAGCCTGCGGTGAAGCCCTGTTGAAGCGCCTTCAACTCGGCCTCGCCCCAGCCCTTCGGGATGTTGTAACCCCTTCCGGTGAGCCCGATTGAGGCAAAGCCCTTCAACGTTGCTCGCTGACCCGACGACGGTAGGTAGTACACCCCATCGAAACCGGGCTGGGGCTGAATATAGGCCGGCAGATCCTGCGCCAAGGTGCCCCCGATCCCGGTGCTTCGATTCGGCAATGGGCTCAGTCGAAGCGCTGCACCCGCCTGCTCGAAGAAAGCCACGGCGTTATCAGGAACATTGCGCCACTTCGCGGCTTGCTGTGCTCGCTCAGGGCTCACAGGAGGGATCTGATACGCGTACGGCCCCGTGGGGTACACGGGAGCAAAGTCATTCTGGATGAATTCGTCGAGAGTATTCAGCGCATACTTCTTCGCGACGTTCTCGAAGGACGAGGCGAAACTGAGCGGATCCGACGTCGGAGCGTTGGGGTCGCCGAGGACTCGAGCAAGGATTTCCCCGCGGTTCGTGCCGAGACTGATCACAGGGAAGGTCTCGCCCTCGATGAGCGCTTCGGTCAACTTCGCATACTTAGACTCAGGCCCCACAACGAGATAGCTCACCATGTCATCGCTGGGCGTGGTTCGCGTTCCAGGATCAGCCACGGTGTTGACGAACGAATCGAGCACCTGGCTCATCTGAAAGGTGCCGTTGGTCGGAGGGACTGTGTAAACAAGATCCTGACGCTTCAACGACAAAGAGGCGTTCAAATAGATCACGGATGCATTGCCTGCGTTGGTTGAGGCGTTATCCCACTGAGCGGCATAAGGGGCGTAGGCAATCTCGTTGTAGGGAGCGGTCACCAACTTGTTGTATCTGTTGAACCGGTAGCTGAACTCAGGCGCCAGCGCCCAGATGGCAGCCTGCGTTGCCGTGCGGCGGATCTTTCGGAGGCGTTTCGTCGTTTCCGACGCCGTGACTGACGTGTCACTCGTCGAGGGGGTGGGTGACCCGGATGCGACGCCGCTGACCGGAACGACGATCGTTCCCAGTATGAGGGCAGTGACGGCGCTGCCAACTACTCCACGCTTCAGCGTTGACCTGCGCATACCGGCTCCTTAGTGGTAAGTGATCAGGCACCTCACACTAGGGAGGAAACTCTGGGGAATCATGCTCGCAGAAGCTCGATGTTCGGGTTTCCCCCGGTCAAGCGGGCTGCCTTTCCTCTCACCTGCGACCAAGGGCGATTCCCAGGTTCTCAGGAGAAGATCGCGAATAGCAGACCTCCGGCGATGGCTACGGTGATGACAGCAACGAGTCCTCGGTAAAGGACCCATGGCGACTTAATGAAATTCTGACTGATCGCAAGGCTTCTATCCTCAACCGGGATGTCTTTCGTACTGGTCTGGACGTCTTTTATTGCTGCGTCATTCCATAACCACAACATGAAGTTAAGACCCACCACAATGATGGCAAAGCCGATCTGCACCCCGCGAGACCCGCCATCGGTCACCACGTCGTTTGCAAGCGCAACAATGCCTAGTAGCAGGACGTTTACAAAAGCAAAGTAGCCAAATCCGACAAGGACATCGCGCTGCCGAATCGCTCCCCAGAAGTTGTTGTAATCTGACATTCTTCCCTCTCCCTCACAATCGCTCGTTCCTGCGGAGGCTGGTCGGCGCTCCTGAGCACCCCTTAATTCCAGGCCGCCCCGACAGCAACCCCGATTCAGTGGTTGACGAAGATTTCGAGCGTGACAGGCCCGACGACGCCTGCGGATTTCATCATTTCCTGCATGTCGGCCTGCTGTGCCATGGCCACAAAGGCTTCTGCCGCCTCCATGGTGTCGAATTCATGAACCACGACGACGTCATTGCCATCAGCAGCCGCTCGAAGTGCGGCCTCTCGTGTCACCCCGAGCGCAGCGAGCTGACCGCGCTGACCCTCGTATAGCGCCTTCCAATCATCAAAGTCCGCCACCTGGTGACGGGCGAGCAGAGTAACCATGTTCAAGATCCCTTCTCGTATTGGTCGGCAGTGCCTCAGGGAGCAGGAGCGAAAAGCGCCGACATGTCCGCTGTGCCCCAGTGCGCCACCAACTGTCCATCGCGCCATTCGAGCAGGTCCGCGAACGGGAGACGCACCTGTTGCCCTTGCCCTGCCATACCCATCATTTCGCCAGTGAAGGTGCCGACGAAAGCACCGAAGGCAGCCACTTTGTTGCCTTCTTCCACCATCATGTCGACCTCGACACGTATATCCGGTATGCCACTTTTCATCATGCCGAACATCACTCGAGCCAACTCTCGGCCTTCTGCCTCAATGCCCGGAATCTGGTCGTGTTCAACGAAGTCGGCAGCGAAATACTTGTCCACCATCGCATCAACGTCTGCCGTCGTTGACATCTCGCCGTACACCCTTGCCGTTAGGTCTTTGAGCTCAGACATTCACATCTCCGTCGGTATGTTGGGGGCATTCAACTCGCTTTGTCCTTGTGCCTGTGTTGAAGACTAGGGACGGGATTACAGGGCGGTCTTGTATGAAGCGATCATGTTGTGGGAACTTGAGCCGATTCAGCCTTGGCGTCTAGGTTCCAATTGCGGACGCAGGCCACCAGGGTGATGAGGGATACACATATGACCGTGACCCCGATGAGGGCACCCAGGCCATCGAATCCAGCCTGATAACCAAGATTGCTCAAGGCGCCAGCCCTGAGTCGAGCACCAGCGCACTACTCCACGAGGAAAGTGACCCTTTGGGACTCGAGGTCGACTCCCGCGTCCGTTCGCATCTTCTGTAGTTCGGGGTTGCTCATCGCTTCTTGCATTCTTTCCATGGACTCAACCTCGAGCACCTGATACACACTCGACTCGTCGTCCCTATCGTGACCGTATGCCAAAACGGTGATGTCGAATTGCTCGCGCACAGCCCCCGCGGAATGAAAGGTCTCAACCCACTTTTCGTATCCCTGATTAATCCGCACGTTCATGATGATCTTCATGACAACCCTCACATTCATAGACCGACTAGACGGAGAGCTCGTCTCCTAGGAGCATTCAAGAAGGTAGGACGTTGCGTGCGGCGAGTCTTGTAGGAAACGATCTTCGTCAGACCGCACGATTGAATGGTGATATCTCGGGTAGTTCCTCGAAGAAGAGAGTGTCGATGCCGACCTTCTCTGCTTGCAGGTATTCGGACGGGGTCAGGCCGGAGTACTGCTTGAACCGGTGCGTGAAATGCGCTTGATCGTGGTACCCGGAGTCTGTGGCGACCTGTGCGAGGCTGACGTCAGCCTTCTGCATGCGAACGAGAGCACCTCGAAAACGAAAGAGGGATTCATAACGGCTCAAGGTCGTTCCCAACCACTCCTTCGCCAAGCGATTCATGTGTACTGCGGAGTACCCGCTTCGACCAATGAGAGTCTTGGTCATCCAGAAGGGGTCAGCTTCCCGTAGGACGTGCTGAGCATGATGAGTGAAGGATATGAAGGGTGGGATGTCGGAATGCCCTCTCAACCGTCGCAGCAAATACCCCTCCAGGAATTGGGCTCGTTCCATGAACGTCGGCAGGGTGTTCAGTTGATCCTCGATCATCCCCAGGTCGCCTCGGATCATGGTTGGTTCTATGGTGCGATTGTGAATCGCAGACGCGGGGATTCCGAAGATCAACCGAGCCGCAATCGGCGCCATCATGGCGATCATGACGTGCGTGTCCGGAGTTATCACAACCTGAGGTTTCGTCGATGCCCCAAAGAGGAGGGAGAAACTGCTTCGAGAGCCGCGCTCTGATGGATCATCGTCGCCCATATAGAAGCCGTCGACTTGCGCTCCGTCTAGGAAAAAGGCGATCTCCACTGAGCCGTTGGGCATGATCCATGCCCGCTTGACCCCAGTCCCGGTTCGTGCCTCCGCTATGACATCGACTACACCGCCAAGGCTGCGGGGCACGTATGCCTGGAGTTCATCGAACACGGGAACTCCTCCTAGATCGACACAAGAGCAGAATCAACGTACCGCTGTTCAAGTCATTGTGAGGCGCGATCATCAGATCTTGGTGAAAGTTCACATAGTCGTAACCCTTCAACACCTTCGCGTCGCATGCCGCAGTGTGGTGGCCAACAAGACGGGTCGGTTCGCTACAAAACCGACGATGGTGGTGGGTAGTTCACAAAAGCCTCCTACCCCGTGTCATTCTGGGCCTCTAATGCTTCCGCACTCCAATTCTTGGACTTCCGCACACCTAGTACTGTGAAGTCAGAGGAACACACTCTTCGTCAGAGGGTGATCTTCACGCGCGAATTGGGATGGCTGGCGCCGAGCCAGCGCCTCAGGCTCAAAGTCTCGACCATCGCTAAGTTCTCATCCCGTGTGACGAACAGGAGCCTTCTCAGCCGTTCGCGAAGACTCGCCCGCGAACCTCACCCACGTACTGCACGGGCATCTGGTTGACTGCCTGGGCTCGAATCGCTTCTTGCTTCTCGCGGGCAACGTTGGCCGTCTCCTCATCGGGATACACCGTCACGACCTGCATGGATCGTTCGCCAGTCTCCACGAAGTGCACGCTGACCGCACCCAACGCCATGACGCCGGGGACGAAGGCACTCCTGACGGTCTCTTCGAGCTCGTCGCTCAGGCCTTCGGTTGCTGTCCACTGGCTGATGACACAAAACATAAGGACTCCTCCACTGATTGGGGCGCGTCGCGCCCGACCGACGAGCCCCAGCCTCCCCCCCCATTAACGGCCTTGTCAGCCAGATCGTGTGAAATCTAGGTGAGGAACGCGTGAAACATGCGCGCGCTGCGGAGCGCGGATGAGGCAGTGCACCGCCGCGGGTCAGAGCTTGTCGGCCCAGGTTCCGGCGAACTCGAAACCTTCAACCGCCTCGTCACCCTCCACCCAGGCGTCGTGTCCAGGCATGATCGAGTAGGCATCTCCGGCTCCATACGTACTTTCGGTGCCGTCGTCGTGAATGACACGAACACGCCCCTTCGTCACCACACCAAGGTGGCGAACCTGACAGGATTCGGTACCGACCATCGGCTTGATATGTTCTGACCAGCGCCATCCTGGCTTGATGCGCATGCGCGTCACCTTCACGTCGCCGAACTCAACCACCGCAGCCTCGCCTAGGCCGTCTGGAAGGACGTTGTTGATCTCGGCACTGTCGAAACTCTTGACCTCAATGTTTGTCATGACCACCAAACTAGAACGAGTCATCCCTGTAGACAAGGTGATTCGGGTGAAGTTTCCATTCCCTCTCGGGTATGCGCTGATAGGTGATCCGAGCCTTGCCGCCTCGCGGCGTGCCGTTAGGAACTGCTGGACGCGCCCCGAAGGCCATTCGCATGCCCGAAAAACACACTCCTTGACCTTCGCGTGAGGTTCCAGCGCTTTGCCATCGTCGCCGAGCATCGCAACTAAGCCCCAGAAACAACGAAACCCCTGCGGATGACCGGCGAGGGCGTCGATTACGGAGTTTTGTCAGTTCACTACGTGAACCAACCCTTGGGAGGTGCCGGGATCCGTCGAGTCACCTCACGGTGACCCTCCTCCCGATTCCCGACGCCCACAAGCCAAACAAAGACAACGACCCAGGGGATCAACCCTGGGTCGTTGTCTTTGTGGAGGTGCCGGGAATCGAACCCGGGTCCGTTCAGACCTGATCCGGTCTTCTACGTGCGTAGCCGTGCTGTCGCTACTCGGCCCCCGCGCTTCGTACGGCACGTCGCGGTGGCGGCCCAGTCACTGTGAAATGTTCCGCGCACTCCCGTGACCGGAGTGGTTGGTGAGTCCCCTAGTCGACGCCAGGATCCGGGTCAGGGACGCCCCGGGCTGACGGCTTCGTAACTCGCCTTATGCGGCGAGTGCGAAAGCAGACTGCTTCTTTTCGGCAGTTATTGGTTTCCCAGAATGGTTAACGAGATCTCCTGAGATCCTCGGCACGCTTCTCCGGTGTCAGACACCTGATCGTCGAAACCTGTCACCCCCATGGTGTGTGCTCCATGGGTGAAGCACTATGGAGGTATGCCCCTACTGTAAGCCATTCCAGCCCCGAGATATTCCCGGCCATGAACCCAACTCCGCAACTTTCCGCATGTTTTCCATGAGGGGGCAGTTGAGGAGTTTGGTTCCCAGGGTGGCCAGAGGGCGCCCAGTCCCCCGGAATGATCCCAACCCAGGGTCCGGGTAGGGGTGAGAGGTTAGTCAATGCCCTTCGCCCGTCGGCCGATCGCCTTCGCGGCCTCCCGCTTGCTCTCCCGCTCCGCGATCGCGTGACGCTTGTCGTGGGATTTGCGCCCCGTCGCGAGAGCGAGTTCGACCTTGGCGTAGCCATCCTTGAAATACAGCGAGATTGGAATGAGGGTATAGCCCTTGGTCTGGGTGCGGTGTGCGAGTTTGCGGATCTCGTCCCGCTTCAGCAGGCACTTGCGCGCTCGGCGCGGCTCGTGATTGGTCCAGGTTCCGAGGTCATATTCGGGGATATGCACCCCGCGCAACCAGACCTCACCGTCATCGATCGTCGCGTAGCCATCGGTGAGCGTCGCGCGGCCTGCGCGCAGCGACTTGACCTCAGTGCCCGTGAGGACCAGCCCCGCCTCGACCGTCGAATCGATGGAGTAGTCGTGGCGCGCACGTCGGTTCTGAGCGATGACCTTGCGGCCGGTCTCACGGGGCATGGCGACTCCCCGGGTCAGACGCGCAAATACTTGCGCAGGGTGAAGAACGCCGCGAGCACCGACAGGCCGATACCAACGAGGAACAGCAGCGGAATCACCCCGACGACGGCATCCCAGCCGATGAAGGCCGTGAACTGGAAGGCGGGGGCGAGGACGTTGTCGACGACGAGGGACTTCACCAGGATGATGCCGCCGGTCGCCAGCAGCGCTCCGACCGCCGCAGCGATCGCCGCCTCGAGCAGGAACGGAAGTTGGATATAGAAGTTCGACGCCCCGACCAGACGCATAATGCCGGTCTCTCTTCGACGGGAGAATGCCGCAACGCGCATCGTGTTAACGATGAGCAGGACTGTCACGACCAGCATCGCCACTGCCACAACGAGAGCGATCGCCTGCAGCCCACCGAGGAGTTGGAAGAATCGGTCGAGGAAGGCGCGCTGGTCATTGACCTGCTCGACGCCGGGACGGCCGACGAACGCTGACGCGACGACATCGTATTGCGTCGGATCGCTCAACTTCACTCGGAAGGATTCCGGCAGCGCGTCCGGGGTGACGTTGTCCACGATCGGGGAGTTGGCGTACTGCTCGACGAAGCGCGCATACGCCTCCTCCTGCGACTCGAAGAAGACCTCCTCGACCAGAGGGCGCAGCGACTCGAGATCGGCGCGAATCTGGGTGCGCTGGGCATCGGTCACCGCACCGCCTGAGCAGGAGGGTGTCTCGGAATTTTCGTTACAGAGGAAGATCGACACTTCGACGCGGTCGTACCAGAAGTCCTTCATCGTGTCGACCTGCGCGCGCACGAGCAGCGAGACGCCGAACAGCGCGAGGGACACCCCGACGGTGATGATCACCGCCATGGTCATGGTGAGGTTGCGGCGCAGGCCGTTGCCGACCTCGCCCGCGACGAATGTGGTGCGCATCAGCCCATCACCTCGCGTAGCCGTAGACGCCGCGGGACTGGTCGCGCACGAGATGGCCGCGCTCGAGTTCGATGACACGGCGGCGCATTTGATCGACGATGGCCGCATCGTGGGTCGCCATGACGACCGTGGTGCCGGTGCGGTTGATGCGGTCGAGCAACTTCATGATGCCGACCGAGGTCGAGGGGTCGAGGTTTCCTGTCGGCTCATCGGCGATGAGTATCGCGGGCTTGTTCACGAACGCGCGCGCAATCGCAACGCGCTGCTGCTCGCCACCGGAGAGCTCATCGGGGAGGCGGTCCTCTTTGCCCTCGAGTCCGACGAGTTCGAGGACATCGGGCACGATCCGACGTATCTGACTGGCCGGTCGACCGATGACCTCGAGGGCGAAGGCGACATTGGTGAACACGCTCTTATTCGGCAGCAGCCGAAAGTCCTGGAACACCGTCCCGATCTGGCGGCGCAGTTTTGGCACCTTCCAGTTCGATAGCCGTGTGAGATCCTTGCCAGCCACCCAGACCTTGCCCTGGGTCGGTCGCTCCTCTTTGAGGATGAGTCGCAGGAAGGTCGACTTGCCGGAACCGGAGGAGCCGACGAGGAAGACGAACTCCCCCTTGGCGATCTCAAGGGAGATGTCCTCGAGTGCAGGACGGGTCTGCGAGGGGTAGACCTTCGTCACGTGGTCGAACAGGATCACCTCATGAGTGTACGGTGCGCCACCTGTCGAACCGCGCTCATCCTGCGGCGGGTGGCTCCTCGGCGACCGGCTCCTCGGTGAGGGGCACCCGATCGGGCATCCGGATCAGCGTGCGTTCCCCGAGAGGGTCCCCCAGGGCCACATCGACCCAGGTGCGGTCCCCGGCGATCCCGATCCCCGCACAATCCGCGCTCCCCCGGGGGGCAGCCCGAACGGCAGTCACCTCGATCACCGTGGGCCGCTCGATCGTGCGGACGAAGACATCATCCCCCGTGCACAGGCCAGCCTCGGGTAGGGCCACGGCGACCTGAAGTACCTCCGGGTCCGCCGTGGCCCTCCAACCAACGGGGGATAGTGGGGTTTCGACGACCCCAAAAGCCCGCAGTGGGCCGATGCCTGCGGCGATACCGCCCACGAGTACGAGCACCGCAATGGCGAACGCGCCGGCAGCCGACCACACCCAGATCGCAGGAGTGCGTCGACGCCGGGGGGCGTCATATTCACGCAGCCCCGGGATCAGCGGACCCCGTGTGCCCACGAAAGGAACGTCCCGGTCCTACTCGGACCCGGCGGTCTCGATCGGCGGAACGTCCGGCAGCTCGGCCTTCGGAGTCCCGGTGAAGGTGAACTCCGGGCCGTCCGGGCCGTCCACGACATCGACCACGACGATCGAGCCGGGATCGATCTCGCCGAAGAGCAGCTTCTCGCTCAGCGGGTCCTCGATGTCGCGCTGGAGCGTGCGGCGCAGCGGCCGGGCACCCATGACCGGGTCATAGCCGTGATCGGCCAGCAGATCCTTCGCCGCCTGGGTGAGTTCGATCGCCATGTCGCGGTCCTTCAACCGCTCGTCCACCTGGGCCACCATGAGATCGACGATCTGGGTGATCTCGGCGCGGCTGAGCTGGTGGAAGACGATGACGTCGTCGATACGGTTGAGGAACTCGGGGCGGAAGTGCTGCTTCAGTTCCTGCTGCACCTTCGCCTTCATCTGCTCGTAGGCGTTTGCCGAGTCATCCTCGGGCGCGAAGCCCATCATGACGCCCTTCGACACGTCACGGCTGCCGAGGTTCGTCGTCATGATGATGACGGTGTTCTTGAAGTCGACCGCGCGACCTTGCGCATCGGTGAGGCGGCCTTCTTCGAGCACCTGCAACAGCGAGTTGAAGATGTCGGGGTGGGCCTTCTCGACCTCATCGAATAGCACGACCGAGAACGGCTTGCGGCGCACCTTCTCGGTGAGCTGACCACCCTCTTCGTAGCCGACGTATCCGGGCGGTGAGCCGAACAGGCGCGATGCGGTGTGCCTCTCGGAGTACTCACTCATGTCGAGGGCGATGAGAGCGTCCTCGTCACCGAACAGGAACTCCGCGAGCGTCTTGCTCAGTTCGGTCTTTCCGACACCGGAAGGTCCGGCGAAGATGAATGAACCCGACGGGCGCTTCGGGTCCTTCAACCCGGCGCGGGTTCGGCGAATCGACTTTGACAGTGCCTTAATCGCCTGCTCCTGGCCGATGACTCGCTTGTGGAGCTCGTCCTCCATGCGCAGCAGCCGCTGAAGGTCATCCTCGCTCACATCGGTGACCGGAATGCCGGTCATGAGTGCGAGCACCTCAGCGATGAGTTTCTCGTCGACCTCGGCGACGACATCCATGTCGCCGGCCTTCCACTCCCGCTCCCGCTGCGCCTTTTCAGCGAGCAACTGCTTCTCGCTGTCGCGCAAGGAGGCTGCCTTCTCAAAGTCCTGCTCGTCGATCGCGGACTCCTTGTTGAGGCGAACCTCAGCGATGCGGTCGTCGAACTCGCGCAGGTCCGGCGGAGCGGTCATGCGACGGATGCGCAGCCGCGAGCCAGCCTCGTCGATGAGGTCGATTGCCTTGTCGGGCAGCTGCCGGTCGGAGATGTAGCGGTCGGACAGCCGAGCGGCTGCCGCGAGCGCGCCATCGGTGATTGACACCCGGTGGTGGGACTCGTAGCGATCGCGCAGGCCCTTGAGGATCTCGACGGTGTCGGCGACATCGGGGGCGTTCACGATGACGGGCGCGAAGCGACGCTCGAGCGCAGCGTCCTTCTCGATGTGCTTGCGGTATTCGTCGAGGGTGGTCGCACCGATGGTCTGCAGTTCACCGCGGGCCAGCATCGGCTTGAGGATGCTCGCCGCGTCAATCGCGCCTTCTGCTGCGCCAGCGCCGACGAGTGTGTGCATCTCGTCGATGAACAAGATGATGTCGCCGCGGGTCCGGATCTCTTTGAGGACCTTCTTCAAGCGCTCCTCGAAGTCACCGCGGTAGCGGCTGCCGGCGACGAGCGCGCCGAGGTCGAGGGTGTAGAGCTGCTTGTCCTTCAGCGTCTCGGGCACCTCGCCGCGCACGATGTCCTGGGCGAGGCCCTCCACGATGGCGGTCTTGCCGACGCCGGGTTCTCCGATGAGGACCGGGTTGTTCTTGGTGCGCCGGGAGAGCACCTGCATGACGCGCTCGATCTCCTTCTCGCGGCCGATGACCGGATCGAGTTTGCTCTCGCGGGCCGCCTGGGTGAGGTTGCGGCCGAACTGGTCGAGGACCAGGGAGGTCGAGGGGCTGCCCTCGGCGGGGCCACCGGCGGTCGCGGGCTCCTTGCCCTGGTAGCCGCTGAGGAGTTGGATGACCTGCTGGCGCACCCGGTTGAGGTCCGCGCCGAGCTTGACGAGGACCTGGGCAGCCACGCCCTCTCCCTCGCGGATGAGGCCGAGCAGGATGTGCTCGGTGCCGATGTAGTTGTGGCCGAGCTGCAGCGCCTCGCGCAGGGACAACTCCAGCACCTTCTTCGCCCGGGGCGTAAAGGGGATGTGTCCACTGGGGGCCTGCTGACCCTGGCCGATGATCTCCTCGACCTGCTGGCGCACGGCCTCGAGGGAGATGCCGAGGCTCTCCAGGGCCTTTGCCGCGACGCCCTCTCCCTCGTGGATGAGGCCGAGCAGGATGTGCTCGGTGCCGATGTAGTTGTGGTTGAGCATGCGGGCCTCTTCCTGGGCCAGCACGACCACACGACGCGCCCGGTCGGTAAACCTCTCGAACATATGACTCGCTCCCGTCCGTCACGTGCGGTGGTGTTCTCGGGTACGACGCACCCGGCGTGAGGGTGGCTCCCCACATCACGATGCTAGTACCGCTGCGGGGAGGCGCCACACGGCCGGGGGCCCCGCAGACCGCACGAATCAGGCATAACGCCCCCCTGAGGGTCAGATATTCCCGGAATCGGGACGCTCCTCGGCCCGTGCTTCGGGTCGTTCTTAGGGAAGACCAGGCCCGAGGAGGGCACTTTTTGCCCGAAAGTGGGCTACTTGGCGAGGGCGGCGCGGATTCCGCCAACCAGCCAGTCGGCATACGCCTTCTGCCCGGAGCGGGACTTCATGAGGGCCGCATCGGAGGAGTTGCGCATATTCCCGACCTCGACCAGCACGACAGGGACATCGGAGAAGTTCAGTGTCGTGACGTCGTTCCAGATGAGCATCTGGCCCCGGATGTAGGTGGACCTCATCGCTCCCGCCCCGGCCATACCGTCGATGAAGCGGCGGCCGTAGGTCTGGGAGATCGACGCGATGTCATCGGTCCAGCCGGGAACGACACCGGGGACGATCACGAAGAAGCCGCGCCCGGCCGCGGGGCCGCCATCAGCGTGGATCGACAGGGTCATGTCGGCCCCGACCTTCGCGCCGAACTTGCCGCGCTTCCACACACACGGCCCCCAGGCATCCCAGGAGTTCGTGTTGCGGGTCATGCGCACTTTCGCCCCGAGACGCTTCAGCCGGTTCTTTGTGTATCTGCTGACCTTCCAGACGAAGGTGGCCTCGGGGAAGCCGTCGTTGGTTGCCGTGCCGGTGGTGTTGCAGCCCTTGGTGATGGTGCCGTTGAACTTTGTCTTCGCCATCTTGTCGCGGAAGGCTGGATTGGAGTTGCCGAGCTGGTGGCCCGGATCGAGAGCGATGGTGAGCCCTGCGAGCGGCTTCTTGGCGCGCGTCCACGCCTCTGCGATGCGTATCTCGGTTGCGACAGGCGTGACCGCTGGGGCGACGCCTTCCGGGTCAGCCGTTGCGCCCGCACTCGGTGCGATGACCAGGCCTGCGACGAGCGCCGGAGTGAGCAGGGCCGAGACCGCAGCGGGAAGCAGCAAGCGTCTGCGCATCGCGGTTCCTCCTGTCTCGTCCAGACTCGGATCGAGGCCACGTCCGCGGCGTTTGCCTACGGCACGACCTACAGGGTAAGCAGCAGCCGGTGGTTGCCGAGGGTATTCGGCTTGACCCGCTCCAGATCGAGGAACTCCGCGACGCCCTCGTCGTAACTCTGCAGCATCTGCTGGAACACCTCGTGGGTGACGGGCGTGCTGTCGATCTCGATGAAGCCGTGCCGAGAGAAGAAAGCGACCTCGAAGGTGAGACAGAACACCTTCGTCACCCCGATGGCGCGGGCGCGCTCGAGGAGGGTGGTGAGCATCGCCGAGCCAACGCCATGTCCCAACAGGCGCGGCAGGACCGCGAGACTGCGCACCTCGGCGAGGTCCTCCCACATCACGTGCAGCGCCCCGCAGCCGACCACCTCACCGTCCTGCTCGGCGACGACGAACTCCTGCACGGCCTCGAACAGGGTGACCTGCGCCTTCGCGAGCAGGCGGCCGTCATCGGTATAGGAGCGGATCAACTCACGAATCGCCGTGACATCCTCCGTCCGAGCGGGACGCACGATGACAGCATGTTCACTCAGCGGGCTCATGAGCGCACCGGCTTCACGACTGCACCGGCTTCACCAGCGGGAAGAGCACCGTCTCGCGGATACCGAGCCCGGTGAGCGACATGAGCAGCCGATCAATTCCGAGACCGACCCCGCCCGAGGGCGGCATCCCGGTCTCAAGGGCCCGCAGGAAGTCGTCATCGATCGGCATCGCCTCGGCGTCGCCACGGTCGGCCAGTCGGGCCTGTTCAGTGAGGCGCTCGCGCTGCACCACCGGATCCACGAGCTCGGAATACCCGGTCGCCTGCTCATAGCCGTTGACATAGAGATCCCACTTCTCCACCACACCATCGCGCTCGCGATGTGCGCGAACGAGCGGGGAGGTGTCGACGGGATAGTCGAAGACGAAGGTCGGTCCGGTGAATGTCGGAATGACGTGGTGCTCGAAGAGTTCCTCGACGAACTTCCCCGGCACCCAGGTCGGGGCAGGCTCGATACCGGCTGCCGCGCAGAGGGTTCGCAACTCCTCGACCGGAGTCGAGGGAGTGATGTCACGGCCGACGGCCCTGGAGAGAGAGTCGTACAGATCGATCTCGGACCACTCGCCCGACAGATCATGCTGCGAACCATCGGCGTGCGTGACGATCATGTCGGCGCTGATGCGCGCGGCGGCCTCCTGGATGATCTCGCGAGTCGTGCGCGCCATGTCGCGATAGTCCGCGTAGGCGCAGTAGAACTCGAGCATCGCGAATTCCGGCGAGTGGGTGGAGTCCGCACCCTCGTTGCGGAAGTTGCGATTGATCTCGAAGACGCGCTCGAGCCCACCGACGACCGCGCGCTTGAGGAACAGTTCCGGGGCGATGCGAAGGAAGAGGTCGATGTCGAAGGCGTTGGAGTGCGTCACGAAAGGTCGGGCGGTCGCCCCTCCGTGCAGCGTCTGCAGCATCGGTGTCTCGATCTCGAGGTACCCACGCTCGCTGAGGCTGTCGCGCAGACTGGAGACGGTGAGCACGCGGGTGCGGGCCATCTCCCGCGCTTCAGGGCGCACGATCAGGTCGACATACCTCTGGCGAACCCGAGCCTCCTCGCTCAGCGGCTTGTGTGCGACCGGCAGTGGGCGCAGCGACTTCGCCGCCATCCGCCACTCATCGGCCATGACCGACAGTTCGCCGCGCTTGGAGGTGATCACCTCTCCATGCACGAAGACGTGGTCCCCGAGGTCGACCAGCGCCTTCCACTCCGCGAGAGCGTCCTCGCCGATCGAGGCCAGCGACAGCATGGCCTGTAGTTCCGTGCCGTCCCCGGCGCGCAGTGTGGCGAAGCACAGCTTGCCGGTGTTGCGAATGAAGATGACGCGGCCGGTCACCCCGACCATGTCGCCGGTCTGGGTGTCGACCGGAAGGTCCGGATGACGCGCTCGAACCGCGGCGAGGGTGTCCGTGACCGGCAGGCTGACCGGGTAGGGGTCCCGACCGATCTCGGCGAGGCGATCGCGCTTCTCGCGCCGGATCCGCATCTGCTCAGGCAGATCCTCGTCGAAGTCCGGGCTCGGCGCCGAGGGCTGATCGCTCACGGTGGGCAAGCGTATCTGCTCCGGCAGAGCGCCTTCCTCATGCGCCAGCGTCGAGGAGGGCCTCGGCCGTTGCCCTGGGTGCGGTGAGCATGAGGTCGTGGCCGGTGGGGATGGTGCGCATACGCCATCCGTCGGCCCTCGCCCACTCGATGCTCAGGTTGAGGGAGAGCAGGGGCGGATCGGTGTGCTCGATGTATGTCTTCGGCAGAGCATGGAGGGGCGCAGGGTCGTAGTCGACCGGATCGGTCGCGCAGCGCATCGGGAAATCGGTGAGCCGCGGACCAATAAAGGTACGCAGGTCTGGGTCGGTCACCGCCCACTGATCGAGGAAGGCCGGTGAGGCAGGAATCCGCCAGCCATCGCCAGCATCCGCCGCCACCTCGCGGTAGCGGCGCGCAGTCTCCTCGGGTTCGACATCGAGCAAGCTCTGGCCCGGCTCGACGAGGAAGGCACCCGCAGCAACCACACCAGTGACTTGATCGCCGAGCCGCTCCACAACCGGGCCGAGCAGGACCCCTGAATAGGAATGGGCGACCACGATGAGATCGTGTTGATCCCCGGCCGCCTCGACGATGTCGGCGATGTGGTCGCGTACGCCGGTTTCGGGAGTCAACTCACCCGCGCGGTCCCCCTGACCGGTCAGCGTCACCGCAATCGACTCATGCCCCGACGCGTGGAGCAACGGTTCGACATCACGCCAACACCAACCACCGTGCATCGCACCGTGCACGAGCAGGTAGGTCGACATGGCAAAGAGACCGATCAGGTGTT
>Ga0075480_10000490_pt1 | contig 23627 bp, 13 predicted proteins | sample DEB08_DNA_7_FD_81590 | JGI IMG/M metagenome (GOLD analysis project Ga0075480, IMG submission 81590) | Aqueous microbial communities from the Delaware River and Bay under freshwater to marine salinity gradient to study organic matter... | ecosystem: Environmental > Aquatic > Marine > Coastal ... | reverse complement strand
TTGAAGAGAACAGTTTACGATACAAATCAAGGCTTTTATTGATCCCTGGTATTGTCGCACCCCTTTTGTCTATGGATAGAGAAGCGGCGATAGCACCATGACCGTTTCGATCATCTGTAGAAAGCACTAAACTTTTGTAGCGGACATCTTCAGATAAGTATTCAGCTGCAAGTTGGTCACAAGAAATAGTATTTTTCATTTTATAGGGATGGCTGTAAGGAGCCCCAGTCAGAAAGGTTAAACTGCCTTCGTGGGCCGAGCTATGGCCGAGATTTACCAAGTTGCCAAGCAGGGAGACATCATTTTTATGCTTTCCCAAGGGAGCTAAACCTTCAGTGAGGCCGATGTCGGAGAAGCGACCGGCTTTTGTGGGGTAAAAGCTTTTTTCAACGAAGCCGTAGCCCCTGCTCAGAAAGACCATTTTGGTATTTTTATTTAAAGAGCTAGCTTTCTGTTCGGCAAAAGTATCAAGGCAAGGAAGTGCCAAGAAAGCACTTGAGGACTTTAAAAAAGAACGGCGTGAAAAATTAACTATTTGACTCATAGAAGAACCTCAACGATTATTTTTTTGAAAAAATTGGTGAATTAATGACTTCGTAAAGCAAGTCCTGAAGAAGAAAATTGCTGCCTTGCAGATCATTTAAGGACTGGTGGATTTCTTCTTCATCGATAAATTCAATTTCGCGGCCAATTCCGTATGAAAGTAAAGATGAGTAGATTGACTCGGCAAGTCTGCGCTTATTTTTCATGAGGCTCTTTTTAAGACCTCTGAAATCAGTATATTCCTCACCGCTGGGCAAATAGCCGGTGGCATCGATAGGCACTTCTACGCGGGCTTCATTTCCTCTTGGATTGAAAGGGCTGTCTGACTGGCGTATATCATCTACGACAATGTGCACGCCATGACGGCGGTGGTGACTTCCGCGAATACTTTTATCATCATCGATAATTTTTATTTGAACTTTTTGACCTAGCAATTTTCTAACATCAAAAGTTCTTGGAGCCCAGCCATTACTGCCGTAGATAGTATCTATGACCTTTTGATTTTGTATGAGTTGCACAGAAAGGTATTTGCTACTTGTTCCCGAAACACGCAGGTTAATATATTTATGCGTAATACGGAATTCGGGCGAAGTCAGAGTTCCGGTGGCGTCCATCGCTCCACGGTTAGAGCTCGCAATAGTCCCAGTATAATCCCGCCAATGAGTGGGTCCGGGTTTATCGCCAAAGGCAGTGCCAGTTACTTTCCAGTCTCCAAAATCCTTTCCCTCAAAATTGGCAATGATGACATCTTCTTTGAGTTTATAGTTGGCGAGAAATACTTCATCCAGAGCGATATTTCCATTGAGAACTCGGTATCCATCACCATTTCCGCCACTGTCTTCGTCGACAAGTCTAAGTTGTGCTTTTTTGCCTCTATATTCACTGAGGTCAAAATGATTAGGTTTCAAATGAGTACTATTACCCAAAGCGATGTCGACGACCTCATTTTCTACTATTAGTTCGAGTCGTACTTTTTTGTTATTATGACCTGCGATGAGAAAGTTACAATACTTGTGATCTATGATAAATTCAGGAGACGTCAGTGTTCCGGTACTATAGCCGCTAGTTTTTGCCAGGCCTTTATTAACCCAGTTTTTTATGCGTTTGCTGCTTACCCAAGATTCTCGTTTTGGTAAGAATGCACCGCCTTCAGCATGCCATTTTGTATAGTCAGCGCCTTCAAAGTCACCGAGCATCACCCGGTCTTTTTCATTGACCCACTCAGTCGTTCTAAATTGTCCCAGATAATCAAAATTTTCGAGGCCCAGTCCGATGGGATCTATGCGGTCATGGCAGGAGGCACATTGAGGCGTGTTTTGGTGCAATTCGACTAATTCTCTGACCGTTGCTGAGTTGGTGAGTTCGCTACTAATCATCGGCACATTTGGCGGAGGCAAGGGCGGTGGATTGTGCAGGAAAGTCTCGCGCAGCATAGTTCCTCGTATAGTCGGGGAAGTTCGGCCATTTGTACTCCCCATCACTAGAAACGCCGCTTGTGTCAGTAAGCCGCCACGTGGGTGGCCTTTGGGAAGTTCTACCTTTTGAAATTCATTGATATCGGTCTGAATACCGTAGTGTTTAGCCAAAACGTGATCGACAACAACAAAGTCGGCATCGATAAGCTCATCGACTGGTTTGTTGTGGCGCACTAAGTGTTTGAAGTATTCCGCGGGTTCTTGGCGCGCTGAAGTTCTAAAGCCAGAGTGCTCCAGATAATCCGGAATATCTGTCTCATCGTAACGGGTCATTCCCAACCATTGATTGATAAAACTTTCCAGAGAACTGTCAGCTTTGCTGGATTGCAGCATTCTGTACATTTGCTTTTTGCGAATGGTCGGATCGTTAAGTTTCCCTTCTTTGGCGAGTTTATAAAGCTCCTCATCAGGAGCTGAGCTCCATAAAAAATTAGCTAGTCTTATGGCGTACTCACGTTGATTTAAAAGAGCGGATTCCTCCATGCTTTTTTCCTTAATGTAGAGGAAGGACGGACTGGAGATGATGATCGAAAATGGTTCTACAAGAGCGGCTAATACATCTTTGCCACTTTCTTTGTTTGTTTTATAAATGGACATGAGGCCATTTAGGTATGAGGGGTCAAAGCCCTGGTCGCGAAAGGCTCTTTCGGCAAAGGTGCGTAAAATTCGGGCAATGTCTTGCTCGCTTGGGTTTTTCTTAGGTAAACTTTTGATAAGATCGTGAAAAAGACTATCTTCTCTGATTGGCCCCTCTCGTACAATTTCAGCAATATAAGCCCCTTTGGCTCGTCCGACTTCTATATCTATTATTTGACCGTTATGACCTTTTTTATTTTGATGAAAAATCTCAAACTTTTGTTTTTCACCTTTTTTTGCTTTGAGGTCGAGCCAGCCAATAATGTCAGGTGTTTTAGAAACATTGCTATAACCCATGGTTACTTTGGCTTTGACGTCTTCTTCGCTGTAAGCTTGAATGATGAACTTATAGCGATGGGCATCGGGACCATATTGAAAGTAGTGACGAAAGTGCTCTACAGTAGGGTTCGAATCCCACTTTTTGTGATATGCCCTGGTCGCTCGCCAATCTCTGTGGAAGGTATCGATATTTGTTCCAACAATCCATTTGCCAAGTTCTAGGTAATTCTCGATATCTTTATATGAAAATTGCTGATTAGAGCCGTTGGTATCGAAGCCCACTGTTATATCATCTGGCATAAAGTTATCCGGTAAGTGAAACCCAAAAAGATCTCTAATGTTGTTGCGGTATTCTCTTTTGTTGAGGTGACGCATTTTTATAACGCCACCAGTTTGAGCAAGCGTCTTATGTGCGACTGTTAATTTTTCAGTAAGAGCCGCAATCGCCATCATCATTTCTTTATCCTGTGGTTGCTCGGCCTTCCTAGGGGGCATCTCACTCAGGTTGAGCGCATCAAGAATATTCGACCAGTTTTCAACGGAACTGTGTTTTTTTAGGGTATAATCAACATTGTCCAGACGCAGATTTCCCTTTTGCTTTTCTGCATTGTGACAGTCGGTGCAATACTTGTTTATGAATGGTTTTAGTTCTGTCAGCGGGAGAGATTCATGGTGCGCTTCATTAACCGAAATATTTTCTGATTTACTCATCGATATATTGTTATCGTTGGTATTTGTCTCAATCTTTAAGAAACTGTAAGTTCCAAATGTAAGACAAATAATTGCAGACAAGAGCAGAACGGTACGTTTTTTATTATTTGATTGTGAAGACTGTTTTTGCTGAGAAGGTCTGGAACTATTTCTGTTATTTTTCGAGACCTTAATTTTATTTCTCTGAATTCCCAATTGAGTATCTGGAACTGGTTCTTGAGTGCTTATACTTTCATCGTCACCTCTTGCAATAGAGACAGAATGATTTTCAGAAGATATTTCAATAGAATTATCTTTAAGCGGAACTAAAACTATTTGTTCACATGCAGGACAGGCGATCTCTGTGCCAAATATTTCCTCGGGAGCCTCGAGTTTTTGTTCACAATGATTACAATAAAATTTCATTTTTACTCGAATAATTATCTGTTATCTAATTTTGCAGTTATCTTGCTGTAGAGCGTCATTCTACCACCACCACTGACCGTAAAGACTAATCTGAAATTTGTGGCTGCCACTATGATTGCCATTGGGCACAAATTGGAAGTTTTTAAAACTTTTCCAGCGGCCACTACCATCCAGGAAAAATTGATTTGCACCTGCCGGCCGTCCATTTTCAAGGTGACTTGTGACTTCAAAGCCAATTTGCTCGCCCTCCCAGTCAGCCGCGTAGTACCTAATTTGACTGGAGACCAAGACTCTTTCATTAGGTTTATCATCCGTCGTTCTTCTGGGGCGATCTTCTGGATTACGTTCCCAAGTCGCATCTTCCTGCTGGCCATTCCCGAGGTACATTTTTGAAGAAGCTATGTCTCCTTGGCCTGGCACGCCATGAGCTGGTTTGGTCCACCATTGTGCATTAGGCCAAAGATCCGGATAATTTGCGCTTGGACAATCAAAAATTTTAAAGGCACCGACATCAGCAAAATCCACAGCCCCACTATCGAGATCAGCTATTGAAGGAACTCCATCCAAATAGGGCATAAACATATCTGACCGCCATACGTCAGGTTTGAGCGCTGGCGTATTACCGTTATTCCTGCCATCCAATGGTAGAACACTATTATTATCATCGGAATATAGAAGGGCATATATACCCAATTGGCGAATCTCTGACAAACAAGCAGCTCTTTTGGTTTTTTCACGGGCTGTGCTTAAAGATGGTAAAAGGATGCTCACCAAAATGCCAATGATGGCGATGACTACCAGTAGTTCTATTAAAGTAAAAGAACGGACTCGCTTTTTTGCTTTTATTATTTCGCCTTTTTTCATAGTAATAACTCTGTGTTAAATTTGTGCTATACTTGTTGAGAGGCGTCAACTATGAGGGCGTATCACAAAACGGATTTTTTTTTGTTAAAAAGAGCTAACTGTTTAGTATATCTTTGTTTGAGCCGTCTCTTGGAAAAAGTATTTTAGGAGAAGAAATAGACTATTGCCCAAGAGCACTTTCGAAGTAAGAAGACCAGGTTTCCTGCGAGTATCGGCTCCATAGAGCGACAGGCAGTTTGAAAGGAACTACAGAGCCATCGGTTATGGCGAGATTGAGGCGTTCGGTATTGCCGTGAACGAGTGAGTTGCCAAAACCGAGGTTGCCGGTTGATGCCATTTCACCGACCATATCGAAAATAAATGGTCTTCTGCTTTCCTCATCGAAACCTCTGTTAAAACCTAAAGTGACATAAACATTATCCCATTTTTCCGGTTTACTGTTATTGTTTGACATAAAGCCGGCATAGCTCCGTCCATTCTCAAGTTTTCCCAAATAATTATTTTCAGATTGGTCATAATTACTTGCGGGGCATCTTAAAGCGAGTGAGTCCAAGGGTATGTATGGCTCTAAAAAGGGGGTGTTACCGTCATGAAAATTGGGATCAGCAGTCTCATTGTTGATTGCCCATGATTTTGCCGTCATCCATTCAGCTCCGTTACCGGTTCGAGTAAAGACATACTCGTCATTATCCGTGGAGTATTCGAATTCAGCGAGATAAATCTGTTTTAAATTGCTTTTACAGACGGCCATTTGGCCTTTTAGACGGGCTTTATGAAGAGAAGGCAGAAGGATGGATGTCAGTATACCGATTATGGCGATGACTACCAGTAGCTCTATTAAAGTAAATTTATTTTTTTTCATAAACCTGCGACTCTTATAAATAGTTTATCGACAATGCATCAAATCTTTCTAAGTCTAGAGGTCTAAATGTTGCCGGCGTATCACATTTCGGAAAAATAATTTTTGATGCGTCTCCATAACGCAGAATTTGCACCTGAAATTAAAATGGTTTATAAGAACGTTCACTTACAAGCATTATTTTCAAAAACTCATTTTTACAGTTAATCTTAGCGTTTTAAAATGAGGAAGCTCTTTGAGTTCATTTGCCGCCTCGTTAGTTAATTGTGTCGGGTAAAGCTCCAGCTGTGTGAGCTTGCGCAACTTAGTCAGAGAAGCCAATGATGCATCACTTATATTGATCGCTTCTTTTTGTATAGTAAGCTTGTTTAAAAAATAAAGTTGTCCCAGGTCTTTCATGCCTGCATCTGTGAGGAACTTACTGCCAATTTCCAGACTGCTTAAGAAACGCTTTTCCTTCAGTGCTGCAATAGCCTGATCTCCGGCTTTAGTGTACGCCAGATTGATTGTGTGAAGTTTTCTGAGAGGTTTTAAATTTGAAAAGCTGTCAGGACTTATATTCCTGGCAAAATTGAGGTGCAGATACTCAAGGTTATGTAGTTTACAGATAGCTTTAAAACCTTTGTCACTTAGTGAAGGCTTTGGTGAAAAGATTTCTCTGAGTGAGATTCTTTGACTCAGTGAAATTGCCATGGCATCATCCAGTTCCGGTAACTTAATTCTTTGTAAGATCTCAGTTTTTAGAGATGAAACACCTTTGTCACTGATCGAAGTCCCCAAGATGTTTAAGTATATGAGGCTGTCGCAATCTTTTATGTAGCTCATAGTTCGGTCAGTTATCCCTTTTCCGGAAAGAGAGAGTTGACGCAAATTTTTTAATGACTTTAGGAATGAGAGTTCTGTGTCGTTGATAGAAGGATTTTCAGCCAGGCTTAAGGTTTGCAGTTTTACTAAGCTGGCCAGAGGCTTGAGCTGCTGCTGGCCCTGTGTAATTTGCAGCTTTTGTAAAGAAAGATTTTTAAGGTCAGTAAGTTTGGTAATGGCCTTTATGTATTCACCGGATACAACACCTGCCTTATTCGCAATTTCAATCGCAGCGATATTACTGATATTGGCTAATTTTTTAAAGTCCTGTAGTGAGAGGGGCGTGTTGATCTGAACTTTTTTATGCAGCATGCCAAATTGACTGAATCTAACACCCAGCTTTGTCAGGTAATCGATGGTGTCTTTTTCCTGAGCAAAAGCCTTTTTTGAGGCAAGAACCTCTTCCTGTGAAGCTTCCATAAGGACGCGAAAGCCAAGATAACAGGCAGCATCTCTTTCGTGAAAGTAGCCTCGCGAAGCAGAGCGGGCAAACATCGGCGCGGTAAACCAGCTGCCGCCCCGGATTAAGCGCATATCTGCAGCCTTGGGGCTTTTGGTGTCATTGACCGGATCCTGCCAGGTAAAACTTTGAGTATTTTTGCCTTTAAGAGAATCCTTGTAAAACATTTCGGCGTAATAGTCCTCACACCATTCCCAGACATTGCCATGCATGTCGTAAAGCCCCCAGGGATTGGGCCTGAAAGAGCCAACAGGAGCCGTAAAAATAAAGCCGTCTTCGCGGTCTCCTTTGGTAAAGACACGTTGGCAGCGCAGGTGGTCAGGATGCTTTTTCTCAAAGGTCATATCGCCTAGATTGCCATATGCTTCGATAATATTTAAAGGCTTGTTACCAAAGGAAAACCACGTATTGCTGCCAGCACGACAGGCATATTCCCACTCCGCTGAAGTCGGTAAGCGGTAGGTTCTGCCTGTCTTTTGGCTTAACCATTTACAGAAGGCTTTGACATCGGCAAAAGAGACTCCGGTCACCGGATGGTTGTCATTTTGCTTAAATCCTGGATTCTCCCAGGAATAGGCTTTATCTCTTAAAAATGGACTTTCCTGAAATCTGCCGTGCTTATCTTTATGAGGTTTAAAGCCGACAGTGCCACTTTTATTGGACTTCGGTAGATACCCGGTAGCTTCGATGAATTCTTTAAATTGCCCGATCGTGACTTCTTTACTCGCCAGGTAAAAAGGTTTGGAAATAAAAACTTTATGAGGTGGCTGCTCAAGAGTTAAAAGGCCATCCCCATTCGTATAACAACGAGTGAAGTCCTGGCCCAAAGTGTTGATTCGTTCGGAACCGCGTTTGTAGAGGCCAGCTGGAATATAACACATGGTCATCCCGGCTGAATTCTTGACAGGTTTATTTTGAGTCAATCCTGAAGTTACGAAAAAGGCCATCAGGATAATAGAGCATTTAACTAAAATCTTCATGAAAGCATTTCCTTTATGGGGCCTTTGCTGTCTTGGAGACCTTGAGGTGTTTGAACTCCAGCAGCGTCGATCATGGTATGCCAGACACTGGCAAGAGGCGTATTTTTCGGCAATTGGAGGTGGCCCTGGTGTTGTATTCCTTTGCCATTGCCGCCAAAAACAACAGTCGGTAAAAGATCCTTTGAGTGGCCGATTCCCATGCCACTGCCTATACCGAGCATAGTGTGATCCAATAGAGAGGAGTTATCTGGCATCTTCATGGCTTCAAGGCGGTCGAGAAGATGTCTAAAATTAGTCATGTAGATAGTGTCTACCCGTGCCAGTTCATCGAGCTTTTCGGAGATATTTCCATGGTGTGACAGACCGTGATAGTCGGTGCTGACATTAAATTCGGGGTAGGTACCGCCTGGACCTTCAACGCGAACCAGATAGGTGATGACTCTGGTGGAGTCGGTTTGAAAAGCCAGTGCCATAAGGTCGAACATCATCTTAGAGTATTTCTCATAACTAAAGCCTTTGAGGTCCGGAGTGTACTGCTTTGTATAGTCGCTCATATCAGACAGCTTAACTACAGGTTTTGGCTTGTTGGCCCATGCCTTGTTTCGCTGCAGCTGAACTTCAACTTCACGTATGGAGTTGTAGTATTCATCCAGTTTTTCCTGATCAGCACCAGAGACTTTTTTGTCAAGCTTTTTAGCCTGGTTCATTATATAGTCGAGGACGCTTCCCTGGCGCTTAAATTCAGTTTTCTGCGCCTTGGCTTCATTGCCGCTTTCTGCTTTGAAAAGTCGATTAAAGATAACATAGGGATCATTCTCTGCAGCCAGTGGTATGGCTCGTTCATTCCAGGCCAGAGTGCGCATATGACTGCCATAGCCGGTACCTTTAAAACAGGAGAATTGCAAAGAAGGGTAACGGGTGTCTTGACCAATCTGCTGAGCGGCTAACTGATCGACAGAAAGTTGATTTATAATCCCCTGAGGTGTCTTACCTACAGCTGAAGTCAGAAAGTTATAGTCACCGCCATGGCCGCCACCGTGCTTGAGGTAAGTCCCTGACAGGACGGTCATTTTATCGCGGTACTTTTCAAAGGGTTTAAGGCTGCGACTGAAGGTAAAGTCTTTGCCAGTGTCCTTGGGGAAGAATTGTCTGACATTTGCACCATTGCCATAGTAAAACCAGGCGAGATGGGGAGGGATGGCTGTAAGATCTTTACTATTCCCATAAGCCGGTGAATACATGGCTTCCAGGAAGGGCAGAGACAAAGTAGCACCCATACCTTTTAAAACTGTACGACGGCTGAGTTTTTGGCTATTTAGAAAGTTCATAATTAGGCTCCTTTACTTTGTCTGAAAAACCTGATTTTTGATAATGGCTTTGATCAGTACTTTTAAATTGTCTGTCTTGTTGAGCTCTTCTACAAAGCCCTGAATGGTAGCCTGCTCATTGCCTTCGACACTGCGTCCAAGAGCATAGGAGACGAGTTTTTCGGTAAAGCCTTTGAAAAAGCGTTCTTTTTGCTCATAAAGAGCTTGGCGAAATTCGTCAGAATCTGCAAAGGTACGGCCATTGGGTAATTTGCCCGAGGCATCTATTGCCGGTTGCTTGTCCCGCCAACGACCACGTTCTCCGGCAAATTTCAGGCGCCACTTGCCGGCGACATTGAAGTTTTCAACACCAAATCCATAAGGGTCTATGCGACGATGGCAGGCTGCGCAGCTTTCTATTTCCTGATGCTTTTCAAGTCGTTGACGAACGGTGAGACGCTGATTGCCAATGTTGGGCTCAACTTCTCCGGCATTTGGCGGTGGTGGAGGTGGGGGATCATTAAATAGAACATCCAGAATATACTTGCCGCGGTCAACTGGCTTGGTGCGCAGACCATCGCTGCCCCACTTGTGAAAAGCGGCCATGGTGATTAAGCCTCCACGGTGTGAGTCAGCGGCTAATGAAACAGGGCGGAAGTGCTTACCATGAACATTGGCAATACCATAGTGGCGAGCCAGCTTTTCATTGAGCATCGTCCAGTCAGACTTAAGAAAAGAGGACAATGGTCGATTCTGCAGAAGAATTTCCTTAAAGAATTCAATGGGTTCTCTATTCATATCTTCAATAAGGCCGGTATTCTCGGCAGAGTAAATATCTTTGTATATATGGCGATCCGGGGCGAAGCGATTAAAATCTGCTGCTTTTAACCATTCTCCGGCAAAACCGTCTACAAAGGACTGGACCCTTTTATCTTTGAGCATGCGGTCAATTTGTTGATCAAGGTTACTTCTGAGTGTTCCTGCATTTGCCAAATTAGTCAGGGCTGCATCGGGGAGACTGCTCCAGAGAAAATAAGACAGGCGAGTGGCGAGTTCATGTTCACTTATAGTTCTTTTTTGTTCAGAGCTGTACTTATTCAGATAAATAAATTCCGGTGAGCACAAAATGGCAATGGCGGCAGTTTTTACGGCATCTATAAATCCAGCACCGTTGTGCCTGTCTGCTGAGTAGAGGCTGAAAAGAGAGTTTATTTCTTCATCTGTAACAGGTCTTCTCCAGGCTTCATTACTGATGTTTTTAATGATTCCTCTGGCATACTGATCATTGAATTGGCCTTCATCCAGACCTGCGTAGAAGATCTTTTTGAGTCTGGCGGGAGGCCATGACTCCTGGATTGGACCTTCGACTTCTATGTAGTCCAAAAGCAGTCGCGGCAGTTTTTCTTTTTGAATGGCATGGGGCAGGTACTTTCTTGTTCCATGGGCCGAGCCTTCTGCCGAGAGACGGCCAAGAGTCTGGCTGACAAATTCTGCATCGTGGCTATTTTTTTTGATTATGTCGCCGAGTTCAAATCCATAGAAATTATGAGTGTAAAAGCCTTTGCCGTTGACATGGGTGAGGCTTATTTCGCGTCCACTTTTCGGACCATACTGTCCTGTATATTCATAAATTTTGAGGGGAGTTGATTCAAAAAAGCTTTTGTTGAAAAATATACCTTTATCCTTAATCGACATGTTCATAACAACAGGTTTTTTACTCTCACGTAAATCAGCTCCCATCTTGACGCGAATTGTGTAAGTCCCTTCTACCGGGAAAATTTTATCGTTGTAAGGGTGTGTTATACCGCGAATCGCAATGCCTCTGTTAAACAAGCCCATGACACCATTTTCTGTGACAGATGTCAATTCAGAAAAGGCAATGCTTCTCTTGTACTGAGCATCTTTAAAGTAAAGTCGACTCTTATACTGAGGGACTTCAGGAGGAGTTGTATCGAATGCTTTATTGACCATCTTTTGAGCTGTTTTGTAGTAGGCTTCCAGTAAGGATGGGTCGAGAATTAAAGCTTTGCTGTGTTTGCTGAAGCCTCTGACGTTTCCATCTGGCGCCAGTGTTTCAGCGGGACTTTCCTGACGTTCGTACTGCAGTTTGAAGAGGTCTTGAATAGAGTTGGCGTATTCCTGACGGGTTAAACGGCGCATAACAACCCGACCATGGGAGCTGTTTTGCTGCATTTGAGAATTTCTCAATTCGGCAGCAATCCAATCAGTAACAGCAAGAGTCTGCTCAGCTTTTGGTTGGGGTTCGTCTTCAGGAGGCATTTCACCAAGATTGAGAATATCATAGACTTCAGTCCAGGCGTTGAGAACGTTTTGCTTTGAAAAGTCGATGCCAAGATTATCGAGGCGGAATTTACCTTTTTTCTTTTTCTCATTGTGACAGCTGAAGCAGTGTTCTTCTATGTAGGGCAGTACGTGAGAAGTAAAGGTGTCTTTATCGGCCGTAACTGGTTGAGGAGTTTTATTCTTTTCAGGTTTTATTTCTACGCTTTTAACGGCCTTGTCCATTGGCAGAGACTCTGTGTTATTTTGGCTACACCCAATAAATAATACTGCAGTACTGACAGCTATGAAAAATGTAAGAAAAAAAACTTTATGCATATTTATCTCGTTCTCTGTACAAGCGACTTTTGCTTAAGGTCGAAATTGTCCTGTACTTAAATATCGGTTCTCTCAGGTACTTAATTTAAATCAATAAGAGTCATGGGCATAAATAAGTTTTCATACCGGCTCTTGCTGAGGTTAAGAGGAGTGAGATATGAGGGCGTATCAGTTTTTGTGATTTTTTTTGAAAGTTACTTACCTCTCACATAAAAGCAGCTGCCAGAGTAAACTGACAGCTGCGGATGTGCGTGTATGTGTGTGTATGTCTGTGGAAAATTTTTAAGATAAGAGGAGGGGACTAGACGGGCGTATCACTTTTTTGAAAAAAATGAAGTTTTTTAAAGACGGTTTGGCAACGAACGAGAGAAGTGTTCATTACAGTTTTTTAATCTCTATCCATCTGTTCCCATATAAGATCATGATTGTTCCAGTCTGCATGGTGTGCTGGTATAGCCATCCAAGAACCTGAGTTTAAAACAAGTTTCGCCGAAGCATCAGCATATGCGACATTAAACCCTTTTCTATGCAGGGGGCCGTCATAATACTTAGGTCCTGATACCCATAGTGAAAAAGGATCGGAAATAATTGCCATGCCCGATGGCTTATACACTGACATTTGATCTCCCCAATAAGACCCGGGGACCATATCTGTTCCCCTTGTAAAGTAGCTAACTTCAAGCCAACCAAGACTCCATCTATCATCATTATATTTCCAGCCCTTCGGACTGTCATACGTAACAAGCTCATCGGACGCACAGTAGAATACATGAGGATCAATGTTGTAATCCTTATAGAGTCGACCTAAACCATAGTAACGATCACCATATGTATTAAATGCATTGCAATAGCCTGAGCCATTACCTATATATTGATCACTACCATTTAGACTCGGAGGTGACAAAGGAAATTTTCCATCATTGTCATCAGCAAACAAATGGTAACCCGTAATGTTCTGTTTGATATTGGATAAACATACTGCCTGCTTGGACTTTTCACGGACTTTAGAAAGAGAAGGTAATAATATGGATGTTAGGATGCCAATGATGGCTATTACGATAAGCAACTCAAGTAAAGTAAAAGGAGATACGCGCTTTTTTGTTTTTATAATTTCGCCTTTTTTCATGAAAAGAACCCAATGTTAAATTTGCGTTATATTATATGAGAGGAGTGAAATATGAGGGCGTATCACTTTTTTTGAAATTAAATTTTTTTTGTGTAGTTAGAGAGATGTACATGGCAACTGTAAGTCTATTGTTATAAGGCTTTTTTCACTAAATTATTTATGCTGAGTTGCTCATAAACTTCTTCAAAAAATATGTCTATTCCTTTCCAAAGGAAATCATTGATGACAATGGCATTAATTAAAGCATCGCCATTTTCAGCAGAATTCTTTAATCGTTTTGATAAACAGAAATTGACTTCGTTTAATTCTTCGACGGCATTTTGAACGTAATTTAAAGTTGATTCTTTGTTCGATGAGTTCATGAGCAGGGACTTCGCTATGAAGTGGGAGAAGAATTCATTTTCTGTAGCCAAAGGGTTGAGTCCAAAAATGGTATTATTAAACTTTTCCAGTATGGGGCAAGGGCTCAGAAAAATCGTCGAGCGTAAGATTATATGAGCGGCTTGCTGGGCATCTAAGGTCATCGATGTATGCCTGGATAGCCTGTCTTCTATTTTTATAGTTAATAAATCGTAGGAATCAAGGTGCTTAAAACCCGCAAGAGCTTCGTGAAATACAACTGCAGCGGGGCAATGGCCATGTTGACTTGAATTAAGCGGGCAGATACTGCATTTATGGTAATTCAGGGCAGTCCATTCTGAGGAGCCTTTATAGGACAACACTTTTTCCGCCAAGGAATGAATATTTATGTGAAACAGCTCTTCAGAACCTTTATACACCCAAACATTTTGAATGGCTTCTTCAGCATGATTGTTGTGAATTTTCATTTATTTCTTTTTAGTTGCGGTCTCATTCAGTAAGAGAATTAAAGATCAAAGGCGTATCATTTTTTTTGAAAATTACTTACCTCTCACATAAAAGCAGCTGCCAGAGGGCTCTGACAGCTGCGGATGTGTGTGTGGAAAATTTTTAAGATAAGAGGAGTGTATGTGTGTGGCGTATCACTTTTTTGAAAGTTTCTAAGTTTTATTTGCCGTAAAACTTTTCCGCGGAACTATCTTTTAATTATCTTTGTTCCCCTCCCAAAAGAAAAAAGCACCATGGTTGGCGCTCTCTTTGATGCATAAACGCCACCTGTCCTGACCTTCGATCAGTCGATTTTTACGGCACCAAGCGGTAGAATATTTTTATTGATGTTAGCCAGTCTCTTACGAGCAAGCTGTTGCATCTCCTGCACTTTTTCCGGGTATTTAGAGCTTAGATCAGTCTTTTCATTTGATTCTTCGGCTAAATTAAAGAGTACCGGCCCATTCTTTCTGTTTTTCAGTTTTGCGTTTCTTGAGTTTAGAAACAGTTTGAAATTGCCAACGCGGATAGCGTCAAGACCTCCTAGGCCATGCCAATAAAGTAAATCCTTTCGGGGATGAGGGACGTCTGTTTTACCTATGAGTGTATCCCAGACATTCATACCGTCAATAACGGGGCTATCTTTGCAAATTCCCTTCAGATCAATGCCGCATGCACGGGCCAGAGTGGGGAGAATATCGATTGCTGCAATGAGAGCATCGCTCTCCTGTCCGGCGGGGATAACGTCTGGCCAGCGTATAATACAGGGCACCCGTGTTCCGCCCTCTAAGGAGTCCCATTTAATACCACGAAAAGGTTTCGCCTGAGCCTTTTGTCCGGGTTGCGGACCATTGTCTGATGTAAAGACAACAATTGTTTTCTCGTCAAGATCCTCCTCTTTTAAAGTTTTTAAGACCTCGCCAATTCTGAAATCCAACTCTTCTACGACATCTCCATACGAGCCATAATTGGACTTGCCTCGCCAGTCCGGATGAGCATCAATAGGACCGTCATGCTTTCTGGAGAAGTGTGGGGCTGTGTAGGGGAGGTAGAGAAAAAATGGATTTGTTTTATTTCTTTTGATAAAATTAATTGCTTCGCGGGTAAATTTTTCCGATAGCATTCCTTTCTTATACGGATCCTCAACGAGTTTATCACCCTGCCAAATCTTAGTTGTCTGGTTATTGCTCTTGTTGATATAATATGTGGAGTCAAAGCCTTGTCGGTGAGGCAGAAACGCTGGAAGATCGCCGATGTGCCATTTCCCAATAAGCCCGGTCTGATAGCCGTTATCTTTAAAGATTTCAGCTATGGTCAGAGCTTTGGGGTTAAGCCCCTCTTTTTTGCTCATTTTGTAGCCAATGACTCCCTTGGTCCAACCAAGACGTGTTGGGTAAGCTCCAGTTAGCAGGGCCATTCGTGAGGGTGTGCAAACTGTGGCGCCAGAGTAGAAGCTGGTCAGTTTGATGCCTTCTTTTGCAAACCGGTCTAGAACAGGCGTCCTGATTGCTGGATGACCATAGCAGCTCAAGTCACGATACCCGAGATCATCCGCCATTATCAAAACAATGTTGGGCTTCGAGTGGCTCACCGCAGGCGGCTTCGTTTTTTCCGCCGCTGACAACTGTCCGGCAATGGCCAGTGCAGCTATCGTGAGAGCGGTTTTTATTTTTTGGGTGATCATGGAGTTTTTCTTTATTAAATGTTTCTTGATTACTTCTACCTACTTTTCAAAAGAGAGCAATGATTGTGTTTTTTTGTCTACAAATATAAGAGGTATGAGGAGGCAGGGCGTATCACTTTTTTTTGATTTTTATTGGAAGTTGCATAAGTCTAACATAAAAGCAGCTGCCAGAAAAACTGACAGCTGCTGGCGTGTGTGTATGTGTGTGTGGAAAATTTTTAAGATAAGAGTGGATGTGTGGGGCGTATCACTTTTTTGAAAGTTTCTAAGTTTATTTACCGTAAAACTTTTCCGCGGAACTATCTTTTAATTATCTTTGTTCCCCTCCCAAAAGAAAAAAGCACCATTGCTGCCGTGTATGCCAGATGCGTCGAATCCCGACTGCCCTCTATACTCCTTCCAGCCATCGTACAATCCAGATTTCCCAGTCGCACTGCCATCGAGCCAAAGTCGTCCTTGAAAGTCTGGCGTATTGCTATTCTCCCATTTCGGGTGATTGATACGGTATGTATTTCCCCAAGCATAGCCTGGTCCGCCCGCAAAGTAGACGGAATCAGCCGCCACAATACGTTCTGCAGGGTTATCGTCATAGACTGTCTCGGCAGGAGGCGTTGATTGCCACTTAACGCGCCAGTCCCCGATTCTTGCTTGCGAATTACTCAGGAGCAGGTAGTCTGACCCCACAAGATTTCCCCAATTATTGGGCGCATTTACCACCCACCCTTCCAATGGGTAATCGGCACTGGGGCATGTCATAAGTTCATCGACGGCTCCATACGCCCTGTAGGTTCCAAATATAGTCCCCTGTCCAGGCTCGTCATCGGTAGACCCATCCCATTCCCATCTTATAAACGATGGGTAGAAATAACCACCACCACCTCCACCAAAGGTGTAGGGCATGCGGCCATTTTCATCATTTGCATTTAGCAGGGAAATGATTCCCCACTGCTTAAGGTTGCTTAAGCAGACTGCTCTTTTTGTGCGTTCTCTGGCATTCGTCAATGCCGGCAAAAGTATACTTACCAGTATTCCAATGATGGCTATTACAATAAGCAACTCAAGTAAAGTAAAAGGAGATACGCGCTTTTTTGTTTTTATAATTTCGTCTTTTTTCATGAAAAGAACCCAATGTCAAATTTATGTTATATAGGCTGAGAGGAGGGGAATATGAGGGCGTATCACTTTTTTGAAAATAAAAGCAATTTATTTTTATATCAGCAGTTTCTTTTATCGGCGTCAGGTTATCTTTTATAGTTATGACTAATGCGAATAATACACGTTTTACCCTTATTCAGCGGATCCAGCAGGAAGAGCGCGATGAACACTGCTGGGAAGATTTTGTAGATTGTTACCAGGCCTATATTTTTGTGATAATAAAGAACTTTGGTTTGGAGTCAACTCTCTGTCAGGACATTCTGCAAAATGTTCTGATTCAGCTTTGGAAAGACCTCCCAAAGTTTGAGTACAGGCCGACTCAATGTCGCTTTCGAACCTGGTTGAGTATCGTTACCTGTAATGTTGTCAAGACTTATCTTAAGTCCAAGGCCGGGCGCAATGACAAGCAAAACGTAGAGTATGAAGAGGCTTACCATGCTGTCGACAAGATTTCCGAGTCAGAGATAGAATCAATATCTGAAGCAGAGTGGAAGGTGTTCATCACAGAAAAGGCGATGGAAAATCTTAAACCTGTAATATCTGAGAAAATAATGACCGTTCTTCAGGGGACTTTCGATGGCAAAAGCAGCGATGAACTGGCCGAAAAATTAAATACCACGCAGGCAACGATAAGAGTTTATCGCCGCCGTGGTAAAAATGCTCTAAAAAAAGAGATCTTAAGGCTTAATGCCGAGATGGATGCTTAGCAGCGGTTTTTCAGGTCTAACGCTTACCTGTTATGTACAAACTCTTCTTTGGAATTTGAAAAATAAGCGCTGTCACCGCAGATGCCAATAAGCGAGAATCACTGCCGTATCCGGCATTATCTCTATTGGGTTGATAATAAAATGTTCCATCGTAGCACTGAGCCATAGTAAACCAGTAACGGTTGGCCTTCATGAGCTTTTGAAAATTTTGTGGGTCAAGGCCAGCGCCTATTGCCGTATAGCCCATACCTAACATTGGTGAGCCGTGGGTGTCAGGAAAACTAAGAGGGAAGTCGCCGATTAATTTCGATTGATGAAGAGCGTGCGCTTTATGCTTGGTGGAGGATTGAGGTGATAACCAGTGGGCAATGGCGCTGGCTCCGGTCCGGCCCATATCGGCGTAATCTTTGTGGCCTGCATGTTTATCGGCATACCAGGTATAACCGTTTTTTCCTGTACCGCGCTGTAGGAAAGCATAAGCACTTTCTAATCTTTTTTGATCGACCTTTATACCACAACGGTTTATAAGGGCCAAGGCTAAAGCACCCTTAGCAGTGATCATGGCAATGGGACCGTAGCCCTGGTAGCCGGGATTGTGCCCCCAGCCGCCTTTGGCCTGGTCTTTTGTCGGGTTTTTCCTGTTCGGATTTCCCAGTGGATCTTTTTTACTGATTTGCGAGTTGTCGGTGTATTGGGATTTGATTAAAAAATCGTATGTCTGTTGAATGGCCGGAAGAATCTTGCGGTCTTTTGTTTTTAGATAATATTCACTCAACACAATACCTGCAGTGACATAGTGCCAATTGATCAGCCCTTCATTCCTGTTTTTGTAATTTTCTACGGATTTGGCCTGGAGGTAAACATTTCTCTTGGCCGCCCGCATCGATTTACTGTCGCCGCTTGCCATTAAGGCCAGTGGACACCAAAGGTCATCTATTGGGTGACCAAAACCTCCATTAGGGAATTGATGTTTAATGATGTACGCCAATAATTCTTTTGTGACTTTTGAGCTTTTTCTACATTTTATCGGGTAGCTGTCTGAGTAATTGCCATACTTAGTCCCCAATCTGAGATTTATGGTCATGGGCTTCTCTTTACGGATAATCTCAAGGCTCATACGCCCCATGCCTTTGAAGCTTTGAGCAAAATCCAGGGCGCTGGCAAATTCTTCAATCGGTCCTTGAGCGCCAAACTTGTCCATGCCATAGCCATTTACATGTCCTTTTTGGAATTTTTTACCATTGACTCCAACGATCAAATCCCCGGAAAGTATTTTTTTATAAGCAGCCGACTTTTTAAAGACATACTTGACTTGTAGAGCTTTTAAATTGACCGGGCCCAATTGTGCGCGAATTCCGGTTATCCCGAGGTTATAAAACCAGCCGGGAACTGCCGCGTCAGGACCTTTTGTAGTTCGATTACTCCACGGTTTGCCATCTTTCTTATAATGAACTTGAGAATATAAGGGAATCGAATTGATGAATAAAAAAACAAGAGTTATAACGGATGATTTACAGGCCGTATATTTGGATATTTTGGGAATTTTCATATTTATTCTTAATTGATGTTAACTTTCATAGTCAAGAGGAATACTTTGTGGGGCCGTAGCAATTATGAGAGATATAATTCATATTTTTAGTCACAGATTGCTAAAGCTCCCTTTCAGGGTGTTCCACAAAGCGACGTTCGTTGGGCGTGTATCTTTACTTTTAATTCCCATTCTTTATTGGTAAAACCTTCAAGGCTCTTCCCATCAAAAATGATAGTTGCACCCTCCGGGGCCGGGACTGGTTTACCGTCATATTTTGGTTCTACTATTGCTGGCAGCTTCGCCCTCTTTGACAAATAAAGCAGCGAGTCGACTTGAACGGGCATCGACTTGGTCAAGTGAGTCTTGTAGTTGCAGTTGAAGGCCGGGTTCTGCCTTGGCATTGTTAAATAGAAAAAAGATTAAGAGTGTTAATATGTATTTCACATATTGTCCTGAAGATTACTTCTCGTTCATTTCATGAATGGTGGCAGAAATGGTATAGAAGATTTCGTCGCCATCTTTTGTTTCTAGGTCCAGCTTGAGTTGGCTCTGCATAGCCGGGCGTAAATCTTCAACTTCTACGAATACTGATTTGCCATCGGCCAGTAATTTGGCGCTTTTAATGACAAGAGAATCTTCTTTGCTGTAGGTTTTCATTTCAGAAACGCGGGCTTGAGCAACAATCTTGGCATCCGGATTACGGACAGAGATCTTGGGCGAACCGTACATCGGCCCCCAGACGTAATTCCACTGACGCAGGGTATAGCTAGCTGGATCCTCAGCCAATTCTTGATCGAGTTCAGTTGTGAATGAAAGAAGCAGGCCATTTTTTTTGACTTTCATGGATAGAGGCATGGCTACCTGATTACCAGTATAACGGACTCTCTGCAAAGCACCTTGTTTTGCTGCATTTGTCTGCCAGCCGCGTAAGCCACTTATGTATAATTGTCCATCACCTTTGTGGAAACGACCGCGCATAGCACCGGAAAGCAGATTTACCGGTATGCGAAAAGCACCGCCCTGAACCTGACCATTGACAGTTTCGTGCATGATTTTTAAAAGACTTGATTGACCATAGGAAAGGTAGAGCAGGTCGCCTTTAAATGGTCCCCAGCGATCGCTGTCAATCCAAACCTGCCCGCCGCCTGAGTTGTCGACATCCATGGGTAGCCAGCACAAGGGTTTATTGTAAGTGTCTGGGATATTTTGCTGATGAGCCAAAGGTTTTACGCCCTGAAAACTTCCGGGTTTTAACCAGTGCAGTTTGCAGCGTGCCGTCCATGTGCCTTCATTATCGGAAGCTATTATCTGGCCATTTGGGGAAACGGCAATGCCATTGGGGGCGCGCATGCCGGTAGCGTAGACATCGAGCTTTTTGCCGTTGGCAGATAATTTCAGTAGAGCGCCATGATGAGCTAAGGTTTTTTCAAATTTTCTACCACCGCGTGGTACAGGTCCGGCTTTACTGAAGTAGAAGTTGCCTTCTTGGTCGGTTTGAAGGTCAAAGCTGAATTCGTGAAAATTCTTGGTAATTAAAATGTCATTATTGAAGTTCTCATAATAATCAGCTTCACCGTTATTGTTAAGGTCATGTAAGCGGGTGATTTGCGACCTTTCATTAATGTAAATGACGTCATCGACGATCTTTAAACCAAGAGGCTGAAAAAGACCGGCAGCAAAGCGCTTCCAGGAAATATTTTTAAATTCTTTTAAACCGCTGCCAATCCAGACATCGCCTTCCCATGTGCATATGGCAACGCGATCATTGTCGCTAAAGAAATCGAAGGCGCCGACATATATCTCCGAACCCCAGGGGTTACCGGTAGGCAGGCCAATGGTATCGACAACATAAGCTTTTTTAGCCTTTGATGTATCGATTGGTTTTTGCAGTTTTTCCGGCCACAGGCTTTTTCCACCATAACAGAGCTTGGCTGGGCTGGTTTTAGCTGGTGGCCAATTTGAGGCATGGGCGCCAATAATCACTTTAAAAGTACAAGGGCCTGTACCGGCTTTTATGTGACCCAGAATGCGGCCGCCAGGAGACTTCATCAAGCTTACAGAGTTAGGCGCTCCAGCCAGACTGACAAGCAGCTCACGCTTGTCTATGTATTGGTTGTTTGATTGAAGATCAGGCAATTTGTTTTCCATTCCAAAAATATCAATTTCGTGAAATTTCATCGGCTTTAAAAGTTCGATCAATATGTAGCGATGCTTCCCCAAAGAACCGGAACTGTTTGTCAGAGCGTTGACTGTTGTTTCATCATTACCTTCGATATATGTTTTGCCTCCCAGTCGAACCCAGCCGCCTTCATGAATGTGCTTTTGGTCAGGGTTTGTTCCTTCGGCAATTGCTGTCCAGATTTGGTAGCTTTGTGAGCCTTTTGCATAGGTGTGAATTCTTTGCAATTCGTGAGCTTCACCAAGGTCGACGTAGAGCCTTTTACCGTCTTTGTAGGACTTGAAAGTCAGTTTTTTTGAATCAATAAGGTCATTTTTTTGAGGAGCACCGGTAATCAGGTTTTGCCAGTTTGAGGCTTTGTCGCTGAAGCTGAAGACTTCATCTTTTTTAATAGTTAAGGGGGGAGATTTTCTCCCACTGTCAAAGGCTCTAGCCTGCTTTTTAGCTGACAGAATTTCGACATCAAGCCCAGGGCGGTCGGCAATGCTGAATAATGTATCTTCGGAGGTTTTCCCTGTTAGCTGGATAGTGCGTGTGAAAGCCTGTTGCCCCTGATGCGTTTCGATATCTACCGTTTCATAGATGTTGTTTCTTCCAACGGTGTAATGAAAAATAACTTTGTCGCCATGACGGTAAAAGCCTTTATACTTAGCCCAGTCGCGGGGGAGGGGACCATAAGGTGATTGTCTAGGGTCATCTAAATTCAAAGCCTGACTCCAGCCTGGTAATGGGTAGGTCGCCCAAAGATTATTTTTGACTCGGGCAGCATGCTCTTTATTAGGTGACTTGATGCGCTGGTCATTGCCCGTGGCAAAGCGTAGAAGTTCCGTGTCGAATACTACAGAGTGGTCATTTTTTAGATTAACAGAGATACCTTTCAGTACGGTTTCTTTGGTACTCTGGATTTCTACTGTGCGAGTTAAGGCCGGTCCTACTTTGTGTTCGGCTTGCAGCGAAAAACATGCAAGGATAATTAATAAAAAAAGTTTCATTAATGAAGCTCCTGTACTGGATCATTTTTAGTTTGATCAGAGGTATATGTCGAGGTGGTTGAGAACCTTGAGGATACCGCATTGATCAGCAATTGATTATCTATTGAACAGATAAGAGAAGCAGTGGCGAGGAGCGTAGCAGATTTCCTGAAAATAAATTAAGAAAAATTGTCATTATCATCCCATAAACTCTAAAAAACAGTGCAAATAATCGTTCGGTAAGCTTATAACTTATCAATTAGGTCAACATGAAGTTCATCTTTTTGTGTCTAAACTCACTCCGCTACCTTAATCCTGCTGGGAAAGCATGCACGATCATTCGCTTTTTAGTCTGCTGTCTCATAAAATTTGAGGGCAGAATAAATTAAGAGGCCTACTAACAAAGAACTCGGAAGGGCGAACTCCCATTTGATTTATAAAATTGACTCTGCGTGAGATACAAAATTATTCTATGGGATTACTGTGGGGAATTCTTTTTTATGGAGAAATAATCACTTGTAGGTTCTTGCTGTACTTGAGCAATGAAGGGTGTTTTGCTTCTTCGGCATTCACAGTAATTCGTTTGATTTGCTTATAGTGCTTGAGGAAATGGTAGTTCGTGAAACCACAACCACTTACATTTAGTTCTTCAAGTGGCATGTCTTTGAGGATAGCCATCCTGAAATCCTTAATTCCACTTCCTGACAGATTTAATCCCGAAAGAGGCATGCTTCTTATACCTACGATGCTGTGTACTCCAGGGTTTTGCGATAAATCTAAATAGTACTTACCTTCGACTTCAGTTAGCTTTATATTGAGCTTTTCAATGCCGTTATTTTTAACATGAATCATTTTTTCGACAGCTTTTATGTGTTCGAAAATATCGGTGTAGTTAAGAACTTCATATTCATAGCTACTCCAGGCATGCTGTATGTTGAAAGCCTCTAATTCATCCAGCAATTCAGCATAGTCGTCACCATTAAGCAGAACATCGTCTGACGATTTTTTAGGAGCATACTTGCGTGCCATTTTCAGTAAGAATTTATTATCGCGGTCTTCTGTTACTTCTAATAGTTTTATCGCTTTATTATATTGCTGACGATAAAATGCGATGCGTCCGAATAAGTCTTTGACCTGAATTTTCTGAGCGTCGGTAAATTCCCTTTCGGGAATTTGGGCAATGATACTTTCGGCTTCTTTGAAAGAGTGGAATACAACCGACTGTTTGGCTTGTTTGATGAAAAAATCAACCCCAAGGTCGCTCAAGTACTGGCGCTTTTCTTTTTCTTCTTGTGCGAGGGTCAGGGCTTCTTTAGCGATGTCTCTTTCATTCTTGAGTGAGTCTATATAGAAAAGTGATAGCGATAAGATGAAGAGAAGACCGGCAGTGATAATGAAGCTGAGAGCTTTGTTGCGTTTTATGAAC
>Ga0075480_10000483_pt1 | contig 23718 bp, 19 predicted proteins | sample DEB08_DNA_7_FD_81590 | JGI IMG/M metagenome (GOLD analysis project Ga0075480, IMG submission 81590) | Aqueous microbial communities from the Delaware River and Bay under freshwater to marine salinity gradient to study organic matter... | ecosystem: Environmental > Aquatic > Marine > Coastal ... | reverse complement strand
CTTGGGCGATTTCGTGATGTACATCTTCCTGATCGGCCTTCTGGCGGCGCCCATCATCCAACTGGCCGCCATCGGCACGCAGGTTTCGGAGGCTTTTGCCGGCCTGGACCGTATCCGCGAGCTCATGGAGCATCCCACGGAGGATGAAGAAGACGAGAGCCGCGAATCGCTGCCAACGGTCGAGGGCCGCATCGAACTGGACAATGTCCACTTTGCCTATGAAGAAGACGTACCCGTCCTGAAAGGCGTGTCCCTGAAAGCTGAGGCCGGCACCACGACCGCACTGGTGGGCTCAAGCGGCTCGGGTAAAAGCACGCTCGTAAGCCTGATCATGGCGTTCAATCGGCCGGATGAGGGCCGCGTCCTCATTGATGGCAAGGACCTGGCATCAGTGCGGCTGCACGACTTCCGCTCCCATCTGGGTGTCGTGCTGCAGGAGAACTTCCTCTTTGATGGCACCGTGGCGGACAATATCCGCTTTGCCAAGCCCGAGGCGTCGCAGGAGGACGTGCAGCGGGCCGCGGAGCTGGCCAACTGTCATCAGTTCGTCTCGGACTTCCCGGACGGCTACGACACCGTAGTCGGCGAGCGGGGCATCAAACTCTCAGGGGGGCAGCGTCAGCGCATTGCCATCGCCCGCGCCATCCTGGCCAACCCGCGCATCCTGGTGCTCGATGAGGCCACGTCTTCGCTGGACTCGGAGAGCGAGGCGCTCATCCAGGCTGGTTTCGCCTCGTTGAGAGCGGGCCGGACGACCTTCGTGATTGCCCATCGCCTGTCCACCATCCGGAGCGCCGACCAGATTGTTGTCCTGGAGCACGGCGAAATCGTGGAGTGTGGCACCCATGCTGAACTCATGGCCACCAGTGGCCGCTACAAGGAGCTCCATGACCAGCAATACACCTGGGAATCGAACCTTTTCGTCAATCCGGGTGAAGATTATCTGCCAGCTGAAGAAGTGGAGTGAGCCATGTCACGAGCGTTCGTCAACGAGGATGCGCCGAGTGGGGATGTCTACATTCCACCGCGCGCCCCCCTTCCGGCAGGAGCGGTCAACTTCGTTACCCCGCGTGGAAAGCGGCTGTTGGAGGATGAACTGGTCGAATTGGAAGCGGAACGGGAGCGCCTGAAGAAAGGCGATCCCCACAGCGAGGATCGCAACCGATCCCTGACCATCGTGCGCGGGAAGATCCGCGACCTGGAAGCGCGCATCAAGAGCGCCAAGGTCGTACGGCCCTCGGATCAACCATCGGATGAGGTGCGCTTTGGAGCGCGTGTCACAGCAAAGACCATGAAGGGTCGCAAACCCGGTCTGGAACGCACCTTCCGTATCGTGGGCGTGGACGAAGCCGACATTGCCACCATGCGCGTGGGATGGATTGCTCCCTTGGCTCGCGCCCTGACGGGTTGCCGGGTCGGCGAGACGGCTTGCCTGATGATGGGCGGTGTGGAAGAAACCCTTGAAGTGACCGCCATCGACTACCCGGAGGACTGAGCGTGGAGTTCGCCCATCGCTATGTGAATGCTCTTCCTGGGGATACCTCCAAGGACAATCGTCGACGTGAAATTACCGGCGCGGCATGGTCCCTGGTCCATCCTGAGACGGTCCGGGACCCGAAGCTGCTGTCCTGGTCCCCGGAATTGGCAGCTGATCTTGGCCTGCCCGATGGCTGGGAGCAGTCAACCGACTGGTTGGCCTGGCTGAGTGGAAACGCTGTTCCTCCCGGAGCCATGCCCTATGCCATGAACTACGGCGGCCACCAGTTCGGCAACTGGGCCGGGCAGTTGGGCGATGGACGGGCCATCAACCTCGGGGAGATCCAGGACTCGAGTGGAGTTTGGCAGACGCTCCAACTGAAAGGGGCCGGGCCGACGCCGTACTCCCGCACCGCCGATGGGCGCGCCGTGCTGCGATCCTCCATCCGGGAATTCTTGTGTTCGGAAGCCATGCACCATCTGGGCATCCCGACGACGCGCGCCCTCAGCTTGGTGGACACGGGGGATCAGGTGGTACGGGACATGTTCTACGACGGTCGAGCTGCTCCAGAGCCGGGTGCCATTGTGTGCCGCGTGGCCCCCTCCTTCCTGCGCTTCGGCAACTTCCAGATTCATGCCGCACGTAAGGAGAAGGACCTTTTGGCCCAGCTCGTGCGATGGACAATCGAGGAGTACTACCCGGACATTGATGCCGATGCCCCGGACGCCCCGCTGCACCTGGTGCAATCCGTCCTGGAACGCACCGCCGCCTTGGTGGCTGACTGGATGCGGGTCGGATTCGTACATGGGGTTCTCAATACGGACAACATGTCCGTCCTGGGACTGACCATCGACTACGGCCCGTACGGTTGGGTCGATCATTTCGACCCGGATTTCACTCCCAATACGACCGATGCCCACTCTCGTCGCTATGTGTTCGGCAATCAACCGCGCGTGGCCCACTGGAATGTGGCACAGTTCGCACAGGCTTTGTTGCCACTTACAGACGATGTAGAGGGCCTGCAAGCCTTGGTAGATACCTTCCCTCGCGTGTTCAGCAGCGCCTACGAGAGCCGCATGGCGGCCAAGCTGGGGCTCGAGACCCTTGAGGATGCATCCCTGATCAAGGACCTTTTCGACTGGATGCAGGATATCGAGACCGATTGGACCCTCTTTTTCCGGGGCCTCATGGAGATCGACCCCGATGATCCAAGGGCGACTCTCCTTGATCACGCGTTCTACAGTCCACCCCGCTTGGATCAGTTGGAAACCATTCAGGCATGGCTCACACGGTGGGCGGAGGCCACGCTTGAAGAGGGCGATTTCCACGATGCACGGATGGAGCGGATGGCGGCCGCCAATCCGTGGTTCATCCCCCGGAACTACCTGGTTTTCGAGGCCATCGAGGCTGCGGAGAAAGGCACCATCGAGCCGCTGGAGGCTCTTTTCGAGGCTGCCCGACGCCCCTATGAGGTGCACGAAGACCTTGAGCACTTCGCTGCCCGCAGACCCGACTGGGCACGCGTGCAACCGGGAGCCTCCATGCTTTCGTGCAGTTCGTAAGACCAATCCTTCATCCCCTCCCCCCACCGCATGATGGCTTCCCTCCGCCTCCCACTTCTGCTCGTCTTCTTTCTGGTTTTCGCCGCCCCTGTTCGCTCTCAGGACCGTATCCCGCTGGACCCCGCCATCACCACCGGTACGCTGGACAACGGGTTATCCTACATGATTCGGGCCAACGACACGCCGGATAACCGCGTCGAACTGCGGTTGGTACTCAATGCGGGATCCATTTTGGAGGATGACGATCAGTTGGGTCTGGCCCATTTCGTGGAGCACATGGCCTTCAATGGTACGGCTTCCTTCGAAGAGCAGGCCTTGGTCGAATACCTCGAATCCATCGGGATGCGCTTCGGCGCGGACATCAATGCCTACACCAGCTTCGACGAGACGGTTTACATGCTGGAAGTCCCGACGGATGATGCACAGACCCTGGACACTGGATTGCGGATCCTGCGCGAGTGGGCTGGCAGCATCGCCTTTGATCCGGAAGAAATCGACAAGGAGCGGGGTGTCGTAATCGAGGAGTGGCGTCTGCGACAGGGCGGCGCCAACAGGATCGTCAGCCGGCAGTATCCCGTGCTCCTGAACGGGTCGCGCTATCCGGAGCGCCTGCCCATCGGAACGGAGGAGAATCTGCGCACCTTCGACCATGAGAGTCTCCTGCGCTACTACACCGACTGGTATCGCCCGGACCTGATGACGGTCATTGCCGTCGGCGACTTCGATGCACAGGCCATCGAATCACGCGTTCAGGAGTTGTTCGCAGATCTTGTCAATCCGGAGCTCGCACGGGAACGCGTGTATTTCGACGTACCTGACCACACCGAGTCACTGATTTCGATCGAATCCGATCCGGAGGCGGGTTTTGCCAGCGTAGAACTGTTGTTCAAACACGATAATGGCGATGAGGGAACCGTCCAACAGTACACGGAAGACCTGAAACGCAGTCTGTTTGCCAGTATGCTCAATCGTCGGCTGGGCGAACGGACGCAGGATGCCGACCCACCGTTCATCGGCGCGGGAGGCGGGGATGGATCGCTCGTTCGTACGAAGTCGGCCTTCTCCCTGAGTGCCAGCGTCCAGGACGGCCAGTACTTGCGCGCCCTGGACGCAATGCTGATTGAAGCTGAGCGCGTCCGGCAGCATGGATTCACGGCGTCTGAATTCGACCGGGCGCGCCAAGCGCGACTGCGCAGGATGGAAGTGGCCTGGAACGAGCGGGACAACCAACGATCAGCCAGTCTGGCCGATGAATACCGACGGCATGTCCTTTCGGGTGAATCCGTGCCCGGAATCGATGCCGAGTTCCGGCTTCTTCAGCGGGTGCTCCCAGCCATTTCGCTGGAGGACGTAAATGCGCTTGTTCCTGTGCTCATGACCCAGGCAAATCAGGTGGTCATGATCTCCGGGCCCGGAAGCACTGGGCAGCCCATGCCCGACCGGACCGATGTCGAGTCCGTCATGGAGCGTGTATCTGGCATGGAGCTGGCGCCGTACGATGACGGTAATCAGGATGCACCGCTGCTGGCCGAGCTGCCTGAATCCGGTTCTGTCATTGAGGAAGACTACCGCGAGAACATCGACCTGACCACGTGGACCCTGTCCAATGGCGCCCGCGTCGTGATGAAGCCCACGGACTTCAAAGCCGATGAAGTCCTGCTCGCGGCGTGGAGCCCCGGGGGTGCCTCCCTTGCAGCCGACTCGATGTACATGTCGGCATCGCTGACCACCAACATCATCGGCGGGAGTGGCGTAGGTAATTTCAACGCGGTGGATCTCTCGAAGAAGCTCTCCGGACAGGTGGCCCGTATCCGCCCCTACATCGGCAACCTCGAGGAGGGCTTCAGCGGATCCGCCAGCCCGGCAGATCTGGAGACACTCTTCCAGCTCGCGTATCTCTACGGTACGGCGCCACGGGCCGACTCCACCGTGTTCGCCTCCTTCCTGACGCGTATGAACAGTATGCTCTCGACCCTGCAGACCAATCCGCAGTCCGCGTTCGGAGATACCCTCAACGTTACGCTGAATGACTACCACTACAGGGCCCGCCCGATGTCTGCCGAGGTACTGGGCGAAGCTGATCTGGCGCAGATGCAAGCCTTCTACGCCGAGCGATTCGCAGACTTCTCGGACTTCACATTCCTGATTGTGGGTACATTTCAGCCAGACGATCTCCGTCCGCTTGTCGAGCAATACCTGGCAACACTTCCTTCTACAGGCCGCAAGGAGACCTGGAGGGATGTGGGCATGCGAACACCCGAAGGTGCCATCGAGAAAGAGATCCGGCGTGGGATCGAGCCCCGATCGCAGGTCGGCATCGTGTTTTCCGGGGACATGGAGTGGACGATGGAATCCCGCAGAGCGCTGAACATGCTGCGCGAAACACTCGATACACGGTTGCGCGAGGTGCTGCGCGAAGATCTCGGCGGCACCTATGGCGTTTCGGTGCAGGCATCGCTCCGCGATCAGCCCTATGAGCACTACCAGTTTGCCATCGTCTTCGGGTGCGATCCGGAGCGCGTGGATGAGCTGGTGAGCAAGGTCTGGGAGACCATCGAGTCCTTCCATGAAGAAGGGCCGGAAGAAGTACACCTTACCAATGCGAGAGAGCAGGTATTCCGATCCTGGGAGACCGGAATGGAAGAAAACGGGTACTGGCTGAGTACGCTTGAATTCTACCTTGCGCGCGGCATGGATCCGGCTCGGATCCTCATCAACCCGGCCAAAGCGCTCGAGGAAGTCTCACCGGCGGACGTGGCCGACATGGCGCGGAAGGTGCTGCGAAAGGACCAGTATGTCCGCGTAACAATGTACCCGGAAGCATCCGATTCCTGACGCCAAACGCTTGGCACACGAACCATGGCCCTTCCGAACACCCCCCTGCAGCTCATCGAAGGACGCATCGCGCGTATCCTTCCCGATGACAACAAAGGCAGCAGGCATCAGCGCTTCGTGATCGAGGAGGCCAGTGGACGTACGCTGCTCGTGGCCCACAACATCGACGTGGCTCCCCGCGTCGAAGGTCTCTACGTTGGGGGCCCGATCGCCGTATTTGGCGAATATGAATGGAATGACCTGGGCGGCATTGTGCACTGGACCCACCGGGATCCGGAAGAGCGCATCGAAGGCGGCTGGATTGACTTCCGCGGGCAGCGCTACGCATAGGCTGCGGCTGTCCCGGTTTACTTCCAGGCGATGGACATGAGAGGATCCCCAGCGTTCATGGCCAGCGAGGTTACCAGGAACAGTACCTCCCCACCGACCGGTGCGTCATACGTGCGTAATGTCTCGCCAAAAATATCCTTGATCTCGCCTACGCGCTGCCCCCTTTCCACCTCATCGCCGATGGCCACGCTCGGATAAAAGAGTCCGTCCACATCCGCCCGCAGCCAATCCCAACCGCCCAGACGTTCCGCCTCCTCCCCGGGGTTGTCGATTCCTGCATACATGTCGAATTCAGTCATGACCCGCCGCACACCGTCTTGCAGGATGTCAACCTCGGATTCGTGCCAGACGCCCTGCCCTCCGGCTTCAGTCAACAGTGCAGGAACGTTGGCAACCGCGGCGCTTCCGGTGGTCGTGCCCCCGATGGGCCCAACGCCTTCCTTGGCCAGGAACGCCCGGATGCCGTACGCCCGCGCCATGCGCTCAGCTGTTTCGTTTACGGCTGGATTGCCCGTCAGCGTGATGGCTACGAAAGGAATCAGCGCCTCGATCATGTCTCCACCGTGCATATCGATGTACATGTCCCCGACCGTGATCACATTGCGGAACAGCCAATCCGCCCAAACCTGCGTGAATGATCCCTCGGGATCACCCGGGAACTGACGATTCAGGTTTAGGCCGTCGGGCGGCGTGACATAGATGGAGCGGGCCCTGAAGGCCACGGGATTGGCCGAAGGCACGATGATCAGCTGGCCGGAAAGTGCCTCAGGATCGATGGATCGACCAAGCCGGATGGCTGCCTCGACACACGGATACTCGGCCCCATGGATACCGGCCGTTACCACCAACCGTGGTCCCGGACGGATGCCGTTGATGAGGAAGACGGGCAGTTGTACCGTCTGCCCCTTTACCTCAACCGGCACAAGACCACGCGTACGTTGGCCGGGTTCAATGGAAAGGTGGGCAAGCGAAAGCGTTTTGGACATGGTAGGGATAACAGGAATGGTGACGGACTGCCTTCCGAGGATACGCAGCGCAGGGCGGCCTCTGCAATGGTGCCAGAAGACCATTCTGGGAGAGATCAGCGCTACCGAGTGGAAGGATCGAACCGCCGTATGGCCCAATTTCAGCTCCAGCGCATCGCTGGCCAGCCAAGAGGCATTCTCCCTGGGCGTTCGGCCTGAGTCGTTGACTATCCGCCTCGATTTCCGGCCTTCCGCAAACACGTGTACAAGTCGTACATCTGTTTGCGCACCATAAAATTCCAAGGGTCCAGACATCCGCGACCTACCCATACTGCCTCAAACGTACGCGGGGCGCGGGCGATGCATGGAAGTGAATCCATGTCTCGCCCGCGCCCCGCGGAGAGTTCTGGGTGGCCCCAGAAGGCTCGCAAGCCGCCCCAAACCGCCTTAAATGTAACTGCTCTAGTTACATTCAGGCCGTTCGGGCCACTTCAGACTACATTTCCTGATTCTTCGTGCGAACCATGAAAAGGCCGTTGCCCATGTCCGTCACGGCGATGGCACCGCTCTTGAAGTAAGGATAATTGCTCCAGGAGCCGCCGCCACCCTGCGCCGTCACCAGGAAGCCGACCTCGACCGGATTGGCCCGGTCCGTGATGTCGATGATGCGAAGGCCCGAACCATAGTTCGACTGGTACATCAGGTTGTCCTTGATGTAGAGGTTATGGTCCGTCGTCGTGGTTTCCTGGATGAACTCGGTAACAAGCACCGGTTCGTCCAGATCGCGCACGTCCCAGACGAGCGTTCGCGTGCCTTCGACCAGTCCCTGCGGCTCATCGCCTTCGTCGTTCATGTAGAAGAACTCATGGTCCTCGGAGAGCCAGCCCTGGTGGGCGTAGGCTACATTCGGGTAGACAACCATCGAAATGGCTACCGGGTCATCCTTGTCCGTCACGTCGGCAATCGAGAGCGCCGTCTCGTTCGACCCCATGCAGATCTCCTTACCGGCATGCTCGGTATCGGGACCGGCATAGGTCACGCACTGGGCGTCATGCGAATAGCCCGTGCCGCGACGACCCGTGGAGGGATCCGCAAAGCAACCCACGAATTCCGGCTTTTTCGGGTCCTTGTTCAGGTCCAGCATGTGAAGGCCACCACCGCACGTAATACCGCCGGAGCTGCCGCCGACGGAATAGGCGATGCCCGTCTCTTCGTTGATGACGATGTTATGCGCCGAGGCTATGTCCGTGTAGAGGTAATCCGGCTCCAGGACGGGCGGGTTGCTGCCATCGAGCGCGCGCAGACGTGTCAGGTCAAACACCTGCAAACCATGCTGCCCCGAACCATCGGCAACGATGTAGGTGTGGTTGTTGTACACTTTCATGTCACGCCAGGCAGCGGCACGCGCGCCCTCGGTCATGGGCAGAGTGGCCAGCAGCACCGGCATGGCAGGATCCGTGACATCCACGAACGACGTTCCATCGCTGCGGCCAACAATCGCGTATTCCTTGTCCGTGTCGGGGTCCGTCCAGCCCCATATGTCATTGACCATCGTACCGCGGTTGGCGCCGAGATCCTTCAGGTTCATATAGGACGTGATCTCGACGTTGCCACATTCGAATCCGGCCGCTGTGCCGTCCTGGCATTCGACCGCATCACCGGAGAAGGAAGGCAGGCCTTTCATGTCATTGACGATCATACCGGCTTCGGCCCAGCCTTGCTCGCCCATTTCATAGACTACAGCGGCCCCGGCGCGGCCATCCTGTCCGGTTGCGCCAATCACGGCAACAGGTTCCGAAATAGCCACCGTGCCTCCGAACGATGCCCGACCGGACGTACTGCGGGCGCCACCCATTATGGCGGATGCGTAGCCGCCGTTTGCATCAGAGGTGAAGTAATAAGTAGCGCCGGCGCCGCGGTCAGCGCCCGGTGCTCCCACGAAGACGCCCGTAGCGTCGAGCGTGACGAAAGCGCCGAACTGGGATCCGGATGCAGCCACGTAGGGGGCCAGTTTGGTATCCGGCTGGTACGAACTCGAGGCCTCGTCCCACGCGTAGAGGGAGACGCTGCCGACCGATCCATTGTCATACGGCGCACCGACAGCCAGGCTGCCGTCAACCGTTGCGATGGAGGCACCGAAGCCCCCTCCCTCGCTTACATTCTGGGGGCTGATCTGCGTCACCTCACTCCAGCCCTCTGCTGAGTGGGCAAACACATGAACTGCACCTACCTCGGTGAACTCCTGACCGCGACGTCCCCATGCGCTCACACGCGCTGGAGCGCCGATGGCCAGTGAATGCCCGTCTGTTGCCATGGCGGCACCGAAATAGGCGCCCTCGGTCAGGCCCTCGGGCGCCAGCTTGGCTTCCTGCACCCAACCATCATCCGTCATACGGAAGACATAAACCACACCGGCATTTCCTGACTGCCCCGTAGCCGCTACGGCCACAAAGCCGTCGCCTACCAGTACCCCGGATCCAAATCCGTCGCCGTCAGCCACATCGTCTGCCGCCAGACGCACACCGGCGTCCCAGCTGCCGTCATCCTGACGGGCAAAGACCCAGGCCTCGTTGCTGCGGCTGGCGCCCACCGCGAGGTGCGCACCGTGAGCATGCAGGGCGGCGCCGAACCCGTCACCTGCTTCGGCGCCATCAGGCGCTGTTATCTGATGGGTCTCAGTCCAGACGCCATCACCGGCTTTGTTGAAGACATAGACTATACCAGCATAGGATCCATTGGCGGTCTCGCCGACAAGAACGTCGGAACCGGAAACTGCTACAGCGCCTCCGAAGCCCTGGGCTGCAGATGTCGGTGCCTGGAAGGCCAGCAGCACGGCGGCCACCAGGAGTGGGAGGACATGGCGTTTGGAAAACATGTTTCTCATCGTGATTGAGGTGGTTGGTTTGGACCAGGAACGAAAGGTAGCAGAATTCGACCACTACCGAAACTGAGGCGACATCAATCCACGATACGGTATCCGGACAGCTGCGTCTCCTCCCGATAAAGCTCACTGAGTTGCCGCGTCACAGGGCCAGGTCGCCCATCCCCGATGACCCGGCCGTCCAGCGCGGTAATGGCTGCGAGTTCGCCCATCGTCCCCGAACAGAACATTTCATCGGCGCGGTAGGCATCCGTCGTCGATATGCGACCAACGTGCGCAGGAATTCCGTTGCGTTCACACAGCTCGAGCACGGTATCGCGGGTAATTCCCTCGGGGCAGGCATCGGCTGCCGACGTGAACACACAGCCTCCTTTTACCAGGAACACATGCGTCCCGTGCGCCTCGGCGATGAATCCTTCCCTGTCGAGCATCAAGGCCTGATCGGCTCCCGCCGCGTTGGCCTCAATCTTCGCCATGATCGACTGGATCAGGTTGTTGTGGTGGATCTTGGGATCCAGGCAATCGGGCGGAAAACGTCGAATGGAGGACGTGATGAAGGTCAACCCATCGGTTTTATAGACGGGCGGCTTGAATTCGGGCAGGATGATGAGTGTCGAGCCGAACTGGTTCAGCCGGGGATCCATACCGGATGTGACCTTGACACCGCGCGTCAGGGTCAGTCGGATGTGCACCCCATCACGCATGGCATTGGCCTTCAAGGTCTGACGCAGCGCGTCAATAATGGTCTCCATCTCCGGAATGTCGGCGAAGGCCAAGGCCTTGGCCGATCCTTCCAGTCGCTCCAGGTGCTCGATCAACTTGAAGATCTTGCCGTCATAAAGGCGCAGGCCTTCCCACACGGCGTCGCCGCCCTGCACGACCGAGTCGAAGGGGCTGACTCCTGCTTTGTCCCGGTGGACGAGGGAGCCGCCTACCCAGACCTTCAGATCCCGGTTGCGCTCATCAAAGGTCTGCAGCATGATGCGATGCGGTTGGTTTATGCCGGCTTCGAAGCCAGATGAAGGAGACCGGCAGGCCGGTCAGGAGAAAGGCCAGGTCGATCAGGGATTTTTCCCATTCGAAAATGGCCCGGAATACCAGAAGCCCCACCACACCTACAAGATAGAGCGCTGGCAGCCATGGATAGAGAGGCACCTTGTATACCGGACCTTCCTTCTCACCGACGCCTTCCCGACGAAATGTGAAGAGCGCCAACGTGGTCATGGTGTAGAAGATGAGGATCGCAAAAATCATCCCGGCCGCGATGTCTTCAAACGAACCCCGCACAATCAGGATGACGCCGCCCCACAGACAATGCGCCAGGATGGCTCGCGTGGGCGTGCGAAAGCGGTCGTGGACAAAGTCCAGCGACTTGAAGAAGATGCCATCCCGTGCCATGGCGTAATAGACACGCGACGAGGACAGCATCGTACCGTTGATGCTCGAGACGGCCGAAACAATGGCCAGGACCGCCACGACCGATGCACCCGCTGAGCCGATCATCATGCCGGCCACATCGGCGGCAGGCGTTGTCGTGGCACGCAGTCCATCGACCCCCATCACGTAATAGTAGATGGTGATCATGGCCACATAGATGGCAATGATGATGCTCAGGCCGATGACCATGCTGCGCGGTATGATTTTGCGGGGGTTGGTCATCTCCCCGGCCACGTAGCCCACCCGATCGTAGCCCGTGTGGGTGAATACGATCAGCATCAGGGCGGGAATCAGATTGCCAAGAAAACCGATGTCCTGCAATGGCGGCGTCGAATCCGCCAGGCGGCTTTCCGATCCCCCCAGCAGGAGCATGAAGAGGGCAATGAAGAGTACAAGGCCTATGACCTTGCCGACCGATGTAATCCGCTGGAACAAGGCCGACCATCGAACGCCCAGATAATTGAACAGGCCCAGCACGGCAATAATGGACAGGGCCACGAGCGTATGCGACCAGTCCTCGAGCGGTGTGAAGTACCCGATGTAATCGGCGGCGATGATGGCCAATCCTGCTGCCGGACTGGTCCGGATGATGAACAGCTGTGCCCAACCGAACATGAAACCTGCGAAGGGGCCGTAGGCACGCGTCATGTAACTGTACTCTCCGCCGGTATCGGGCAGGCGAGTGCCCAACTCAGCGTAGATCAGCCCACCCATCATGACAAAGGCAGCCACAATCAGCCACGTAATGATCGTGGCGGAAAAATCCGGGAAGTATCCCGCAATCAGATACGGGGTCGAGTAGATCCCCGAACCGATCGTGATACCGATCAGCAGGGCAATCCCGTCAAAGGTGGTCAGTTCCTTTCGCAGTGTGGCCATACCGCCCAAGATGCGAACGGCGGCCGGTAGATGCCATCACCCGCATCAGAAATCGGAAGCGGCGACCCGCAACGCAGGTCGCAGGCACGGCAGATCAGCGCAGAAAGAAGAAGTGGTCGGTGGGTCCGTGACCCTTGCCGATGGGCAACCCGGCTTTGATGGCATCGTACACATAGTCATGGGCTGATCGGACGGCATCAGCCACCCGATCCCCGTGAGCCAGACGGGCCGCAATGGCCGCAGCGTAGGTACAGCCGGTCCCATGGGTGTGCGGCGTGTCGATACGGGGTGAACGGATGATGTGGACTTCCTGTCCGTCGAAGAGCACATCGACCGCTTCAGGCTCATCGTCCAGATGACCCCCTTTGACCAGCACAGCGCCCGGCCCCATGGCGTGGATGGCGCGAGCTGCCTCGGCCGCATCCGATGCCGTCAGGATCGCTCCCCCCACCAAGCGGGCAGCTTCGTGGGCATTGGGCGTACACACCGTCGCCAATGGCAGCATATCGTCGATCAGGGCCTGAACAGCATCATCCTGAAGCAGGGAGAAACCACTCTTCGAAATCATGACCGGATCGACCACAAGCGGGGTAATACGGAAGTCCCGCACGGCGGCAGCCACCGTTGTGATGATGTCGATGGATGAGAGCATGCCCGTCTTGGCCGCCGCCACCGGCAAATCGGTCATGACCGCTTCCACTTGGCTACGGATCAAGGATGGTGGAAGATCGAGCGCATCGGTGACAGCCACGGTGTTCTGCGCCGTAATGGCCGTGATAACCGAAGCCGCAAATACGCCATTGGCCTGCATGGCTTTGATGTCGGCCTGGATGCCAGCGCCGCCACCGGAATCAGAACCGGCAATGGTGAGTGCTACAGGGATGCTCATGGTTGCGTGACATTGGACTCCAGTGGGTCGACTTGGCAGCGTCACTCTGACTCCAGAGGGGGCGTCAGGGCCTGCATGTAAGCGTCAACGGCCTGGAACAGGTTTGGTGCCTGCATCAGGCCGGAGAGGACGGCCACCCCTCCTGCCCCTGCATCCAGGCAGCCCGAAACGCGCTGCGGCGTGATACCTCCAATTGCAATAACGGGCATATCAGGACCCGCCTCCTGGCAGGCTTCTGCCAGGACAGAGAGCCCTCTCGGAGATTCCCCGGGGTGACTGGACGTATCAAAGATGTGTCCGAAGAGGATGTAATCCACCCCCTCTTCCTTGGCCTGACGAATCTCGGACAGGGTATGCGTGCTCCGGCCCTCGGGAGACGAACGCCCGCGCACAGGAGCCCGGGAAAGGGGCTGGTCGGAGCGCCGATGCCACCCCACCTCCAACCGTCTGGCAAGGTCTTCCGGGCCGTTCAGTGCAATGCGGGTCGAAGGCGCCACCTTACGGACGCGCCCCACCAACAGACGTGCGCTGAGCTCCAGGATGTCCGGCCGCGCATCACGATCGCGCAAGATGATCCACCGGACCCCAAAGCGCACCGCCTGCACGATACGTTGATCCTGCCCGCTACGGGTAAAGCCGTCGGCAATAAGGACAAGGGAAGGCAAGCGTCCGGAGGTCATGACCATCCTAACGGCCTACGCGACCGTGCATGGGCGAAGACGCCTGGGCGTAGAAGCGACGCGGAATGCGACCGGCCTCATGGGCCAAGCGCCCTCCGAGAACCGCATGCCGCATGGCACGTGCCATGGCCACGGGATGCTCGGCCTTGGAAACGGCTGTATTGAGAAGAATCCCGTCGTAGCCCAGCTCCATGGCCAGCGATGCATCACTGGCTGTCCCGATACCGGCATCAACCAACAACGGCAGATCGGGCAGCAGCTCGCGGATCAGCTGAAGGTTGTAGGGATTGACGATGCCCATGCCGCTTCCGATCGGGGATGCCAGAGGCATGACGGCAGCACAGCCGATATCAGCCAATTTGCGACAGGTAATCGGATCGTCATTGGCATAGGCCATGACCGTAAAGCCGGACATGACCAGCTCGGACGCTGCCTTGACCAATTGCTCGGCGTCGGGCATCAACGTCTCGTCGTCTCCGATGACTTCCAGCTTGATGAGGTCGGTCTCGAGGGCCTCGCGGGCCAGCTCCGCTACCAGCACAGCTTCCTTCGCCGTGTAGCACCCGGCCGTGTTGGGAAGCAGCGCAACCGGGAGCGAACGGATGGTCGACAAGAAGCCCTCTTCCTGTTCATCCTCAAGATTCATCCGCCGGATGGCCACCGTTATCAGCTCGGTCCCCGAGGCTGCGATGGCATCGAGTAGCACCTGCATGCTCGGATAGCCGGACGTGCCCAGAAGCAACCGGGATGCGAGCGTCAACGAGCCAATGCGCAACTCATCCCCGCTCGATGTGCCCGATGAACCGTTGTCTGAAGAAAAAGCCTGCATGGTGATGGCCCCATTCAGGGCGTTCAATCAGCCGCCCTGCCGGGCTGTTACGATTTCGATGGTGTCGCCGGCGGCCAGTTGCCGCTCAGCCCAATCCGCCTTGCGGACGATACGCTCATTGACCGCAACCGCAACGCCACGGGCGGCCTCAGGATTCAGACCGTGCTCCGCCAGCAGGTCCAGCAGGACTCCCGAGGAAGGAAGCCGGCACGGGCGGCCGTTGACGAGGAGGGTCGGCCCGGGTGCCTGTGCGGTCGACTTGTCGATTGAAGATCCACTCATTTGTATTGTAACGGCCAGCGCCTGTCAGAAGCGATCCGGGGCAAAGGCAGCGACGCGTGGATCCGGACTGCCGTCAAGCAGCGTGCACTCGGCGGCCAGGGCTGTTATGGCAGATAATACGATTCCGTGTCTGTAATGACCTGTGGCCAGAAAGATCCGCGGATCAGACGTAGATCCGATCAAAGGTTGGTGATCCCGGCTGGCTGGACGGAAACCTACGTCTATCCCGAGCAGATCCTGATCCAGGACCCCGGGGACGATCTCCCACGCACCATCCATGATGTCGTATATGCCTCCCACCGATACGCGCGGGTCGAACCCTACCTCCTCGCTGGTGGCTCCAACAATCAGTCGCCCATCCGAACGCGGCACGAGGTAGGCTTTCGGGCCCCGTACAACGTGCCGCAGATTGAAGGGAGCGCGGGTCCGAAGCTCGAGGATCTGCCCTTTCACCGGTCGAAGATGGGGGCGAACATCATCGGGCCACCCCTCGATGGCCGATGTCCACGCACCCGCTGCCACAACGACCTTGCTGGCGGTGACACCTTCCGGACCCTCCCCTTGCATGTGCACCACGGGGTGGGCTCCATCGGATTGGATCGCAGTCACCGTTACCCCCTCACGAATCATTCCTCCGGCAGCCAGGATGGCTTTCCCGAGGGCGCGCAGAAGCGCGCGATTATCCACGGCGTGATCCTCGGGGACACTGACTGCCGCCACCGTGCGCGGGGACAACATCGGTTCGCGGTCGATGGCCTCCGAGCCTGACAGCCAGTGCACAGGGTAGCCTTGCTCCTGCTGGAAACGGAATCCCCGACGCAGCGCCTCGGCGGCATCGCGATCATCGGCAACGACGAGCGTTCCAAAGCTGCGATAATCCAGGTTGATGCCACTCTCCCGCTCGAGCGTCTCGGCGTAGGCGGGCCACTCCGTCAGCGATGCCCGGCACAGATCATAGAGCTCCGGCTCTTCGAACCCCACCTCGGCAGCCGCAGCGAGCATCCCTGCTGCTGCGCGGCTGGAAGCCTGGCCGACCTGATCCCGTTCGAGCACCAGCACCTCCTGGCCGCGACGAACGAGACGCCACGCGATGGAGAGGCCGATAATACCTCCTCCGACGATGACAACGGGATGGGATCCAGACATGGTGGATTCAGGGGAATGGTCCCCGACTTGGTTTCGCTTGCCGGGCAAGATAGTTTCCACTCCCCAGAGAGGGGAGAATCGCATCTGCAAACCCTGTGAATCCAGCATGTCATCATCCGAGACATCGTCCCGGACCCTCATCGTGGGTACCGGCTTGGCCGGGAGTGCCGCCGCCTGGCATCTGCGCAGGGCCGGCCATGACGTCCTCCTGCTCGATGCGTCTACCGACCTGAAGCGGGCTTCCGGTATTGGCGGGGGCCTGGCCAATCCCATGATGGCCCGCAAAGGGCGACCAACCTGGAAGGCCCGCGAATCCCTGGAGGCGCTCGAGGCCATGGGCATCCAAACGCGTGGCACCGCCTTGCCGGGACTGGATGACGAAGAGGTCGCCATCATCCGGACGGCCACGGACACGGTGCAAGCCGAGCTGTTCCGGGAACAGGCCGCTGAAAACCCGGACCTGGGGCGTTTCTTGGGGCCTGAGGACTGCAAACGCCTGGGAGCGTGGATCAAGAGCCGGTACGGTGCGCTCCTCGTTCGACGGGGTGCATCACTCGATCTTTCGACGACGGCCGCACGTTGGCATGCCCATATCCCCAAGCAATCCGTCGATCCGGACTGGCAGGCTGAAGAAACCGCCGGCGGCGTCATGCTGGTGTCTGGCTCCAAGCGCATTCATGGCGACCGACTTTTGCTGTGCATGGGCCATGGAATGCTGTCCCATCCGCTCACGCAGTCATTGAAACTGCACGCCATAAAAGGCCAGATCATCCGCCTGCGAAAGCCAGCGGGCTTGCCCGACCCGCTGCCTCCCATCTCCTCGCAGGCCTACCTTGTTGACGCCGGCGATGGATCCGTTTGGGTGGGCTCCACCTTCGAGCGGGACTGGAAAAGCGAAGGTCCCACGCCCGAGGCCACGAAAAGCCTTCGGATGCGGGCGGCGCAGGTCATACCCAGTCTGGGAGATGCGCCTGTTGTGGAAGCGCCTACAGGCTTTCGCGTGACCGTGCCCGGCACGCGAAAGCCCATGGTGGGACCCCTGCACCCTGGTTCGAGGATCCATGTCCTGACCGGCTTTGGCGCGCGTGGATTGCTTCATTCGGCATGGTTTGGTGCTCGGATTCCCATCTTCTTCAACGATCCGGAAGCGATTCCAGCCGAGTGCAGGGTTGTCCATCGGCCGGCTACGTCCTAACATTCCGGGCTACCACTTACTACCCTACTGACAACGGACCCCATGGCAGACACCCCGAATACGAACGTTGCCGACATTCTCGAGGGCGACGCATCCTTCCTGCTCGACCACACCTGCACGACGATCGACAAGAGCCACCTGCATCTGCCGGGGCCTGACTTCGTCGAGCGCATCTGGATGCATTCCGATCGCAATATTCCGACGCTGAACAACATGCAGCGCCTCTACGACACGGGACGTCTCGGAGGCACGGGGTACATTTCCATCCTGCCTGTCGATCAGGGTATCGAGCACGCGGCCGGGGCCTCTTTCGCAAAGAACCCAGCCTACTTCGATCCGGCAAACATCGTGGAGCTGGCCATTGAGGGCGGCTGCAACGGCGTAGCGTCCACGTACGGTGTGCTGGGCGCCGTGGCGCGCAAATACGCGCATCGCATCCCGATGATCATGAAGTTCAACCACAACGAACTGCTGACCTACCCGAACACCTTCGACCAGATCATCTTCGGACGCATCGAAGAGGCCTGGAATATGGGCTGTGTGGGTGTGGGCGCCACGATCTACTTCGGCAGCGAGGAATCCAATCGCCAACTCGAAGAGGTCAGTGAGATGTTTGCGATGGCGCACGAAATGGGGATGATGACCATCCTGTGGTGCTACATGCGCAATCCTGCCTTTACCGTTGACGGTGTGAACCACGAGAACAGTACCGATCTGTCCAGCCAAGCCAACCACATCGGCGCTACCATCGAGGCGGACATCCTGAAGCAGAAGCTGCCGACGTCAAACGGTGGATACAAGGCGCTCAACGCAGGCGATTCATCTTACGGCAAGCTGGATGAGCGCATCTACACCGAGCTCTCCTCGGATCACCCCATCGATCTGACCCGCTACCAGGTGGCCAACGGCTACATGGGTCGTGCGGGACTGATCAGCTCGGGCGGTGCCTCCGGCAGCAATGACCTGCAGCAGGCCATCAAGACCGCGGTCATCAACAAACGCGCAGGCGGCATGGGCCTCATCTCGGGCCGCAAGGCATTCCAGCGTCCGATGAAAGAGGGTGTTGAGATCCTCAATGCTATCCAGGACGTCTATCTGGACGAATCCGTGACCATTGCCTGATCCCTTCTTCGAGGAGATAGTGCAGCGGCGGCCCGCCATCCGGCGGGCCGCCGCTTTTCGTTTTGCCCCGCAGTGCCCTTTCATATCCTGACCTCGCAGGCAGGATGACGTAACCCTGAACGGACCCATGCCGTAGTAAAGTCGTTTCTTGCAACTGCGCATGCATCCTTTTCCCAGACCTCAACGGACAGACGATGGCTACACCGCCGGCACCTGAATCCCACCCCGCAGGCTCCAGCCCACTGGACAGGTACACCGCTCATTACCCTGACTGGGCGCAGGATTTTGCGCGGAAGTATTTCACCAAGACGCTGACCCAGTTCATCCTCTACGGGAACGTGCGCGACCTGGTGCCGACAGAGGACGAGGAGGGCAACCGCGCGTACGTGGCATTGCACGAATTCCTCGTCACCGAACTCTTTGCCGCGCGCGACATCGTCCTGTTCTACGATCGCTCCTCAGGTATCCATTTCGCGGACAAGGAATCCCAGAAAGACTTCAATCGCGCCCTCTCCGGGTACGACACCATCTTCGGCACCGACTATGCGCAGAAGCTGCCCAAAGACCCCGTGCGCGTGCTGTCCGTGCTGGAGAACTACTTCCGTCTGCGCCTCGGCGAAGGTAAGCGCATCGCCTGCATCATCGATTACGCCGAGACGGTCATCCCGATGGCCGAGGCATCCATGTATTCGGCCGAGGACCGCAACACGCTGGTCTTCCTGCAGAAGTGGGCCCATGACCCCCTCTTCCTGGACAGCGACTTCACGGTGACGCTCATTGCCCAGAACCTGAGCGAACTCAACAAGCAGGTCGTCCAAAGTCCGTACACGGCCGAAATCCAGATCCCCATTCCGGATGAGGAAGCGCGCCAGGACTACGTCTCGTTTTACCTCGAAGGACGCAAGCAGGATTGGGAGATCCATTCCACGGTCGATGCCACCATGCTGGCATCCAACACCGCGGGCTTGGGCTTCATCCAACTGCGCTCCATCCTGGCCGACGTGCTGGAAAACCATACTGACCTGACCTTCGATGCGCTCTCCGCCATGAAGAAGGAGTTCATCGAGGCCGAGGCGTTCGGGATGCTGGAATTCCTGGAGACCGATCTGAACCTGGACATGGTAGCGGGTCATTCGGAGGCGAAGGCCCACCTGCGGGCCGCCGCCAAGGCGCTCAAGGCGGGCCGCCAGGACGTCATGCCGATGGGATATCTGGTATCCGGGCCCGTCGGGACCGGCAAGACCTTCACCATCATGTGCTTTGCCGGCGATATCGGTGTGCCGATGGTCAAGCTGAAAAACTTCCGCAGCCAATGGCAAGGGCAGACGGAGGCCAATCTTGAGAAAATCCTGACGCTCCTGCAGGCCATGACGCCGGTGGCCGTCATGATCGACGAGGCCGATGCCGCCCTCGGCGACCGTGACGCCTCGGGCGACTCGGGCGTATCGAAGCGCGTGTTCGGCCAGATTGCGCAGTTCATGTCCAACTCGAAGAATCGCGGCAAGGTCATCTGGTTCTTGCTCACCGCGCGTCCCGATTACATGCCGGTCGACCTCAAGCGGCAGGGACGAGCCGAGGAGCACATCGCCCTCTTCTACCCATCAACGCGGGAGGAGCGGGAAGAGCTGCTGCAGGTGATGCTCAAGAAAACGGGCGTGGAAATCGACACGAAAGATGTCCCCGATGCGCTCCTGAATGGCGAGCGGACGTTCTCAGGCGCCGACATGGAAGCCTTGCTGACCCGTGCCAAATTCCGGGCGGCAGCTGACGGTCGTACGAAGGGTCATGTCACGCAACGCGTGCTGCAGGAAGTCGTCGATGACTTCATACCACCGACGTACCCACTCGAAGTGGAGCTGCAGACGTTGGTTGCCGTTCTGGAGTGTACCTCAAAGGCCCTGCTGCCGGAAAAATACCGGACGATGGACCGGGAAACGATCGTACGTCGCGTGGACGAACTCGGGCACCTGGTCAAGTAAGCCGGGTGAAATAGACCGAGCTACACCCGTTACTTCGTCTTTCCGCCCTTCTGCTTGCCCGTGGATGCTTCTTCGGAGGCCAGCAACCGATCGTACAATTCCCAGCTGATCAGAACGGCATAGGGCTGGTTGTTCTTCTGGATCAGGATACCCTGCTCGTTATCCTTGGCGTATTCGAGCAATTCGGACGTGTTGGACCGCAACTCGGTAATGGTTGCAATGGCATCAATGCCTTTCGTCAGATACATGCCGAAAGAGGGTCGTTGACTGGGGGATACGGAATACGGTCTGGGTCGTTACCGTCCCTTACTGCAGGGACCCACCGTGAGGCGGGTCCGAATAATACCGAATGTGCCAATAAATTCAACCACAGATTTATCCACAAATTGAAGGGCTCGCCCCGTATGCCCGTTTGGTGGGTACCCATTCTGCCCCGATCATGAAGCGCGGTGAAGCGCTGCGGTGTACCTTCTCCTCACCGAGGTGTCCCTGCCCCGCTGACCGATGGCAGTGGGGGCACAGTGCCAGTCACTTCGTGCCGTATCCAGGTCCGAATCATCATGCAGCTCTGTAAGGTTACCGGAACGATTGTCGCATCCAGGAAAGCACAGGCTTTCACGGAAGGCAAACTGCTTATCGTTCACCCTATCGACCCTCTCGGCCACTTTGTGGGCGAATTGGACATGCTGGCTATCGACCCGGGCTTCGGTGCCGGTCAGGATGATGTGGTTCTCGTGGCAAAGGAAGGATCCATCGTCCGGCAACGCATGCAGCGCGAGGACGTGCCGGCCAACGTGATGATCCTGGGCGTCGTGGACGACTGGTCCGTCGAAGCATGAGGGAAGGCCCGCGAAAGGGCCGGCTCCCTCTCATATCCTGCCTTGATACCGTTTGGACCGGGCGCTACTTTGACGTCCCTCCCACCCTCTACCCATCAAACCAAGGAATCCATGCCCAAGGAAGCCGCTTTCCCCCGTTCATCCAGAGCAGGGAATTCACGGGGTCTGCTGTGGCTTGCGGCCGCCCTGTGGCTGCTGCCAAGCGAGGCCCTGGCTCAGAAAAACAGTCCGGATATCCCGGTGGTATCCACGGTAACGGCCATCCAGAACGCCCGCATCGTGCCCTCGCCGGGACAGGTCATCGAGTCCGGCACGGTGGTCTTCCGTGACGGCGTCATAACGGCTGTTGGTCGCCGCGTGGACATACCCTACGATGCGCATGTCATCGACGGTGGGGACAGCCTCAGCGTATATGCAGGATTCATCGATGCGCTGTCTCATGTCGGCATTCCCGAACCGCGCAATCAGGGTCAACCCGAGTCTGTCCCGGATCGCAGCAACCCGCCGTTTGAACGCGCCGGCATCACGCCCGAGGCCAGTGCCCGGACGGCACTTGACCCCGAGGATGATGCTGTAGAGGCCATGCGTCATGCCGGATTCACCACTGCGCTCGTTGCTCCGCGGGGCCGCATGCTGCCGGGCCAGGCCACGTTGGCCCTTCTTGCCGGCACCGATGCCTCGGAGATGATCCTGCAGGGCGCGGAGCCCATGTTCTTTCAGTTCGAAGGAGCGCAGGGTGTGTATCCCGGAACACCGATGGGCGTCATGTCCAAATTCCGCCAGCTCTATCGCGAAGCGGATCGCCGCCGGAAGCTGGAAGCCATGTATTCGGAAGACCCGTCCGGCCTGAGCAAACCACCCTTTGACCCCGTCCACGAAGCCTTTTTTCCGGTCATCGCCGGAAATCGCTCCGTGGCCATCTGGGCCGACGACGTCCTCGAAATCCACCGGGCAATGACGTTGCAGGAGGAATTGGGTTTCTCCATGATGCTCTTCGGACTGGAAGGTGGGTTCGACACACTATCCAACGTAGCTGCAAGCGGTGTCCCCGTGGCACTCACCCTGGACCTTCCTGACAAGCCCCGGTGGGCAGCCAAGGTGGAAGCCGATTCGCTCCAACAGATTCTTGATGCCTACGACGACGAAACCCGGACAGCCACCTTCCGCGACGTGGAAGCCGAGCAGCGCAATCTGGAATCGCGTCAGCTTTGGTCCCGTGCCCGCTACGTGGGTATGGCGGCTGCATACCACGATGCCGGCGTGCCCTTTGCGTTTGCCTCCATGGGCGTCGACGCCAAAGACATCCATGCCAACCTCCGTGAGATGATTGGAGAAGGCCTGTCCTCGGATGCCGCTCTGGCTGCCCTGACTACGAATGCTGCCAGCATGCTGGGCCTCTCGGACCGTATGGGTGCCATCCGGACGGGGATGATGGCCAACCTGGTCGTCACGCACGGAAGCCTGTTCAACGAGGACACCAAGATCACCATGACCTTCGTGAACGGCCACATGTTCGAGGCGCCTGCTTCGACAGGGCGCACGGGCAGCAACTCCCCTTCTGATCGATGAGGAATTCCATCATGAAATACACTTTCAGCACCACCCTTCTGGCGCTCCTTGTCGTGGTTTCCCTCGGTCAGGCAGCCTTCGCCCAGGACGTCCTTATCCGGAACGCCACGGTCCTGACCGTGACGAACGGCACCCTTGAGGACACGGATGTTCTCATTACGGACGGCGTCATCGCCGACATCGGCACCGATCTGCGCGCCCCGCGCGGCGTGGATGTGATTGATGCCACGGGCAAGTTCGTCATGCCCGGTATCATCGATGCGCATGCCCACATCGCCCTCTCCTCCATCAACGAGGGATCGAGCCCGGTCACGGCCGAAGTCTCCATGGAAGACGTCGTCAACCCGTACCACCTCGGCATCTACCGGGCCTCGGCGGGCGGCGTGACCGTATCGCACACGATGCATGGCTCGGCCAATGTCATTGGCGGCCAGAACGAGACCATCAAGCACCGCTGGGGCGCCACGGACCCGGATGCCATCCGCTTCGAAGGCGCGCCACGGACCATCAAGTTTGCCCTCGGTGAGAACCCGACGCGCGTCCACGGACGACGGGCGTCAGGCGGCAGTGGCGCCATTGTGCCAGCCACCCGCATGGGGGTCGAACAGGTCTTGCGGTCCGCCTTCGAGAACGGCAAGCGCTACATGGAAGCCTGGGACGCCTATAACGCCGAAGCGGCAACCAACCCGCGTGCCGTCCCGCCCGTATGGAACGAGCGACTCGAAGTCATGGCCGACATCCTTCGGGGCGAGATCCTGGTCCACTGCCACAGCTACCGCGCCGACGAGATCGTGATGCTGACGCGCGTCCTGAAGGACTACG
>Ga0075480_10000480_pt1 | contig 23738 bp, 46 predicted proteins | sample DEB08_DNA_7_FD_81590 | JGI IMG/M metagenome (GOLD analysis project Ga0075480, IMG submission 81590) | Aqueous microbial communities from the Delaware River and Bay under freshwater to marine salinity gradient to study organic matter... | ecosystem: Environmental > Aquatic > Marine > Coastal ... | reverse complement strand
TCTGGTCTTCCGCTAATATCTCCCGCGCTGATGCGGCGCGTATGATTCAAAAAATCCGAGAAGCTTCAAGGTCATGAAAACTTTCATTCTTACTCTAGCAGCAATCTTCACGCTCTTGGTATTCTTTGGATGTCAAGGGCAAACCGCCTTCATCATCACTCACAATGTGGCAGACCGCCCCCTTCTGGTCTTTCCATTAGTGAAACATCATAATTGGGACAAGGAACTAGAGAAGGGTCTCGTTCACTTCGAAGGCTTCAAACCTCGCCCGTACTACTGTTGCGCAGGAGTCCGCACAATAGGCTACGGATGCACTGACAAAAGCGCACTCCGAAAAGGTTGGATAAGTGAGAAGGAAGCAAGATCCTTACTCTTGAAGGAAGTCAATAAGGTTAAAGGTAAAGTGCGCGAGGAAGTTCAAGTGAAGCTTTCAGATAATCAACTAAATGCTTTGACTTCTTTCGCCTTCAATTGCGGCATGACAAATCTCAGGAAGCTTGTGAATGGAAAAGATCGCCTAAACTCTGGCAACTATAAAAGCGTTGAAAAAATCTTGCCTTTATACAGGAGGGCTGCGGGAAAGGTACGTAAAGGGTTAGAGCGGCGAAGAGCTTGGGAGCTTGCGCTTTGGAAAGGGGAAATTTAAAACAAAAAAAAATAAAGAATTATCTTGACAAAAAAAACCTCGTAAGTCGTTGAGTATAAGTGAGTTACGGCTCGCGGCGGGGCGGTTCGCCGTAACTCGTTGAGTATCAATGACTTACAGCGTTTTTCTTACTTTGTAAGTGACTGAACCTCAAGAGGTTATGAACAGAAGCTTGTCAAGCCTTTATTTGGCTTATTTGTGTTTAATGCGGTTATTTGTGGTTTTTTATTTGACCTGCATTCTTTTGATGCGACAATCTTATTTGATATGAAAAATCAAGATCGAGTATTCTTCGAAAATGTCGTGTTCACCCTTATGGTTCTCGGTAGCGCTCTTTTGATGGGCGCGGTAATCTTCAAAATATTTTCATTTTTGTTCAATTAGTTGTTGCCTAAAGTGTTTTTTTAGATCATACTCCTGCCGTTATGCTTATCTACGCAAAAAACAAAATTGACGCTGAAGCCCTGACTGGAGTTCAAACCCCTGAAGCTACCAGTAGCCACACTCCAATCCCACACCGCCAACTGGTGGACATGACCCGCGAGGCCATTAACCGCGCTGGTTTCGAAGTGACCGAAGAGGAACACGCCCTTGCGCGTGGTGGTCTGCGGTACTTTGGAGGGTTCGCCCTTAAAGGTCAGGATATCACTGGAGAGGATCGCAAGATCGTCTTGGGTCTTCGCAATGCTCATGACAAGTCCTTTGCGGCTTCCATCGCGGCTGGCAATCAAATGATGGTCTGTGAGAATCTTTGCTTCTCTTCGGATGTCAAATTGGCTCGTCGCCACACTACTCACATTCTGTCTGACCTGCCTCGCGTCCTTTCCTCTGCCGTGGCTAAGGTCAAGGACCACTGGGCTGATATGTCCAAAAGGATTGAGTCGTACCAGCAGACCGAAGTCGAGTCGGCTTCCGACTTGATTGTTCAGCTTGTGGATGCCAAGGCTTTCCCTGCCCGTGACATTTACAAGGCCGTTGAGGAATTCCGCAACCCTCGCCATGAGGAGTTCAAGGGCGGTTCACTCTGGACTCTCTACAATTCCATCACCGAGAATCTGAAAGGTAGCGACCTTTCCAAGCTCTCCGACCGCACGATGCGGATGCAATCCATCTTTGACAAGGTGGCGCAACCCATTATCACCGAGGAGGACAAGGCTCTCGCCCTCCCCGCCTAACAAGGCAACCTCACCTCAAGCCGCCCCTACGGGGGCGGTTTTTTTTGCTTGACACAAAAAGCTTCGTAAGTCGTTGAGTATCAATGAGTTACGGGCCTCGGCCCCCCGCGCCGCCGTAACTCCCTATCAATCAGTGAGTTACAACGATTTTTCCCATATCAAAAAATGCTAGGCTGTCAACCCTAAATTTAAAATAATTAAAAATCAAAAAAAAAGCTTGGCGCGGGTTCATTTTTGTGAAGAATAGACAGCGTTATGGGACTAGACCAATACGCAGAACGAAGGGACTCCAACGGTGAGTCGTGTGAAATTTCCTACTGGCGCAAACATAATGCTTTGCAAGGTTGGATGGAAAGTCTTTGGAATATCAAGACGGGCAAACCCGCCAATGATCTCAACTGCAACGAAGTTGAGCTGACCGCCGAGGATCTGGAGCAGTTGAAAAAATGCATTGTCAATGAGACACTGCCCAAAACTCAAGGATTCTTCTTTGGCAGTGATACAAGCCAAGATAAAACAAGAAAAGAAAAGGATCTCCAGTTTATCTCCGAAGCGATGGATGCAATCAATGAGGGAGATAAAGTTTTTTATTCTTGCTGGTGGTAAATTTTTAATCAATAGCAAATCTATCATGAAATTACTCAATTCTGGTAATAGCAAGACTATCAAGGGATTAGCTCATGGCTATGTCACTTATGGTATCCATCTCGCACCTTCAAAGCTTTCTGGCTTCAACACTTGCCACTGGGCAAGTAAAGGTTGCTCTATGGCTTGCCTTAATACGGCGGGACGTGGAATCATGAAGAACGTACAAAAGGCGCGAATCAATAAAACCAAATTCTTGTTTCAACACCGCGAGACTTTTATGGCTCAACTTCACAAAGAACTTACTGCTGGAGTAAAGAAAGCTTACAAGTATGATAAAACGCCTTGTGTGCGCTTGAACTTAACTTCTGATATTCCTTGGGAAACAAAACCTTTCTTTTTTGAGGGCAAGAGCATTTTTGATCACTTCCCTGATGTGACCTTTTATGATTATACTAAAGGTAGCTATAGGATGCGCAAATTCATTGACGGTAAAATGCCAAAAAATTACTCCCTAACCTTTTCCCGCTCTGAAGAAACGGAGCTTGAGGAAATCAAGGAACTTGTAAGCAAAGTCCATAACGTGGCGGTTGTTTTTCGTGACAAGCTTCCCAAAACTTGGGAGGGAATGCAAGTTGTCGATGGAGACGACACGGATCTTCGTTTTCTTGATCCGAAGGGCGTGATCGTTGGCCTTGTCGAAAAAGGCCTTGCTAAAAAAGACGAAACAGGTTTTGTAGTTGAACCAAAATGATAAAAAAACTCCTTGAACTTGGGTTGTCTTTTTGGATAACCTTCCTAGCAGCAATAATCCTACTACTGAAAAAAAATGACTAAAAAATACACAATGCCTTTCATTCATATGAATGGATCAGGCGAAGACAGGCTACGCGAAGAATACAACGAATTGTTTGAAGCTGTAAGCGAAGCGCAAATCAAACTCCTTTATGATACAACTTTCCATCAAAGAGACTACTACCCTCACGGAGACGGGGCTTGGGATAAAGCTCTTTCAGAAAGGGAAGAGGTTAAGGAGGCAATGAATACGGTCTATCAATATGCTAGGCAGCATATGCGCTTTATCGAATGTGGAAAGGAACAACTAAATGACTAAAAACAAAACACCCAAAATAATCCTCAGGGATTCAAACAAACACAAACGCCCTTGGTTTACCTTTGTCAAAGAAAATGGCGATGATTACCGCTTCACTTGGTATAAAGAAGGCACAGAAACAAGCATCAAAACATCTTTGCATGGAGCAATTGAACTTGGCAGGGAGTTTGTCTCTAATAACTATAAATGGAAATAAAAACAATGAAAACTTACGACAATTCAGATTGGAAGGCAGTGGCAAATGGCGGTACTGTAAAAATAGCAACACAAAAAACTTTCAGGGTTTATGACGCTATACCTCGCGGTACTTCTGAGCAGATAAGCAAGGCTTGCGATGCTTTCTTCGAAAGAAAGGGCATTGTTTATGGGGAATCTTGGTTTCACCAAAGGAAACAAGAAGGTAGAGGAATACAAGCAAAAAAATGAATAAAATAAAAGAAGAGGCTAGCCCTGAGCAGGTTGCATTTGAATCTTCATTAGATTCCATGATGGAAGAGTTCGAGGCGGTCTTCCCCCTAGATGATAATGAGGGTTGGTTTAAACTTATGTACGCCATCTGGAATAATCACGTTCAAGCTGAATTGACGGAAAAATATAGCAATCTATGAGAACAAAACCAAAATAGTTACGTGTGATTCCTGCCTAAATAAACCCTGTAACTCGTTGAATATCAGCGAGTTACGGCGACCGCGCCCCCCGTTCCGCGTAACTCCTTACTAATCAATGACTTAGAGTGATTTTCCCTATACTATACTCTCCTCATATGTCGAATAAAAAATAATTTAAATTGGGGCTTGTTTTAAATGCCTTTTTGTTTTATTATTCCCCCATGGCTACCTATACACACTATGTCGTTCGCTCTGTTAAAAATGCTTGCCCTTTTGGGGTTGGGCTTCTTAATCAGGGTTTTGGTTCCACTCCTAAGGAAGCTTGGGTGGATGCAGTTGGTCGAGGCCAAAATGTCGAACTCTTCAAATTCAGGGTGAAAGATGCTCGCAGATCTCGTTGGTGGTTGTGCATGTGCGATGAGGAATTCTTCGAATCCCAAGGTCGCTCTGGCGAGGTTGGTCCCGCCTGTGACGATCCCACCAAGTAAGGCGTGATCCCGCCCAACTCCCGTCGGCGGCAGTTGTCTGGAATTTCCAGACAACTGGTGTTTTACGTGACAAATACTACCCATTTTTTGTCACAAAAGAAAAGGGAAATACGGGTAAATGTGTTTATTTGTGCGATCTGCGTTGATCTGGACCAGCCACGTTTATTTAAAATGTTTTGTGCGATCTGGGCAATTACATTATTTGCGCCGTTTAATTAGATCTGAGTGTTATTTGATTTTGTTTTTGTTTGTTCGGGGCGCTACATTATTTGCGCGATTTGATTAGATCTGGGCGCTGGTTGGTTGGGGGGACGTTTATTTGGGGCAAATGGCACGACCTGCACCTTTTTTTTATTGTTTTTAAACGTGATCTGTGCAGTGAGGTAAAAGTTTTAAAAACTTTTTGTATTTACCCCCGAGCAGAAATTGACTTTTTTTATAATTTTCTTTGCTCCGCTTTACCGAATTAAACAAAAGAAAAAAACCTCTCTGCACCAGCTACGTGACGCAAAGAGGCTCAAAACCTTGTAGAATCAAGGAAAATTGTTGAATGGGGAGTTTTTAATATTTTTAAATAATTAATATGGCCAATCCACATCCTACATTTTAAACACCTTCCTCCTGTATTTCCCTTTACTATATTCTCTTATATGTTTATTATGTATAAGTTTAGTGTGTTGTATGTTGTATAAGGGATTGGGGGTTGTTGGACGTGGTTGTTTGGGTTTGGTAATTGGGCGTAAAAGCATACTATATGTTGTGTTTTTGGTGGTCGGGGCCACAATATGTGACAATCAAAGAATTTTATAATTACAAATGAATTAAATTATATATTCAAAGCCCCAATTATCAGTCTTCATATTCATACCCAAAGTCCCCATCATTATAATTCCCTATGTTATAATGTATTGGTAGTCTACTTATAACAGACATGAAGTTCTCTTTGATAATGGTATATTGCTTGACGTTGTCCTTGGTGGCTTTGGTAGCTGAACGCAGGGAGCAGTTGTGTTTGGCCATGTATGGGAGGGCGTTTTTATACCAGAGGAATTTATAAAAATAAAAAATACTTTTAAAATTGATGCGCCCATTAAATACATCATCATATGACTTAGCCCCAAATATATTATGAGCCAAGTTCTTATCTTCCTCTACCTCCTTTGGCCTACCAATCAATCCGACTGATAGACCATTCCCCCACTGTGATACTACATACTTCATGATAGCTCCTTCAGTATGGATGTTCCCTTAGCTGTGATCTTCCGCTTACCGTCGATCTCCATGAAGCCGCTACGCAGGAGGTTGTTCTCTGCGTCTAGCTGGATGGCAGAGCGGGACATTCCAGTGACAGCAGACAGCATCTGGAGCGAACTGGGGCCATTGGATTTGAGAACGTCGAGGATCTGCACCTCAAGGTTGGTTAGACCGTGCGGCTTGATACCCAAGAGACGCTTCATCTCAGCCCAGTCTGCGGCTCGGACTTTGGACCTGTTCTTGATCTCGCAGAAGGCTTTGATCTCCAAAGCTCTCTTGATTGCGCTGCGAGCGTTACCGCGAACAGTGTCAGCAATCTGACTGAGAATAGAGTCGTCGAACTCCACCCAACTAAGCTTCTTTTTGATGATATGGGCAAGCTCTTTAGAATTGTAAGGCTTGAAGTCAATAATTGTCATGCGATCCTTGAGCGGATCGAAGATCTTATGAAGCTCAGTAGTCGCAAACAAGAAATTCTGTTTTTGAAAATCGAAGGTTGCGAAACCTTCCCCAATAGATACTTGCTTAGTTTTAGCTCCCTCGACATTGAAAGCTGTGAGGAACACCTCAACCAAATCATTAGGTAAGGCGTGACACTCATCGAAGAGGATGGTAATCTCCTCTCCTGCGATAGCTGGCATGAAGACTTGTTCAAAGAACTGCTGAGCATTGCGAATTGTGCCGCAGTTAATCTCAAGAAGTCTTTTTTTGATTCCCTTAGCAAAGTCCTTAGCGAACTCAGTCTTACCTAACCCCTTAGCTCCATTAAGCATGATGGGGGGGATGATTGAGCCAGCTTTGTGAGCTTTGGCATAGAACCCTAGACGGTTTTTGACCTCAGTTTGGCCTACAAGTGTTTCAAACATAGCTTTAGTGAATTTCGAATTGAATTACTTCTTCTGAATTAGGCTCATCAGTGGTAGATGATATCGTCATGACTGGAGCTGGAGCTGGGGCTGGAGATTCCTCAATCTCGAAACCGATACCCTCTAGCCATCTCTTACTAACAGAGACCTTAGCATTCAAGCCAAGGTTGTTGACAAGATCAGCGAGTTTGATGCTGATGAAACTGGTCGAACCTTTAGGACGACCACGACCTCGTTTTGGTGTATTACTCATAACTGTTGGTAGATTAAGCTCAGACTTTGCGGGTGTCAACATTTTTTTGATTAAAATATGAATTATTATTCAGACCAAGATCTTGAGGGCGAGGATCAGGAGCATTCCTCTCTGCCTCCTCCGCTAACTCAGCCATGATCTGGTGATACTCTTCATACTCTTCGGGTGTATTAAAAATGGGGTGTTCGAATTCCATAACGAGGTCATTATGGATCAACGAACACCCCAATGCAAGGCCTTTTTTGATTTTTTTTAATTTAAATTCTTACCACGCTTCTCTTGGGTCATTGCCTTGGCTAGGATGGTGTATCCAATGATATCATCGAAGGCATCATAAACACTCTCGTTGGAGACCTTCAGCTTACCATCATAAACAAAAGATCTAATTCTTTGAATCTTATCCATGATTCTAATCATCACCCCAATTACAGGATCTACATCAAGAGTTTCAGTCGCTTTAAAATTTGCAAATGGATCTTTACTACCTTCTCCACCTGTATAATCGGAGCTTTTCTTTCTTAGTGTGTCCTTGAGACTATTAGTGGTCTCTTCCAGCATGGTTATAACTTCTTCAATTGTCATAATTTTTTTGTTTTGATTCCATTCTTTCTATGTGTCTTTCCCACATTCCTTCAATAGAGTTTTCTTTTTTGTGTTGTTCGATGAATTCTGCTGCTTCTTCTATTCTTCTATTAGCTAACTTGACTCTAGCCTCTAGGTATACTTGATAAGGGAATCTGAACCAACAGATTAAACCAACAACCAAACCAAGGGGAATGCCAATGATAATCGAACCAATTAAAATAGTGAAATTCTCAAATAGTTTTTTCATTTTAGAGTTAAATAATTTTTATTTATTTTTTTAAAAATTTCTCGGCAAATCGCAATCTATATTTAGAAAAATCACGTTCGATCTGGGCTTTTTGGGTAAGATTCTATCTTATACTTAAGTTTACCAATTAGTTCTTTGCGTCTTTTTTTCTTAGCGTTAAAGAAAACATAACGATGTTTGCGAGGTCTGTCAACATAATAGACATTCTCAGCTCCATATTTCTCTCTAACTTGAGCCATGTTCATCCCATGAGCATAACTTGTATGATGTTTATGCTCTAAACCTTTTACTTTTGGGTCTCTAAACTTAGCGCTGAGACCACAATAAAAGAAATTTGATGCTTGATAAACCGTTCCAACATGACCTTGAGCTATCTCAGAGAAAGAAACAACAATCTCTCTATCCAATGTTTTAATGGTATTACCAATAAAGTAGCTCTCAGCATTCTTTGGTGTGCTGTCTTCAATCCACAAACGAGTAAGCTCATACACATTCTTAGCTTCATCATCACCACAAACACCCCTCAATAGAGTAGAGCTTGCGCTAACACCATATGTAACAACACCCACAAGCCTATCTTCATGCTTGTTAAAAAGATCTAATTGTAATCCCCCCTGTAGTTTTTCCCTCTCAAACAAACCAAAAGCATGGCTACATGGACCTTTACGCTTCATGTAATGCTTATTCACGACGATCTCCATCGCCTCTTGGTATGTTATCTTCTTAATTAGGTAATCTTCTTTAAGAGCCATATTCTATTTTGGGAGAGACTTAAAAGGCAGAGTTAGAACATCACTCATTTTAATCATTGAGATAATGTCTTTGCGCCCCTGTCTTTGATATCCTCTGTATAAAGCTTTCATGCCGCCTTGTCTAGTCATATTTGTCAAATCACATAAAGACTTAGCTAATTCCAACAAACGTTGGCGGTCCACAATCACAAAATCATTTGGACGTTCAAAAGCTATATAGTCTACTTCAGAACATAACCACCCAGTATTACCCCGAACATTTTGAAACTCTAACCAAATAAAATCTTGCTGTGGATTATAATCCACACGGTTGATTTTCTTCATACATTTCACATCTACCGTTCCTCTATCAGTGTGAAAATCAATATGTTTTTGGATTTGTTCTTTTTTGGTGGCATAACGCCATGGAATACCTTTCTTATCTAAAGCTGAACTGAATAAAGTTTCAGCTCTATTACCCATTTCCCAACTTCCCGATTTCTTGAATTTATTCATTTCTCGCAATCACAGTCGATCTGGGTCTTTTGAGATAGTTTCAAGAAGCTTTTTTAATTGATCCCTCTTCTCTTTTGTCTGAGCTGAGAAATCTCCATACTTCATATCCTTATCAACACCAAAAATCTCTTTCAACTTATCTTGTGACTTAATATTAACGTCAAATGAGTCTTTGTGCAAGGATTTTCTTCTAAAGATTTTAGATAACAGGTTTATTATATTTTTAATCATTTTTTATTTTCTATAAATTACTACCAGTATTAATAACTCTACTATAACCAGTGTCAAGATTAATATTTCTTGAGTATTCATCTTTTTTTTGAAGTTAGATTTTTTAAGTTTTTTTAATCATTCCAATGTCTAATTGTATTAGCGATGATGAAACCGCATGTCGTTATATGGATGACCCACCAGAAAGTTCGAATAAGAGCAGCAAGGTCTGCTTCCCGTGGGTTATCTGACACCCGCTCGCCCATAGTCCTACACCATATTCTCCACAATTTAGATTTCAATTTTCTTAGTCTTACTTTATGTTATCGTAAATTATACCTGTCTACCCAACCTAGTCTCTCTATTCTATCTTCAAGATATTGTTTAGCCCAGACTAACATCTCTGGGGAAGGAGCGTGTTCATCGTTGTGGGGATGTCTGAATTCCTGATCTTTGAATCTAGGGTCTGTTCCTGCTGCTATACGGACTGCTATAGCTTTGTCTTTGTTAGATTTATTAAAAGAACCAAGGTCAAGAAGCTTGCCATTACAGATGATACTCGACGTATACTTATTTTTTCTTTTGTGCCAATAAACCCCAGTTACCCCGCTAGTATTATTTCTTGATTTCTTTCTGTTATGTCCGTTCTGCTTGTTTGTAGCTAGCCTAAGATTGGAAATTTTATTGTTTAATCTGTCGCTATCTATATGATCAACTTGCTTTTCTTCTGGGTCTATTCCTGTATTGAGAAAATAAATAATCCTATGATTAGAATAAATTTTCTGTCTAAACTTCATAGAAAAATACCCATTAAAATTAAAATACCCAGCTTCTGCTCCTTTTACAAGGTTATTCCCCCTATTAACTCTCCAAACAAGCCCAGTGCTTGATTCTTCACTGTAAGCAAGGTAATCTCCTATGTCTTTGGGAATTGGGATGAATTTTCTTTTAGTTTCCATATTACCCAAGTATTAATTCTTGTTGAACGGTAGCTGGGACTTCATTCTTATAAGCAAGATCATATAACTTTGGCCCCAAATCTAACCCAAAAATAGTAAGCAGAGATTCTTCTAGCATTGTATTGTATGCTAATGCTGCCTCTTCTTCTGTTTTAGATACTTTAGATAAATAAAGGTCTTTACCATTCTCATCTAGAATATTGGCAAATCTAATTCGCGTTTGATAAGTTCCACGAGTTCCATAAGGTCTTCTATCAACACCTTTATATTTCTTATCTTTTCGGGGGCCACATTTCAGAATATTCTCAAATTGAGTAACAATCATTAGATTGCTATGATGATTATTGGCTCTGTCATCATCAATATGATCAGGGCATACCTGATTACAAATCATGCGAAAAGCTGTTCCGAATTCTAATTCATGCTGCTCTCGACCTATTTTCAAACCATGATGAGATACTATTGGACTCAATTGTATAAGATCAGAAAATGTTTCTGTGATTAATTTGTGGTGTTTAACATGTATAATTTTTCCTCCTAAAAAAAAACTACATTCAACATAACCATCTGGACGAACATAGAACTTTAAAAGTCTACCACCAAACCTCTTGCTATAAACATTTGAAGTATTAAATTCTACCTCATAATCAGGATAAGTAACTCCTTTGTAAACTGCTTGTCTTCTAAGTGATTCCATGTATTTATTTCTTTATGGCGTAGCCTCGATATTGATCCGCTGGATCTAAATCCCAACCGTTTATGCCGAACTCATGCGCTCCTGTTTCAGCAGTCATAAGATCATGAATTTCTGGAGAATCCAACTTATAACAACAAGAATCAATAGGATTCCCTTTATCATTTAAAACCGCCACCATAAGCTCCTGATACCCGTCAGGCCCAATAATCTTACTGTCGTATGTGTAAGTCTTCATTTATTCTCCAAATTTATAATTAAAAGCCTCAATATCTTCGGAATATTTATCTTGAACCATCTTTTTATCTTCATCAGTATACCATTCTGTGTAATGACCATGAATGGTTTTATTCTCATGTGGTAATTTCTTAACTTTAAGCCTCAACTTCCCACAAATTATATCAAAGTCTTCTTGTAGATTCTCAAACCTGCCTATAAAATCTATATTCTTGTTAAGGAAAGAACATTGTGTTTTGCAATGATTTGCGAATATGGGGGAATTAAAAAAAGATTTAAAAGTGAATTTATAACCAAGCCTCTTAGAATACAAGTAAGAAGACATAATCCTATCCCAAGGGTTCCTCACAAAAGCAAAGGAAAAATATTCTTTTTGTTTTTCTAAGGCGAAATTACTTAAAGACATGTGCTGTTGCCGCTCAAATCCAATGCTAAATTCAGATCTGACTTTCATAGGCAATGACTCCAGAGGGTATTTTCTTGTCCAATCATGAGATACCCCATAATGAGATAAAATAAACCTCTCTATCGAAGTGCCGCCACATTTAGGTATGTGTATAAATATAAATTTGTCTTTATGACTAATCATTTAATCTCCGAAATTATAGTTAAAGTGTTCTATATCATTCTTGTACAAATGATCAATAATTTCTATAGCCTCATCATCATAGTAATCTGTGTATGCAACATGCTCACTTTTATTTAAATGAGGAAGTTTCTGTCTTGATATTCCTATTTGATCACAGATAAAATCAAAATCATTCTGTAAGTTCTCAATTTTGCCAACAAAATCCATTTTGAATTTTCCTCCAACATTTAAAAAACTGTATTGTGTCTTCAAATGAGGCATTTCCACATCAGGCTGATTTACTTTATGAAAGTAAATTTTAGGTTCTAGTAACTTAGAAATAAACTCTTTAAAACTCATATTATTATCCTGCACAGCCCTACACGCAGCTTTAGCCCAAATATAGTTTTTATGACTAGAGTCCATATGTTTCCAATAAGTGTATACACTTAGTATGCGAGACCAAGGATTCCTCACTATAGAGTAATATTTATAAGAGTTGGAATTAAACAGTGCTTTGTGGTAATCTTCCAAAGTTAAATGAGCGTTACCCTGCCAACAATTAAAGTGATTACATTTCGTGACTGATGTACCCCCACATTTAGGCACATGTATGAAGACAAATTTTTTAGTTTTATTGATCATGTTTTAAAAACTTTTGGTAAAGTATACCAGCAACCATATCTTCACACCCGCCCCAATCTCTCACCATTAGGTTACATAAACCTTTTGTAGTGTTATCATTAATAAAGAAGTCGAAGAAGTCTTTACTCAAACCATAAAACTTCCCACTAAAGTAATAAGTATACATTTCATTACTCAGAAGCCACCAACTACCACCTTTTATTGACATCCCTTTCGTTTTGAACCAAGAAAGGGTTGACTCTTCACTAGCCCTATACCAATCATTGCCAAAGTAATGATCTTTAATATCAACTGAATCACCAAAGAATTTTTCTTTTACATCATCTATATTCTCCGAACCTTGAGGGACATCTATTTTATAAATTTTATTAAATTCAATACCTGACTTATGGATATATTCAAACATCTTATAAGTCTTTATAGATAAAAGCTCATAACCCTCACTAACATCCAACTTAACCAACTCTTCAGACTCATCTCCTTCATAATCTCTCGAAAGAAAAATTATAAACTTAGAATTCGGCAGAATTAAATCATCCCTTAGTTTTTTTGCCTCCTCTAAGTGTTCACAGGAAGAGTAGATACAGACAATAGTGTCAACAGGATTCATTCGCAAATAATACTTAATATTTCTTCGTCTGTATAGAATTCTAAATTCTCTACTACATCTTGCAAGAGCAAATCATTAAAAACTTTCTCCTCTGATACTTTTGGGGCTATAAGCATATAGTCATCAAAAATACAAGCAGGATCTTCTTTTAACTTCTTTGTCGTACAACTACAGAGAAAAACAAAAGGTAATAAAGTCAATTTCATTTATATTAGAGTTTCTATTTGATCTTCTTGTATAATACATTAAACGTAATATTGATTCTTAACTAATGGACATTTACTCATACGAATTCTGAGATAATTAATAACATCTTCAGCATCAAAAGATTCATAATCTTGAGCTTCCTGTAATACTATAGCAAAGGAATTCATAAAATCTTCCATTGCTGGTGAATTATCAATAGCACTATCTATTCTATTAAAATCTGGACTGTATTCTTCCATGCTTACTTGTATCAGAGTTCACCCTCGTACTACCCTACTTAGCTGATACTACAATGTATTCGTGATGCTCTTTGTAATTATGAGCGTAATCAATGCAATCTTTAAACTCACCATGATAATCAATAAATGAAGCATCAACAACAAAGAACTTACCTTCTGGAAGCGGATACTTCTCTGCACCTTTGGCTAGATGAGTAGAAGAGATTCTCCAACCATTACCATCACGTTTGACAAGGCTCTTGAACCGCATCATTTCTGAAGGATGATCATCCTCATTGAAATTGCTCAACATCTTTTCTAATTGAAACTTGGTAAGAGAGACACATGCTTCAACCTTTTCTGGATAAACAATCTTTTCTTCTGTGATTGTTTTGACTTCAGGACTCCTGAAGCAACTCCAAGTTGCCAGCGCCCAAAGTGGTAGTGATGTAGCTAGGAATAATTTAGTTTTCATAAGCAATAATCTTAGATTAAGACATTTTAACTCTTTCGTCAAGAGCTAAATCAGAAAAAGTTTAACTTTCTTATAAACTCTTGATTAGCAAACTACTTATCTCTCTCCTGACCACAACTACATCAGTATAATAAACAAAATTTACTTTTTTGTAATTGTCCCAATACTTTATCGCGTCTTTTTCGTAGTCAAAAGAAGGGAAATTGGGTATCTCTTTATATTCAGCACCCTTATCCTCCATTAAATAGTATTTTAAACTATAGTATTTCATTAAAATTCAAGCTTGATAGCTCTAGATGTCCCAGCCAAACCAAGATAAACATCATTGCCTACAACTTTGGCACAAGTAGAAAACCCAGTACCCAAGTTTTGAATTCCAGATCCCTCTTCAACACTGGATTTGCCATCCATGAAATAAGTACTATAATCTCTCCATTGGATCTCATAAGTGCGAGGATTGATTCGGAAGCACTTAGTGTCAGCCCAGAATGCACTGTAAAGCCAACCATCAGGAGCGAGGAAGCCGTGGAAATTTTTATTTTTATTAGCTACTGCCAGATAATCTGCTGGCAAATCAATTTCTTCGTAGCTATCATCAGCACAGTTTATAACCAAAATCTTTTTACCGCATCTAGGTAAGCAGAATACTTTATTAACATCCTCTACATAAGTAGCCCCAACATATTTGACATCAAATCCAAAAGCTCCAGAAGTAACAGGCTTACCTTCCAATAAGGAAGCATCACCAAACTTGTCAATCTTAAGAATCTTTTTGCTTAAAGCTGGAGGCATGTAAACATTACCTTCTTTATCTGCTGCTGCCCCCCAAATATGGCCAAAAAATCCTGTTTGTGGCGGAGTGAACGATCCTGCTTCTCCTGTTTTAATATTATAAGTATAAATATGCAAAGTCTTAGTATAAGATGGCATGTAAATGATACCATTAGCTCCCTCTGCCCCAGAACGTACCTGCGGAGTAATGTTCCATTTCTGCTCTGTCCTTATCGCGCCAGTCTTCCTTTCAAGAATGCCAATAGAAGTTGAATAAGCAGGGCAAAAATAAGTATTGCCATCAGAAGCATCTACAGTACCGATATATCCCTTATACATATCAGCAGCACTTTTGAGACCCTTGTCTTCTCTATAAATGTTATCAAGCACTGTATCAGTCTTGATATACATGTTAGACTTATAACCAAAAGAATGGATGACATCAAAATCGTCTAATGCCATAGTTCTGGTTTTAGTCAAGTTGCCATGAACCTCACCGCTTAGATATTTGAAGTTTGGCCAAGAATGCTTGGAGGAATCTAAAAAAAAACTTTTAGGTTTAGTCTCCGCACTGGAGTACTCCGCAGAGGTCTCCGCAGAGGTCTCCGCGCTGGTGTATTCCGCGCTGGTGTATTCCGCGCTGGTCTCCGCACTGGTCTCCGCACTGGAATACTCCGCACTGGTCTCCGCACTGGAATACTCCGCAGAAGTCTCCGCAGAGGTGTATTCAGCAGAGGTCTCACTGCTTGTATATTCGGCGGAGGTTTCCGCACTAGTTTCTACAGATTCATTTAAAATCAATTTTAAATTATCAATGATGCCATTTAAGTCGGAAATAATTTTAGGCAATGAGTCTTTGTTCATAATTAATTATATGTATGGGTTTATATTTATCTAATAAAAAATGGTGCGCCCGACTGGATTCGAACCAGTGACCAAGGGTTTATGAGACCCCAACTCTAACCGCTGAGTTACAAGCGCATAAGGTGGTAGCTCTGGAGGGGATCGAACCCTCACGATCTAGGATCAACGGATTTTAAATCCGCAGCGTCTACCAATTCCGCCACAGAGCCAATACTGAAAATTATTTTTTATTAAACCCCCAAAAACAAGCCAGTAAAGCCACCCACATCAAAACAAATAGCCATCGCGGAACTTGCACCGAAGAAACAAACCAAGGCAGAACAAGACGGCGCACAGCAACCACTAGCCCGTTTTGAGTCGAAAGTTTATTCATGATTATTATCCTTTCCCTGCACTCTCGCCCTCGGCTAGCGGTGCGTGGCCTTTGACGTTGGCGCAGGAATTCGCACCCCAAGCATAAAACTCCCTGCTCGTAAGGCTCACTTCTTTTCCGTTCTCCAGCACCAGCTTCATTCCATCTAACCCACAGTCCCATGTCTCAAGAACCTGTTGACCTAACCACACTCCCCGACTTTCAGACGGCGATTCATTACGAGGATTTGGACGAGAAGGGGAATCATTTAATTGAGATCCAATGCCCATACTGCGACTACCACGATTCCATTCGTCAATCGCCTTACCAACCCGAGTTGTTTCTTCTGTATTCATTTGGCGTTACTTAAAGCATTTTAAACATTTCAAAGAACTTATCAAAGAATCCCAAATAACCCAAGATAACAAAAACAAAAATAACAACTAAAGTACAAACTAATTCATTTTTATCCATTTTCTCTTGCCCTTACTACTTCTTTTTCCATTTTCTTAAAATCTTTATCATACTTATCAGACCAATGGGCTTCTTTACCTTTCGCCTTGAGGTTTTTTTCAAAATCCTCTTCGATCTTTTGATTCTGAACCTGTCTTTCTCTCCAGCTTGGAGGGTTTAGAATTTTATCAATATCAAGACCAAGTCTTTCACCGAACATGGAGATTTTAACTCTTGAAATAAGATCTTTTAATTTACCCTTTAGAGTTCTTCTGTTTTTTCTCATAATTTAATAACCCCAACTATTTAAGGTGTGTTTAAAAGGATCATCCTTTATATTCTTAACTAGGTCAAGCATATTTTGAGCAATTTCTCTGATTTCTTTCTGAGCGTGTTCGCTATTCCTGAGTTTAAGGAAGTTTGCAAACGACCTCATGTTGAATTGAACATCAGCTTGAATACGACTATTGTAAGTCTTGAAGAAACGAGCGGATTCTTTTGCACGTTTCCGTCCCAATCTAGACTCAAGAGCCTCTATGCATTCATGATAAAGCTTATTCCCATGAGCAGCATACAACATCAATTCATTCTGCCATGCTTCTGGCCAATCATCAGGGACAAAAATTTTATCTTCTTTCAGCTCTTTGTACCTCGCGCTCTCAGCATTGAGAGAAGATATTCTATGCTTAAGTAGATGAATATGAGAGGCGATATCGCAATCCACAAGAAAGTGGACGCTACCCTTCTCAAAGGGTGTTTCGTGTCCCTCGCTCCAAAGCATGTCGATGAGCTTCGGAATTCTCTTTCGCTTCTTTTCATCTAGTTTTCTACTGGTGGATGTCCATGCAGAACAGGCGATGACTTCATCTGACCCATAATGCCCTAATAATTCTACTGTGTTTTTCATTTTTTTAAACTAAAATAATTTTGTTGTGACTAAAGTTTTAGGCATAGCCTTTCTAACATACAAGAATCCCTCACTCCTCATCTTATGGAGCCAATAAGAATTAAAAGTATTAAGCACTTTTGGGTTTCTGTCTATCTTTCCATCAGGCATTTTCCTTATACTCCAATCAGAATAAGTTGTTGCTTGGCCCATATTGAAATTCATTCCAAGTTCTTTTGCAATACCCCAAAAATAAAATTCATCAGCAAAGATAACCTTATTCTTCACAAAGTATTGAGACCAGTGATCAAATGTTTCTACAAACTTGATTGCATCCTCTCTCCTGAAGCTAAAGAACTGACATACAGCATTGTATTCGTCAAATTTAAAACCTTTAATTCCCTCCCTAAAAGTCAATTGGCTCTTAACTTTGGTGTGAAAACTAAAATGCTTTGAGAAAGTTAGCGTTGTATAACGATCTTTAATCAGCTTGACCGTGTCATTAAGGCTGTATAACGGTAAATGAGAATCACTAATCAAAGAAAAGTATTCATTCTGCTCATCTTTCAAAGCAGCTTTCATCAACTCAATAGTCGCTTCAACTAATGAAAAATGTCCCCAATTGGTAGGAACTTTATTCTCAATGAAATAGTCTTTGAAGACCTTACACTTCTCATTTTTTGAATGAATGTAAAGGTTGAAGTCGTCTTTATTCCCTCCCTCAAAGAAAGATCTCCAAATACTCTTGTGATTGAAAGAGTCTAAACTTAAATTTAAAAAAGCTACTTTATGCTGGGGCATACCATTCTGGGGTTTTACTATATTGCCACTTAGCCATGTAAGATTTATCGTGGTTGTAATACTGTCGATACTTCTCTACAACAGGAAGCTTATCGAAATTTGCAAGCTGACGACATTTTTGGTCTTGAGCGATAGCCACAGCAAATTCCGTCTGCTCCTGCTTGTCGAAATGTAAGCGATGCTTGTTCTCCAGAATCCAAATGAAAGTGTCAGTGCTTTTGTGGCGCTTTCCATACCTACTAGTATACTCTTTAAGTAACCCCGCTGCATGTTGGACAAGCCATTCAAAATTACCACGGGACTCTCTAGCCCAAATTGCAGATGGGTGATTGTAATGAGTTTTACGATATGGAGCTTCTATGTCCTGCATCCAAAAGGTGGTGCATAAAAGCTGATTACACTCAAGGATCATCTTGACGCAATGCTTGTCGCAATGCTGTTGTGCCGCAATTTCAGGGTCTTTATCAAGGCAGAATATGTTCATAACCCCTTCAGAGTATCATCCACCACCTCATCGTCAAGGGTTTTTCTCCTATTTTTTAACAGAGAGTCTATTTCGTATTGGTAGCAGTTTATCCCAGCCATCACATAATCCCACATTGAGCTTTCCAACCTACCAGAAGGCTCAATCTCTTTAACTAAATCCTCAAAAATCTTTTGTTTTTTAAAATCAATCTCAGCTACATATTCTTTAGCTTTCTTAATTAACGCAAACTCTTCTTCAACAGTCATATTTTTATATTAATTAAAATCTCAAAAATGTCAAGAACTAAGTGTAATCATAGGTATGAAGAAGCTTTCTTCCGTAAACGTTCTGGGCAAAAAGATTAAAATAATTTACACGGATATGGAAGATTGGGGAGAATGCTTCACTGATCAAAAAGAAATTTATCTAAGCACCAATTGTTTAGAAAACCCAGAAGTACACTGGTGGACACTCGTTCATGAAGTCACACACATGATATTCGAAATGTCTGGGGTCGCTTTTATGGAACAAAATGATGAAGAAGCTTATGTTAGATGTGTAGAAAACCTAGTTTTACCTTGGGTTTTAGACCACCAACACTTAAAAAAGTGAAAAAAATAAATCATTTTACGTGTAATTAAAAATATGCCACGAATAACTCAATCAGAAATACATTCAGACTTCTCTACTGCATCAGGAACTTGGACTGGCTATAGGGCAGAAGTAACTGGTTTTTATAATGACTACACTGTGAGTGAGTTAAATGACCACATTACCAGAGAATTCAACAAGAAAATCAGAGATTTAGGTCAAGATGAATCCCTTTATATATCTCCTTATGATGCTGGGTTACGTTATACTGGAGACGGCTCAGTCTTCAATGGTTAAAAAACCTGCTTCTTTAATGTTTTAAAGATGTCATACAAGCATTGATCTCCTTTTGTTGCTTGTCTAACTCTATTGTTCATTTCGAAGCTGTGTGAAGTATGGGCTATCTCCCTCTTGATAACCCAACCATCTTCAATAAAATAATCAGAATCCCAGTCAAACACCTCTGAAATATAATCCACAGCAATCAAATGCCTTTGGCTTTCTGAGATTTCAATTTCTACTTTTTGGTTCCCCGTTATCTTCATGGTTGTTTATTACACTATTTAACCGAATTTTGTCAAGAAAATATTTCTTCTTAACCTCCATCCACTTCTCGTAAGTGAGCCTACGCCCATATAAATAATAAATTTTTTTACCAGAGGCTGTCTGGATAGCTGGGCCAAAAATATTGTGGAGTTTACCCTGCCTCCAATATTCTATACACTCATTATTATAAATGACTGCTGGACCACTGTCTCTATGGAGATTCTTGTAGCAATCATCTAAGTAATATCGCGTGGAAGAATACTCTAAACGAATAAATAAATTATTATCACTAATTGATTCTTCTATAGGCTCTCTGATAAAAAGGTCTGGAGTCTTAGCCATATTTAATTATATATTATTAAAATAAAAGGAGGCCCAACGAACTGGGCCTCCTATAGTTAATTAAAACTTAATCAACAAGAGCCATTACCTCAGCTATCACCTTTGTCTTTAGCTTTACCAATATTGACACTCAGAAAGTCGATCACCTTGTATACTTTAGCAAGGATAGATCCCTCTTTAGGAGTGGGGGTGGATGCTGCAAAGGCACTAGCGGCAGCGATAACGGCGGTTGCCCAGTTAAACCAAGCTTGTCCTTCGACGAATGATGTAATAATATCCATAACAATTAATTGTTTCTATTATATATATACACCAAAAACCGCCAAAAATCAAAATTTTCCTTAATTTACTATTATCGCCCTTGGCCGTTATAGGGTTTTTTGTAGTTTTTGGAGGTTTTTATTTTGGAAGTCTTGCTTTTAGCATGAACGCCTTTACGCCTGATCTTCTTTTTCGCCTCGTAAGTATTTGTTTTTTTCATTTAATTATCTTTTACAAATAATCCATCTACCATTTTACCTGTACGACCTTTGATCTCATCATAAGCTGCCTGTAAACAAGATGTAGAATCAATTTCTTTATTAATGTAAGTCTTAGTTAACTGATTAGCCAATGCTATAAACAAAATAATTGTAACAAGCATGTCGCCAGCACCATCAATCACTTCTTCTAAAGCTCTTTTAATTGCTTCATCCTTATCCTCAACACCATCCAAAAGCACATGATCAACAGCGCACATAAATTTAGTAATAGCCATTTTTGTTTCGTCCAACTCTTCCTGAGTCTTCGCTAATTGACGAAGCGGAGTTGAGGAGTCAAGAATGCCTTTATTTTTTCCCCAGTCGAGGACTAACTTTTCTAGTTCTTCGTAGTTCATAGATTCTCTAGCTAACATTTTAGCAAAATTTTCTTCAAAAGGTCTCATAAGTTAATTGTTTTGGGTGATACTTCTTCTAACTCTTCACAGATGCGAACTATCTCACCCCTACTCATATCTTTGCACAATTTTTTAAGTTTTGTCATTTCTTTATAAAAATATTCGTAATCTTTATTCTGGTAGATGTATTCTCGTTGATCTCCATCGTGGCGCAAAATAAAATCAGCATATGTTTCATACATGGTTGGGTCAATACACTTCTCAATAGGATCGTAAGAAGCTTTACCAACAACATAATTAAATATGTCTGATTTGCTGACTGAAATATTTATGATTTCCTGACTCATATTAAGATAACAGCCCCACCATAACGTAGTATGGCAGGGCTGTCAATGCATTTTTTAACGAACGAACCAATTATGCACAAGAGTCTACCAAAGACGCTTCTTTATCCCTCCTGCGAAGGAGGCCATCCAAACCTTTACCCTTCCAAATCCGCTTCATGTTGCGGATCTCCTGAGCAATAGCTGAATAATTTTTGCTTGGTACGAGATCACGAATGCGAGCCATTTCAGCTCGACGAGAACCTTTTAAGGAACTACCGCGATTAAACACAATGCTAACTAAAGCTCCGAAAGCATCTGGATGCATCTTATCTGCACCCGGGAACGCTTTCAGTGTGAGCTTGATAAATCGAGGAATAGTATTTTTTTTAAATACATTTAAAGCAGAGTCCCAAGGGATCTCAATATCCCGAACACTAGAAAGTTTTGAGTTAGCTACGCTGCCTTTAAAACCTAGACACTTACGCAGTCGATTAAAATCAGAATCATTAATTATCCCACCCCAATCTTCTTGAAACTGAGTCGTGGAATTATATCCCAAATCATAACCAACACCAATAGTCACACCGCTAGCACCTTTTGGCCAACATGGACGCTTGAGATACCTATTGTAATAACCCTCGCCACCCCCAACTTCATAATCCAAGACTAGCTTAAGAGCATTTGGGGAAAGTAGCTCTTCTACACTATCCTCAGATTCGTGTTGGTAGGTGGAAGGGGTTACAAAGTCATCTTCAACCAGCAAAGATTTTAAAGTTTTCCAAGTAACTGGCCCATCAATGCCATCATCCTCAACTTGAAGGATTCTCTGCACATACTGGATTAGCTCCTTTTCTTCTTTATCTTTGAGAAGACCAGCTACAATAGCTGACCATGTTTGAACGCCATCAATACCATCAACGGTAATTTCTAATTCCGATTGGATATCTTTGACGATTTGACTTTTTCCTGAGAAACGCATGTTTAGCCTTCTTCAGTTGGAGCTTCTTCCTCCTCTGGGGGAGAAATTTGCGATTTAGCTTGCTCGCTAATTTTAGTCGCCAAAAAAGACCCAGCTTCAGCTACCTGAAGACCCTGAGCCTTGATTGCCGCATCAATAAGTTGAAGAAGTGCGTTAACTTCGTTTTCCTGTAGAGAAATTTTAATTTCGTTCATAGTTGTCTAATAATATGAATATTGACAACATTTTCAACGAAATTTTTATTTTTTTTACGCCTCTGGATCAACTGGCTCCTCAACAACTGGAGCGGTTTCCGCCCAAGTCTTAAGAGGTTCTACAGCAGCGATGATAGCGTTCATTGCAGTAGCCACTTCAGGCACTTCGTTGACAGCTTCCCAGAAACTCTTGCGACCGTTAGCCCGATTTGGAACGTTGAGATACTCAACCCCTTCGTTATCAACAGTAACGTGAAGAGTTTCAGATCCAGAAGTTGAATCATAAGGGACAAGCTCAAGGTTGATATTCCCCTCGATGTTGCCAGATTCATTCAACTGTGGACAGTGAATATTAATATTGCGCACCCAAACCGAATCAAAAGATTTCTCCTGAACCGCTGGGACCGTGAATGATGATGATCTTGAAATTGCCATAATTTTACTTAATTATATATTCTATTACACTAATTTAAACATAAAATAACATTTTATTTTAAACAGCAGACGTTGTTAACTCCCCACTATCATTAATATTTACAAGATAACGTGTGCCATTAGGAGATTTAAGTATAATACCCCTGCTAGCGGTGGTTAATTCAACGTCCCCACCAGTTACCGCAACTTCACCAGAAGCATCAAGAGCATAAGTGGCAGGAGTAGTTGTATCACTTTCACCATATCCAACTCTAATTCTACTAGCTACAGTAAGATTTCCATCAGTAGTGAGGGCCATTGCTCCTTGAGCTTGGCTATGACTACTATCACCCCACCAGAAGCCGCGATTATTGGCGTTACTGAATTGGAACGTCATCGCCCATGTATTACCTAAACCACCATAAGTGCAATTATTCTGCATACCAATAGCGTATGTAGCATCAGTACCATAAAATCTAATCTTAGAGCGGGTACTCGCGGTGCTGGTTCCGAAATAAGAAGCATTATAAACAGCCCTATCAGTATTGATTTCAAGATTACCCGTCATCGTACCACCTGCCATTGTCGCTGAACCAGTAATAGTAACGTTGCTATTAAAGTATGCTTGTCCAGTCGTCCTTAATGTTCCGTTAACGTCTAGTTTGTAAGATGGTGTTATATCTCCTATACCAACGTTACCGTTGTTTAATATAGTTAAAGGAAACGTATTAGATGCGACGTTATTTATATATAAATTGTTTGTGTTTGTATATATATTATATTTACCTGTTGCACTACCTGTTCTTTCTAGAGTTAATTGACTGTTTGAGCTTGGTATTGATATATGTAATCTAGTATCTGGACTAGTTGTTCCTATACCAACGTTTTGATTACTATGTAGAATTGACAGTACATTAGTGTTCCCGCCTGTGCCTGTTTTTATAGAAAAGAAAATAGTGCCAGAGCCTAAAGTAGCATCATTATC
>Ga0075480_10000478_pt1 | contig 23767 bp, 8 predicted proteins | sample DEB08_DNA_7_FD_81590 | JGI IMG/M metagenome (GOLD analysis project Ga0075480, IMG submission 81590) | Aqueous microbial communities from the Delaware River and Bay under freshwater to marine salinity gradient to study organic matter... | ecosystem: Environmental > Aquatic > Marine > Coastal ... | reverse complement strand
GTTGTCCATCGCTGTCAATAGGGTGTTCCACTGTGATGCTGTAATTGTTGTAGATCCTCCTGACACAGTTGCTATTGCGGTCTGTCCTAGACCGTACTCGCCTAAACCTGTGCCTGCGAAATGATTGTATCCATAAGGACTTGAACTGTTGTTTACGAAAATATTGTATTGATCACCTGTTATTGTATCACCTGCTATATAAGCCATTTTATTTAACTCCTATTACACACTCTGTAAGTTGCGTTTCTACGTTATATTTATCGTTGATCAGCCTACCAAGGGTGTTAAAAGCGGTACATTCGTCAATATGAGCCGTCCGGGCCTCGCCATTTTTGGCTGACACTATGCGATCGCCGGCCTTGCCTGTACCTGTTAGTTTGACGAAAACACGCCCTTTCAAGGCAATCATGGGGTGCGATTCGTTGTTTCCGGCCTGTGCATTCATCAAAAAAGCCGGGCTTTCGCTAACAACACCAAAAACAGCGTCATCCAGCTCTTTTGTGCATTTTGTTACTTCTGCATGTCCGCCCAATATCACAACATCTCCCACTTCCAACGGAATATCTGATGCGTATCTTTCGGCCAAATCCGCGTATTGAGCCGATGTGGATGTGGCGTGTACTACATTCGATCTTATGTCTACCAGTGTCGGTGCCTCCATTTCTGTGTCGGTCTCCGATGACTTGAATGCAGTCCAGGCTCCTCCGGCATTGCCGTGTATGGTTGTGCCATCATCTGCAAACGTCTCGTCCCACACCCAATATAGATTCTGTTCCGTGGCGTTTGATGATTCTCCCCTGTTGACCTTTAATCCTGTATAACTTGGCATGCCTAATGCCGATGATATGTTCCTGTTTAATTCTATGATATTATCTTCAACAGACAAAATAGTGGTATTGTTTATTACCTGTGAGCCATCCACTGTCAAATTTCCTTTTACTCTTAAATCACCTACGCTTGGCAATTCCAATTTGCCAGTTGAGCCATCCAAAGTCATCAGCGTCGTTGTGTTGCCGCCTGTGTTGACAGTGAAAATTATGTCTTTGTTCTGCGTGGTTTGTGCTATGGTCAAATCGTCACTGCTCAAACTCATTGTGATATCTTGTCCAGCACCCAAAACCAAACCATCATCGTTTTGTATCGTAATTTTTCCTGTTGTAGTATCATTTGCATTGGATCTAAGATAGTTTGCCGCCGCAACTCCGCCCAACGCATCCGAGTCTGTGGAAGTTCCCCTAAATTTTGCTGATGCAACTGACGTTGACAGTTGTAATCCTTGTGCCACAGTGGCATAACCCGCTGTGATCAATGCCGCGGCCGCTGTTTCTGTCGAACTCGGTGTGAACGCAATGTTAGAAACCACTCCAACCACTGCATCATTGGCCACTAATTTTAAAATTGATCTGTTGACGCCTGTGTTGTCTTGCACAGTTTCCGGCACAACATTCGTAACACCCGAGCCTGCCACTGACGTTGGTCCAACCAACGTCCATGCTGTTCCTGAATAAACATAAAGTTGGCTGTTGATTGTGTCAAACCACAGGTCTCCCTGAACTGCGTTCGAGGGTGATGTTGTTGAGTTAGTAGGCGAACCTACAGGTTTCCATTTGTCTCCGGAATACACATTTATTTGTTTGTTGGTTTTGTCAAACCACAACTGCCCTTGCTGTTTGTTTGATGGCGCTGTGGTGTTATTGAAATTTTCTAGTAGTTTGACAAGGTTCTCATTTAGTTTTTCTCCAAAGCCCGCATAGCCTTTTCCTATGAGTGTAAGATCTGTTGTTGCCGTGTCAATTGTGCCATCGGCTAATGTTACCAATAAGGTTCCAAATGTGTTATTGATCTTATATGCCATATTTTAATTAGGTGCGTTGTCTCTTACATGAATTAAGAAACTCACATCTCCCAAAAGTTTGATCAATATAGTTGCCATTTCTGGATTCAGTTTTTCGTCTATTTTTGCTATCTCTTCAGCAGTCCAAACTGATTCAAAATTTGCATTTATATAATCTGCTACTTCCTGTTTTGTTGCCATTTTTTGTTCCTTCCTTATATTTAACGTATGTCAGGATCGTAAATTTCTAACCATTTTCCAAATTTTTGTTCTGTAAATGGTCTCACTGCGACACCCACTACGAAACAAAAACTTTCACCGATCCATCTTGTAAATTTTCCTAATATATCACCATTTTGTCTCTCGCCCATTTGATATGCCAGTTCATTTGCTCTAGCCTGCGCCAATACACGTATGGTCTCAATCACCAATCCACCAAACCAACTATTTTTGTCTGCTGATTTGTTCATGTATTCCACCAAAGGTAGTGCCCAGAACCAATAACCAATTTTGACTGTTCTGCTCAAATGTTTCACTGAAAATGCTGTGTCTATTTCTAAGTCTTTTTTGTTAAACATGCCCTTTGCCTGTAACCAGGTACAAATTACACGTCCGCCACCGCCGCCTCCACCAGAACCTGCAGATCCAGATGTGCTGTTTCCTGACGAATCTCCAAACCCTGCCGCGGTTTCTGTGAAGTCAACTCCTGCATTGAACAATGCTTTCCATGCCCCTGATACTTTTACATAGGCCGCTGTGATTTTTTTCCAAGTGCCCGAGACTTTGTAGTACATGTCGTTGGTGTCTTTCCATTCTCCGGCCACTTTGTATTTTGCTTGTACTCCTATTGAGAATATGACAACTGCTTTTCCATTGCCACCTGATGATCCACCTGAACCACCAACTCCGACTCCCGAGTCATAGTAACCGGAACCCGATCCGCCTGGTGTTGCACCTGATCCGTTGTCTTCTGTGCCCGATGGTGCGTAGTTGGATCCAGAATAGCCCCCTGTTCCGCCATTGTCGCCTGACGCTCCTGAACCACCTTTACCTCCGTCAAGACCACCACCTCCGGCACCTCCGGCACCTCCGTCTCCCGAATGATTTGCTCCGTTTTCTCCAAGTGATCCTGGAGATTCTGCTGTTGCTGAATTTGTGTTTATGCCCGAAGAACCTGTGCCGTGTTGGCCATCGCCACCACCGCCACCACCGCCGCCTGCTACGGCAATCTCGGTTCCATCAATAGTGACCAAAGTGGCGCCACCGCCGCCACCGCCTGCACCCGACGAACCTCTCGGGCCCGATGTTCCGCCCACTCCGCCTGAGTAACCTGTTAAACTTTTTCCGTTTGTGCCTCCAGGTGCACTTCCGCCACCGGATCCACCTTTTCCACCACCGCCCACGGCAACCTTCATGATGCCGCCAACGTAAGATGTCATGTCAATGTTTGATGTCACATAATGCCCGGCCGCACCCGATCTTCCCGGACCAGCGGCGTCACCTCCGCCACCTCCACCAGCGCCACCCCATAAATGAACAGTGATAGAACCAGTTCCTGGCGGAATTTCCACAACTTGAGTAGTACCTGTGTAGTTGAAAGTCTTTATTATTGTTGGCATGGGATTACTCCTCCCTTACGAACCAGAAGTCCCCGTCGTTTCCCGCACCATTTGTTGGTGCGACAGTTGAGACAGTCTTTTCCGAACCGCCCCACTTGTTTCCAAATGTCGCAATCTGTCCTATGGTTGGAACACTGGTGCTTGATGTATCGCCTGTAGATATTGCTGATCCCACAGCGGCCAAATTTATTGTGGTTACTTTTAGATTTCCTGCGGCTGTTGTTTTTAAGAGTTTTTCTTTGTTTGCATCACCGTCCGAAACTGCATCAGTTAACCTTATAATTTGCGAATAGGTTGCGTTTTCTCCGGCGACCCAATAGTTCTCAGAAACATCATAAAATAATCTTGCGTCATCAGTATCGCCTGTTTCAACAATAAGACCTGCATCTGCTTCACCACCGCCTGCATTTACTTTCAAGAAAGTGTCTGAGTGTTGAACTATGTTAGATGATGTGTAGTTGTAAGCACCACTCACATTCAAGTTACCTGTGATTGTTACGTCACCTGTTAAGCCTATTGCTCCAGTCTCACCTGTTAATGCTATAGGTGTTTTTGTAACACCACCATCATTAATTGTGAAACTTAAATCTTTGTCTTCTGATGTTTGTGCTATAGTGACATTGTTGCTTGACACTGATACTGTGAGTTCTCCGGATGCACCTAAAGTGATACCAGAGTCGTTAGTTATTGTCAATGCACCTGCTGTTGTATCTGAGACATCCGATCTCAAGAAGTTTCCTCCAGCAATTAATGAGGCTCCTGGATTTGATGTTGTTGACACATCAATATTTGCGGCCTGCGTGTTTGTTCCTTCAAACACAGCACCTAATGTTGAATTTAAAGTGAACCCTGCCTTGATTGATGCGAAGCCTGTCTGTGCCGCAGTTGGCGTGAAATCTTCTTTTGATAAAATTGCTACCCTTGTGGTGCCAGTGTACAATGAGGCAACTACCTTGTCTCCACCTGAACTGGCAATAGTCTCAATGACCATTCCTGATTCGCCCTGTCCCGCAGTGTGCGAAGGCCCTATCAATTCCCATTTATCGTTTGTTTGGTGTGATCTCGAATCACCTGTATAAACAAATAATTGATCATTTGTTGAATCCAACCATAAATCTCCCGCTGACGGTGAACTAGGTACAGTGGCACTTGGTTGTGATCCGCCTGCTGGTTCGAATTGTGTGCCGTTGTAAACTTTTAACTGATTGGTGTTGGTATCAAACCATAATTCACCCCTTAATGGTGCTGTTGGAGAGGATGTTGAAGCGGCATTTTCTAATAATTTTACTAAATTCTCGTTAAGGCCTTCACCAAAACCTGAATAACTTTTTCCGAACAACTGCAACGAAGTGGTGTTGTCCACCGTTCCGTCTGTGATCGTTGTTACTATCGTTCCGTCTGTTTTGTTGATTGTGTACGCCATTTGCTTGTATTTAGCACCTTCCCACTACTATATTAATTGTGCCTATTTCTGTAGAATTATAGTCTTCTAATGCTTTTCCTATCACTTCTCCAACTTGTGGATCAAAAGTTTTCTTGGCCACACCGTTGTGTTGTGGGTGTGCTGACAACATGTCACCTTTGTTGATGTGTCCTATCACTTTGCACTTGACTTTACCCATTAGTGCCACAGGAAGACCGTTCGCTGAATCGTTCATTAGATATGCTGGATTTTCACTTATCACACCTGCAACTGCTGTGTCATTTCCTACTTTTGATATTGTTATTTCTTTTTCACCTCCAAAGACCACCACCGTGCCTGCCTCGTAATCGGCATCTGACTCGTATATCTCAGCCAAGTCAGCGTACTGCGCCGATGTTGCCTTAGCATATACAGTGTTGTATTTCTTTAAAGTTGTTCCTATGTCGTATGTTGCATCGGTGTCTGGTTCAATTTCTTGTGTGGTCAATTTATCACTTAACGTAAGACTGGCCATTGTGTTTGCACCTGTACTGCTGATGTTTCCTGTAACATTTCCGGTCACTGAACCTGTCAATGGTCCTGTGAACCCTGTTGCTGTCACAGTGCCTGCTACTTGTAATTTTGTGCTTGGAGAAGTTGTGCCAATACCAACCCTCGATTCTGAACCGTCTATGGTCATCACAGTGGTCGTGACTGTACCGTCATTGACTTTAAAGGTTATGTCAGTGTCTTGAGTTGCATTGCTTAAAATTGTTCCACTGGCATCAACACTGATGGTAAAGTCACTATCAGTACCGAGTATTATACCTCCATCATTGGCAACCGTGATTGTGCCTGATGTTGTGTCATTGGCGTTTGCTCTTAGATAGTTTGCCGCCGCAACGCCTCCGAGAGAATCCGAATCTGACGCTGTGCCTTGGAACTTGTTACCTGATATTGCTGTGGATAGAGTTATACCTTTTTTGATTGTGGAAAAACCGCTTATAGAAGTTTTTGGAGTAAACTCATCTTCGCTGATCACTGCTATCCTGTTGCCATCATTGTAAATGTTTGTGATATTTTGTGCTGAATCTGTTGAATCTAATATACTGTCAAAAGTGAATCCATTGACTGTGCCTGATGTACTTGGTGGGCCAACCAATATAGAACTTGAGCCGTTATAAAAATAAAGTTGCCCTGTGTCTGAATCTATCCAAATGTCACCTTGTGCTAGTCCAGATGGTGCAACCGATTGATAAGGTGCACTACCTCCTGCTGTCTGCCAACCGGTGCCGTTGTAAACCTGTAGTTTCGCACTTGCGGAATCCCACCAAAGTTGACCTGTGATAGGTTTGCTAGGTGCACTACCATTAGAAAAATTTTCTAATAGATGCAAAAAGTTTTCGGCTATCGATTCGCCATAACCGGCATAACCTTTTCCAATTAAACTCAAATCAGTTTGTGTGTTGATTACTCCGTCCTGTACAGTGTACTGGTTTGGTGATGCGGAACTATTTGTCTTGTTTACAGTGTAAGCCATTTATTAGTATCCTGTGTTACTGCCTGAAGTGGTTCCGCTGACAGTGTTCGATGTGCTCAATGCTGTGGAACTAGTTTCAGTAAATGTTGTCAAACTTTGTATTCTCAGTGTGTAATCAATCTGTATCAATCTATTCAGTGATTTTTGTACAGGATGGAATATCACGTGAGTCAAAAGTTTATTAGTTGAACCGTTTTCTGTGCCTTCCCATGACTTCAATCCTAATTCATCAAACACATAGTCACCGTTGAAGTTGGTTGTGTTGTCAAAGGCCTCTTGTCCAGTTGGCTCACCGTAGTCCAATGTGCAAGTACACACTATATCGGTATATTTGTTTCCTGCTGTGTGTCGGACTTCCATTTTGTTACGTGTTGTGTCTTTGTTAGTAGTTGAATTGTTGTCAATCACTTTGTAATAAGTTTGATTGTATAAAGTGGCATTCGTGCCGGTAGAGTTGGGAGTAAGGTATGTTATAATACCTGTTGGATCGACCGATGTGCCACCGTTTCCGAATGACATTTCATGTATGAAACCTGTTGTCTTGTTCGCCAATGAATTTGCCAGGGCCTGCGACATGTTTTCATAATGTATGGCGTTCCTTTTGTCTACAATGACCTCACCTGTCTCTGGGTCAAAAATCTTTATGTGCCCCGTCATCATAACACCCGTGTTATCTTGAGGCTTTTTGTTCTCTTCTTTTGCTTCTGTTGGTTTGTTGTCCTGTGTCATCTAGTGTATTTATTCAGGTGCGTTTGTGGGTTCATTAGCAATGAATTTAGCCTGTAGTGTGCTTGAAGCCTGTAATCCCTTACCGTCCGCTGGATTACCATCTAATGCTGTGTACCAAACCTGTCCTTTCTTGTGTAATATTTTTATCTGTGTTCCAGAAGCGGGTGCTGTCGTATGTAAAGTCACTGCTTTTGTCGACCCGTCCACAGAATAGTTAATAGTTGACCCGTCCTCACTCTCGTATAACAATCGTTGGCCACCAATGAATATGTCTACGTCGGGTTTCCCCGTATGCTGAGATACGGACGGGACCTGTGATAATGTGAACGTCAATGTACTGCCATCACCTGTGAAAGTGTTGGTGTAAACCGTGTCCGCATAAGGTATAGTTTCAGTTCCAGATGCATCTACCACTTCTGCACCTGAACTATGTGCCTTAATTCCTGTTCCAAGAGTACCACGTCTCAATTGTCCTAACGTGGTTCCTGATTTTGTAAAATATTCAATTCTTTCTTTGTCGACAAATATAACACCTGGAGTGTTGCTTGAAATATCGGGTGTGCCTAACACACTTCCGTCTTTGACCTCTATTGTTGCTGGATTGTCTATTAGGTCTTTTGCTAATTTTGTTGTAGTATTTTTGCTGATACGTTTGTAGAATGTTCTGTTCAACATATCTTTGAAAATTCTAAATCCTGTAGCACCCACGGCCGAATCTAATGCGAAATACAGCACGTCTAACCTGTCACTGGCAGTGATTGTTTTGCCTACCACAGTTATTTTTGTGTCATTGGTAGTGAAATGCGGTGTCACTGTGAAGTCTTGACCCTGCACAATCTGTTCACCATTCAACCACACATACATATAAGAAGCATTCAGCGCCGCAAATCTCAGATAAAACTCTCCTGACGGTTGTCCTTCCAACACTTCTCTTCTCAACTTCATTCCCAATGCATTGTTGAACGTGGTCACATTCATCACGTCTGTGGCATTTAAGGCGTAGCCATCCGAACTGATCTGTGCGGTGTTCAATATAAAGTCCGTGCCTTCGACTCTGTAATGATTATCAACAAGTGTTTCGATTGCAATCACGTCTGTGGTTGACGGTACTGCACCTGTCACGAACTCGATGTTTTGATTACCTATGTCAACAGTGTAATCCGTGTTTAATGATTTTTCAGTACCGTTGACAAAAACATTTACTTGCGATGCACTTGTAATTGTTTTTGCCGGATCCACTGTCGAATCTTCGCCGAGACCAGACACAACACCGTAGGTGTAAGTACTTCCATCTCCAAGGTAATAACTGATATCTGGTCCACGTAACATTTTTCCGTTTGCCTCTATCATGGTCAATCCAGAATAAGGACCAACAGTACCTGGTGGATACGTCATTGTGTATCTTGTTGTTGAGCCGTCGTAAATGATTGGTTGATTCCTCATGGAAGCATATGCTCGTGTGCTTGATGCTTGGTTGAATCCTGCAACCTGGATGTATGAATCTGCGGCTGGTGGACTTGAGAATGTTACAATAATTTTTTTATTGGAACTTGTCGTTGTAAATGCCGTTGTCGGCACACCATTAATTGTTACATAAATTTGCGAATCAGTTGAATCTCCCTGGAAATCATCTCTGGTCGCTGTTGTAAATTGTGTGGTAGATCCATCTCCTGTATATGTGTCCAGAACTCTGTAGTTTGATCCTGAAATTGCAAAAGTTTTTATTGATACAACACTTAAATTTGCCGGTGCTGAACCAAACGTTATTGTTTTTGCTCCCACATCTACTGTGTAATCTGTTGTTAGTTTTTGGATAACACCATCAACTACAACCGTGACTGACCCTGGTGTGCCTGGATAATCTCCCAAAGCAAATGTTGTTTTTGATGCATCACCATTGTAAATTTTTTCTGTGATAAAAGGAACACCAGATTCCGGAGAAGTGTAAACTTTGATATCTAATGTATCAAATAGTTGTCCAGGCACTGCTTCTTCCGGTGCGTAACTTGTATCTGGTGAAACGAAGTCATCACCTTCTAATACAATATCGCTTGGTGCATAACCCAAAGCACTGCCAAACACTCCACCCTTGATGACGGTGTCTAGTGTTCTGTCATCCGTAGGAGTCAGCACACCGTCGTCGTCAAAAGGTATGAACTCTACCAGTGTTCCTTCGGCAGGTGCTGTCGTAAGTGTGAACGCTGTTGTCGTGCCATCACCCCTAAAACTATCTCCAGTATCTGTCCTTGTTTGATTTATTGTTGTGTAAACTTTGTAAACTTTTGTTGAATCCGGTGCGGACGAAAAAGTAAATGTCGCTGTGCTTCCATCACCCGTGAATGTAACAACGTTTGATCCACCATAATTGTCCCACGGAAAGTCGTACCAACCTGCCTTGTCCCAACCCGCTTCTTGTGTAAACAGTAATCCTGTTACCATTGTTCCGCCATAATCTACGCCTGCCATCAATTGTGAAAGTTCATTTCCAGGCATGCCAGATGTTGGTGTATAGAAACCTGCTATTCTATCAGATGCTGTGAAATCTGTTTCGTCGCCATAGATCTTATATACTTTGCCTATGTTGTCCTTAAATTTTGTTGTCGATGTAAATGGATTTGTTGTTTTGTATAATTCATTGTTATATCTTATCAATTGTCCATAAACGTAAGATGTATTCGTCGCCCACTCGACCACATCATGTGTGGATTTAATTCTGTCAAACTTCATAGTTACGTCAAAGTCTCGTACCAAGTCATTGTTTAAATTTGCATATGCTTTTGCTGTGTCTATCGGGGTTTGACCATTTGCAAGTCCGCCACTTAAAATAACAGTTGGTGTGGCTGTGTAATTTCTTCCTTTGGTTAGTACATTGATAGCAGTCACCGATCCATTTTTAATCACCGCAGTTGCAGTTGCCGCCTGTGTGTCTGGTGTGTCATACATTTTGTACAATCCTGATTTTGTGCTTTGCCCTGTGAATGACGTTGAGTTCGGTATCCAAAATGTGCCAGAAATATCATCAAAACTCATTTCTGTGGCCAATCCGGCACCACTATTATTTTGTGTGTCAAAAATTTCCGCTTGTTTCTGGCTTGTGAACAGAGGATAATAATATCCATAGGTTCCAGAAGTGGCTCCTCTGTTGCTAGTTCCTAGGATCTGAAATGGACCAGTCGATCCAATAGTTCCTCCCAGTATAGTAACTGTGGGTGTAGTGGTGTATCCGGAACCACCATTTGTTACAGTGATAGAACTTACATGTTTTTTATGATAATCATGCCACATCTGCCAAGGATATTGTGTAAGTTTGGCCGTATCGCTAGTTGTGTTCAATGATCTTACTTTACCGGTTGTATCATCGTAAAAAGGTACATTGTCAAAATCAGTGAATATTCCGTCTTCGGTATCTGTGCCTTGATATCCTAACTTATATTCTCTAATTTTTGTGTGGAATGGTTTGACCTCATTGATATAATCTTCAATCCACGAATCCGTGCCAGTTGTATATGTCTTTCTTTGATCAAGTTGTCTTACTATATTAGTCGCATTTATAAATGATGTTTTGAAAACCCAATCAACATAAGTTTGTTCTGCTAATACTTTTCTCAAACCTGTAAAGAACAATGTGTTATATTCTATAGCAAGTTCATCAACAAACAGATCATCTCGCAACGCGGTCAAAATTTTCCTTGTCTCCTGTGTGGGTTCTTGGTCAAAGAAATTATCATCAAATGTGTCTTCTCCAGCGAACCCTGTCGCGTCCTGCGTGTAATCATAGATGCTGGTCTTGATACGTATCGTGCCGTTTTCGGTTCCAATATTCTCCCACCCTGTGGCGGTTTTCATAAACAATTTCCACCCACCTGTGTCCGCTGACGTAACTTTTACGTGTTTGCCGGTGTCGAGATCCAATTTGTCTAATTCGTATTCGTATGTGACCTGTTTGTCAATCTTGGTATTCTCATCATGCACCATACCACCCGATGTCTGATACCAATCGATGTACTCCCAATATTTTGAAGTGTTGTAACTTTGTATTTTTGTTCTAGACCATTCCGTGCCATTCCAGGTGTAGATTGCCCAGAAACCGCTGGCTGTCTCATCTGACCTTACAAGATATTTCACCGTGCCTGATATATCTGCTGTGTTCACATAGGTCAACTCTGCATATGTGTCAACAAATTCGTCCCATTCCATGCTTCCCACTGTTGGTTCTGGATCTTTGCTGTCTAAATTTGTAAGTGCAAACTGTCCAACCATTTGATTTTTCTTCAACACCGAGTTGGCATAATCGATTATCTCTTTCAAGGCATCATATCTGTCAACATACCATGATTGTCTTGGTCTGACTTTATTTCCATATCTTTCATTTACAGGCAAATCAGGATCTGGTACCAGATCTCCTGTTGCGTTCTTGCCACACAGCGAATCCCACCAACGCTGTTCAATCTTTGTGCCTGGCCTATAGTTTGCGTCACTTTCTCTCGCTAACTTCCAAATCGAATGCGAATCACCATCAAAAGTATTTGTCCTGATGTCCACATTCAACACAATATCATTGTTTACTAAATTAGATGTGTTGAAAATTAAAAATTTGTTTGTGTCTGTGATTGCATAATATTTAAAATCAAAACTTGACGGAGATCTTATTAAATTTGCCACATAGGCCACTGTATTTTTCCTTTGCACCACACTGTTGGTCGGCAATGACGTTTTGTCTTTTACCCAAAAATAATAATAGTTTACAAATGTGTCTAACCTTGAATTGTATTTCTGTACCACAGTATATCTTGAATCATCGGCAAACAGAGGTGTGCCTACGCCTAATCGTGTATATTCGCTAGGCAACAAAGTGGACTCGGTCCACTCATAAACATCAATGCTAGATCCTGGAAAAGTTTTCCCCCAGTGATTTGTTTTGTACTCCTGGGTGTCCTGTTCGTACCATAGCCATTTTACTGTTGATAAATCCCACCATACCTCTCCTATGTGTTCGTCACACCACATAGTTTTAGTGGTGGCATTTGGACCCACATTATATTGTGCAGGATCCCAAGCAGTTTTTATATTAATTTCTCTGTCGGCCACTCCTAGTATTCTACCCTTGACTGGGTCATATAAATCATAATAATCTTCGATTTGGTTTGTTTTGTTGTTGAATTCAAAAACCTGACCTAATTTAGCAATGTCAATTAATCGATCTTCGGTTGTTATGTTCTTCCAAGCGTAATCACCTGGGGTCGTGACATCAAAACAATGCACAGTCCCGTCGTTGGATACTTTACTGCTTCCGTCTGCAACATCAATGTTACCGTCGTCTGCGGGTGCACCAACTAATACAGTGTTGTCTATGATGCAAACACCTCTTCCAAAATCATCGTTTGCCGTGACTTCATCGGCATGTAATCTTTGATCAATTACAAATTTTGTATTGTACATCGTGGCTGTAAAAGCACCTCCCGATCCCACATTTACATCGTTGAATGTTGTGTCCTGTAAATCAAATGTGGTATCACCTAAATCTATCTTCATTTCTTTGTTGCTTGATAAATTTTCTGCACCTATAACCAATCTAGTACCGTCGTCGTTGATATCAATTGTTGAGCCAAACCTGCAATTTGTTTGTTTATCAGGTGCCGTGATTGTTTGTTGCAGGGTATAGGTATTCGTTGACCCGTCTGCGTTCCATTTATAATAATACAGCACACCGCTATCATCTGCTGTGGGGTCGTCATATCCAGGAGCAGTGATTATTAAGGTTGTTCCATCTTTGTTCATTGCAATGTCATTACCAAATTTTGTGTTCAATGATGAGCCATCTGCACTTATTCCCTCTAACGTTTGTGCTAGTACAAATGAATGATCCACACTGTCGTCGTTGGTTTGTGATGTCCGAATGTAAATTTCTACCTTTCCGGCCTGTCCTGGTGCAACAGAACTTATTGCTAAAATATCACCGTTGTCGTTTGCCGCAATCTTATGACCAAATCTTTTGCCCTGGCCCGGGTCGGCAGAATTAATTGTTAAATTTTGTGTCCATGTGTCATATGTTGATCCATCTGATCCTATTCCCCATTCATACATATAAACTTGTCCAGTATTGGAATTTTGTCCAGGTGCAGAAACAAACAGATATTTTGTTGCTGTTGATCTTGTACTTGACGCACCAGGTTCACAAATTTTATGTGACCATCCAAAATTCTGCGAGGCTTCATCTGTAGGAGGCGATATAGAGTTCAAAATAGAATATGTTAATGTGGTTGTATTCCATAGATAAATTTTTACTAACCCTGAGTCGGAAAATCTTGTGACAGTGTCTGATCCTATAGTGTTGTTGTAAGGGGCACCTGCTACCACAAAATTTTCATCTGTGCTCATTGACAAACTGTGACCTAGACGCCCTGTGTTGTCATCTCCGTCTGTCATTGTGACAGAGGATTGTGTTAACAATGATGTACCTGCTGTGGCAACAGTCCTGAATAAAAAATTAATTGTACCTTGGCCATCTTTTGGCGCGGCGACAACCACTGTTCTGCCATCATTCCTTGCTACAATTTTGTAACCAAAATCTTGATCGGTTGTTGTCGTGTCGGGTGATAGTACCAATCCATGAGTGTACGGATCTTGTTTTTCGTACACACGCCACAGACCAGAAGTATCTGCGTCTGCAAAAAGTTTGTCTCCTGGTTTATCTATCGAATTGTTTTTTTGCACGTAATCATTGTATGCAATTCTTGTGTTGGCGTCATCCATAGACGAAATTCTAACACTGACAAATTTGTACAAGTTTCCATATGTATCCGCAGTCGATCCATCGGCCAATGTTGGCAAGAAAGCAGTGTTACCATCATAATTCACAATCACTGTCTTATGATCTACTAATTCCGCAACCGTGAACACTTTATTCAGTGTGGGTTCTTCGCTATTGGAGATTGCAAAATAATCCGCCAAGGTTGTAGAAGAACCTGCTGACAGATTGTGCGATCCAGAAAACTCCATCTGCATTTGCGTTGAATCATTCACAGGCATCAAAGACACAATTTTTACTCCTGCCGATGTTAAACGATACACGTCCCAATCTCTATTTGTTTTGTTTGCAATCCAGATCAACTCATTGGTACTTGTAGAATTAATATCTAAATCTAAAAGCTCTGTTTCATTAAAAACTGTTCTTTGCACTTGAGAGAGTTGTGGATATCCTGCTGTTTTCAAAACTTGTGCCTGATCTCTATCGACACCTGCTTTGGTATAATCCAATTTTGAGAAAGTCGAGGCGCTGTCGTAATCCACAGGTTTGTAGTAGAATTCAGGTTCAATAACGCTCAAACTCCTTGCGTAAGATTTGGCTTCATTGGAAGAGGCCAATAGTTCTATGCTCTGTGGATTGGCCTTTACCTTATTGTCTTGTAACACCAACTGTACGTTTTCTATCGCATCTGTGTTTCCAATGTTTCCTGTTCTGATCATCCACTCTGGATACAGGTTAAGAGTAATATCCGATCCTTCGAACTTGGCTTTGGTCAACCTGTCTATAGCATTCTGTGTGCCTTTCTCTCGGATGTATCCTTGATAGAATTTGTATTGTGAAACATCATTAACAAATAAATTTTCCAGATAATCTCTGTTTTGGTAACCAATTAGTCGCTGTGCCAGTTTTTCTTGAGATTCATCAAAGTTGTTTGACTCCAAATCATAAAACTTATTGAACTGCGAAATTTTGTAATCAAAGTTTGGTATCAACTGTGGTCTTGGCTTTTCTGTTTTCAATATCCAACTGGCCGTTGAAAATTCTCCACCGGAATTATGATTTGTTTTGGCCACATAAAACTTGCCTTGGTATTCAACCGAATCGCCGATCTTGTAATCTGTGTTTTTCAACCAGTATGTTACCTGTGCCGCGTCAAACACGAAACCCGGTGCATAATAATCACCGTTCCATCCGGCAGTCTTCCAACCTACCAACTTCAATCTCGCCTGTCTAAAACCTGTGTAAGGTTCGTATAGTATATCGGAAAAAACAGTGGTGTTATCAAACAGTAAGATGTGTTCTTTTTGTACTGTGTTCAATGCTATGTTATACATGCCAACATCTGAAGATTTGATTTCTAAATCAAATGTTGTACCCACACGTTTCGTTGATATCTCCCTGATATCAATTTTCCTACCGCCTGCGTCAAGTATGCTGTAATCACCTGCGAGATTTTTCAATTGCCCGACGATAGTATTATTTGTGTCTAACTCGAATCCGTTTGCCGCAGGAGAAACAGTAATTGCCGAACCCGGCGCCCATTCTTGGGTAGTCCAAAATAGAAATTCTCTTACCGCATTATCCCAATTTAAATTTTCTTTCAACTCATTGGAATATTTGTTGAATTTGAATCCTTGTGTAGTGAGGTAATGTCCATAACCAAACAAGAAATCAGCAACATCTTGAATCGTATCAAAAACATATCCATAAGGAAGTGTTTGTACAGTTTCTTGATAAACTTTATACTTCTTAACTTCGACACCGGACGCCGTAACTTTGCCGCCCGTAACACTTTTTGTTGGATAGTGGAAATTAAAATATGGTTTATGGGTGCTATAACCTAAAATTTTGTAACCACCTGCGTAAGTCACTGTTGATCCATCCGTGTCTGTTGTCGTGTCGGTGTTTTTTTCAATCAATACACCAGAATATGAGAAACTCTGTACAGGATTAGAAGTCCTGAAGAGTATTTTATAGTTCTCATCTGGTATGAATCTCGAACCCGATGTCGAGCCCGGTGACACCGAGTCGATCAAAATTTTTAAATTGTCTTTGTCTGTAAATCCGCCCAATTTGTAGGCAAGTTGTAATGACAAATTTTTCAATTTTTGGTAGTAAAAGGTGATGGGATCTAATCCACGTGACACCAAGTAGTTCACCACAAATGGTTGATATCCTGCTGTTAGATATCTTGTAGTAATACCTGTTTTGTTGTTAGTTTCTGTTTCCAGATGATATTTGGCAGTGGCCAAATTCATTCTAACACCGGTTGTGGTATATATCTGATTACCCGATGTATTTGTGGTTAATCTGCTAGGATCAAACCAATTAGAGAAAAATTTGGCAGGTTTTGTCAATGCCAAAGTTTTAATCACAGTGAACGGGTAAGCACTGGATCTTCTCCAGGCTGTTTCCGCTGGTGCGTGATCACCAAATTTCCAACTTGCTCTGCGTCCTGGGATGTCAAAATTCTGTACCAAACCTGCCGCGATTGGATCTAACAAGTTTCCTGATGCATCTACCGGTAGGTAACTTTTTATAGAAGGTTTGCCGTATCTACCTGGCATGGTTTCGATAGCATTCCATAACACATCATTTCCTGATGTGTACGGTGCCGCACCATATGTTGCTTCCCATGTGCTTGGTTTCTCGCTGTGGCCCAACATCTCCCATGGCCTAACATGAGGTGCATCGGTATCGTAAAAATATTTGTAAATTGCTCTCCAGTATCCGGGTAACTTTTCACCTTTAACTCTATCTGTGCTTTTAGCATAATTGTATGTGAACGGCGATCCTTCGGTGAACGAAGTATTGTTAATGTACTGCACATTGTTTCTACCTGCCCACAGATAAAAATCTGGCCCCATTATGTCTGCAATTTCTGATCTTGTATATTCGGTATATGCGAATATCGACGGATCCACATCGTGTATATCTAGCAGGGAAGGATCAAATTCCGTTTTACAATTATTATAAATTCTTTTTTCTAATTCTAATATAAGGTCATCTCTTTCATCACCGTATGCCTTAATAAATGACCCGTCATGTCTTCTTATCACGTTGGTTGTTGTTATATACGTGTCGTCTGATATGATCTCTGGTTTGTATTTTGGATACATACCTAATTTGGTTGGCGTGGCCGGAATGTAACTGCCTGTAGTATCGGCGTAATCCTTAATAACAATCTTGTCGCCTTCTGCCAACGTTGCTGTGATGTTCACACTGTCATCAGTGGTGCTAAAAGTGTATTCGGTGCCCAGTAATAATTGTACGTCATTTAGATACACATACACCGCCCTAGTACTAGGTGATGTTGTATTGTGTTGAGAATCTAAAGCATACTCTTTTTGTTCTGCATCTGGAACTGTGTAATTTCTTGTTGATACATTTTCACCCCATCCCACCATGTCTTCGTAAAAGAAAGGAAATGTGCTGTTTCGACCTTTGCTTATACCTTCGATGATCTCATCAACCCTGTCTCGTGCTACACCTTCATATGCAGTGCCGGTTGCGTATGTTAAAAAAGAATTGTACCACTTTTCGTATTCTTGATTCGCATAATCAATCGCAGTCAAAACATTTGATTCTTGATCTATCAATCCAAACACAGCAGGAAGTAAAGGACCTTCGTGTTGCTGTATGGTACCACCTTTTAATCTTGCGTCCGGTTTGTCGCGTAGATTACTAGCACCAGGAATTGCCCCTGTAATTTCTTGATTTTTGTCTAAAATGTCTCTGACATGATTTAAGATTTGACCAAATGTCAAAGTTTCAATGGTTTGATTCTTTCCGTTTGTGGCTAAATTTTCCGGAACTTCATATATACCTTTACCGTCCACTTTCGTCGCTGAACTGTACCCTGCAATTCTTATTTGATCGTTCACCGTTAATTCTTTATTAAATTTTACATATCTATTTGTTGTACCATCTTCTAATGTGTAATCCGTTGTCAAAGTTTTCCTTAAACCGTTTACTGATACGCTGATTTCTAAATCTGTCAGGCTCGAACTATTTTTATAAAAATCGATAGGAAAAAATTGTTTTTCTGTGTCGTCGACTATGTAAGTTCTTATCACTCTCTGTTTGCTATCAGTGGTTCTTTCAATCCATGCCGATCGTGAGTTGTGTAACGTTCTACCGGTAGTATAGTGTAAGTGTCCTTCTGCTAATTTTTTTGTTACAGTGCTGGCGCCTGATTTGTAGGTGAATGTGCCGGATGTGTGATCTGATTCGAAAACTATATCTCCGACATTATTAATTGTTTTGTATTTGACTTTTATTCCCAATACTGTGTCGGTCGTTGCACTGCTACTTGTGGCATATTCAAAAACTTTTGCACCTGCAAACGAAGAGTTTGGATACACAGTCTTATCATCAAAACTATTATGATGGTCGTCCCACATGCCAAACAACGGTTGCTGATTAACTTTTGTTTTGGCCTGTGCTGTCTTCCAAATTTCTTCTGCTTCGCTATAATAATATGTGTTGCCTTGATTTTTTGTGCCAAATTCTACAAAAACACTTTCATTATCCAATGCTGTTCCTTCTGTGGCTTCTGTGAGAGCAATCACTTGAGTGCTGTCTGATGCTGTAACAAAGTTCACCGTGTAAATTTTATTTTTAACAATTTTATCGTTGTCTGCTGAAAAAATTACACGCATTCCATTTTCCAAAGGAACACCGTCTATAATATATCCTGGTTGATTGACTACGTTGCTAAAAGCATCCGTGGTCACTGTATCAAACAAAGTAACTGATGGTTTTGCTGTTGTGCCGTGATTGTACAATGCAAGACCACTGTCAAATTCTATGATTGGTCTTTTTGCTCTATCATCCTCGTCCAATACTGGTGTAAATCCAATAATTTCTGCTGTTCTTTCAATTACAGATCGGTGAAACCATCTATTGTATCTTGACCAAGCATTTTTATCTATACTATCTCTTTTTATCGTTATGTAATCTTTAGCGTCTGGAATATAAAATGCTTTTGCATAAGGTCTCGAATCATAGCCAACGCTGTCAAATAAAATTGTGGTTTCGGTAGCATAACTGGCAGGCGTTATAAGATCAGATACATCAGTTAAAGTTATGGCGTCACCAACTCCTTCCACGTAATATTCTTTGTCTTGATAAGCAGTGGGGACCTTACTGTTTGTAAATTTAATTTTCATACCGTTTGATAAATCAAACGTTCTCAATGAATAATTTTTGACTCCTATGATATCATTTTCAGGATCTATTTTTACATTAGAATCGATTGTTCTAATTTGCAATATTCCATACATGCTATCATGCCTGCTACATTGATAATATAAAGTGTCTGGTGCACCGGTTGGCACTGTAAAAGTAATTGTTCCTTCGCTTATACCGTTGTTTGTAACACCTGTGTCGTATACCGTTGAAGTCGAACCATCTGCACTCAATTTGTCTTTGTAAGGTTCGGTCATTATCCATAAAGGATGTCCTTTGGCATCTATATTAAATTTATATGTGTTACCTCTGTACAATGTTAATATGGGATTGCGTTCGTTTTCCTTGTGTGGGAAATTATATGCTAAGGCCGAACTTCCGTCATCTGGCCATGCTGAAACTTTATATTCTGCCACTGCACCTGTTCCGGCTCCGTCTATTTCAATAGCGTTTGGACCGTTGGGCATCCAATAATATTCTCTGTAATTGACCAATTTATCATAATCGATCGCAGGATTCCAACTGTAAACTTTGGCCTTATTCAATCTATCATGATTGTTTACCTTGCCTCCAAAATATTTTATCTGATTGATATAATCATCGTATGTGCCCGTGAACTTAACTTGATCTTCGGGATTTATAGAAGTTGTATCTCTGTCTGTGTAAGTTACAGCAGGTTCTAACTGATATGCGAACCTATCCCTGCTGGTCGCACCAACATACCTGTCGTTTATAACTCTGGTATAGGCATCTTGCCTACCCACATAACCATCCAATCTTTCCAATGCGCCTTTTTGCACCAAAGGATCAAGTGTGCTAGATAAAAATCTTTGATTAGAATCTGTTCTGTAAAATGCAGGCAGGTGCTGAACAGTTCGACGTAGCTCTCTGTCACCCTGCTTGATTACTTCCTGATTTGTAATTGAATTAGTGGGATTGTCTGCCATTAGTATCCTGCCCCACTACTGCCGGTGCTTGAACCGGAACCTGATGTAGTGGAACCTGACACTGCCGAACCTGTTGTGTTGTTGGTTGTTATGCTCGCTGTACTTGTAACAACTGTGCCTGATGCCGCCAATTGGTTGGCACCCAGTGCTGTTATTATCGATACATCATTTACGGTGGCCCCACTAATGAATATTTCGTCTGCCGCTGAATTTATCTGGAACAGAGACCCAAAAGCCTGTCCTATTTGATTTGGTACAATTACAACTGTCAATAGATCTGGCGCCAGTTGGTTGTGTACATATGCGGCCAATTCTGTGAAATAAAAACTATCACCAAAATCCCAATTATCTAAAGCAAAAAATTCATTTATGGCCTGTATGACTCTTGTCTTAATCACAGCGTCAGTTGTTTTCACACTGGGATTTTTTACTACTTTGAAAGTTGCCTGTAAGTTCTCGTCGGCGTTAGTGCCAAAAAGTATTTTGTATGACACAGGATGATATATCACTTGATCGCTCAATGATTTCAAAGGATTTAGAATGCCAGCGTAACTGATCCTTAACTGATCGCTGGTACTAGGAGTGGGTTTAGTGCCACCATCTTGCAACCAAATTCTGAACAGGTTGTCGTACGTTCTTTCTAACACATACAAATCCACAATGTTTGAAACACTTGGATCGATTCTTGTTTCCTGTCCGGCATTATGTTTATACTGGAAATTGATTGAATTCCTTCCACGTCTTACTTGGTAGTCTGTTGTTGCAGTGAGTGTGTTTGTGCTTGAACTGTATTTTTTGATCACATCCTCCGATGAATCATAGAAGTAAAATAGTTGTCCGTCAGTGTAAGTTGTGGTGTTTAAATTTATATCAAGTTCATTTTGAGTGACAATAAAGTTTGTTGCCGCATATGGCCTGAATCTTTCTATGTTGTCATATGATGTGTATTTTTCAAAGAACACAAATTTGGTTGATTCGGCCAATGTAGGCTCAACATATATGTCAAATAGTTCCGGATTGTCTACCACGTGGTCGTCGTCGTCATCATAGAATCCAACTTTAACTTTCCTGTTATCTTGAAATCCATCTGCTTCCGAAATTGTGTCAACTACTTGCCAGGTGATCGGATGTCCCACACTGTTGCCCGTGGAGACAATGGTGTTTGTTGACAATATTTTTATGGTGTCTTTAACACTTTTTCCTGTTTTGTAATCGTAAATTCGTTCTTGTGAGTCAAAATGAAATTTATTTTGTGACTCCGATTCAAATATGTATTCGAGTTTCCTATAAATTACTGTATATGTGTTACCGTCGTTTGTAAATTTGAACCACCAACTTGCATCCAGGTTCGCGTCTGTTGTATCACCGGCATTGTTTAAATTAAAAACACTACTGTCACTTAAATTTGCTGACGTGATCACTTTCCAAGTTTCTGAGGTATTGTCATATCTTATACCAAATTCCTCGTAATTTTTCACTCTGTCAAGAATGTCTGCTTCAAGTGTGGCACTGAAAGTCAAAGTTAAATTTGGTATCACAGCGTTTATCACCGAACCATCAGGAATGATGTTTGACAATGTCACTGGTCCTGTTCCATCTTCTAAATTTCCTATGCCGGCATTGGCTCCATCGCCTTGCACTGCACCAATTTTGGCCCATATCCTATCTTCTGCATTGTCTGTTCCTGCTGTTACAAGTTTGTTGTTTAGGAATTCTCTAGTATCTGGAGATGTGAATTTGATCAAAGCACCTGGTTTGGCAAATTTCAAATTAGATGTGGCAAAATCACCTATTACTAATGCTCCACCCGACGTGAAATATCCTGTGTTAGTATTTGTTGACGTTGTCGTAGAATTCCACGTGGCAGTTAATGTGCTTAAATCCTTTGTGCCATATTTGAAATAATAAAATTGCCTTGAATATGCCTGTTTCAATTTTCCTTCCACGTGACTATCGATAACATCTTGTATCTGATTAGTGTTGTTGAATGTGAAAGTGAATTGCTGTGTTGATTCTTCTCTATAAAGTATTCCGTCATCAGCAAACACACTCACATTAGAATATGCACCCGTGGGATCGAGTATCTCTTTGGCTCTTGATATACCTGATGCAGATCTGTTCACTGATCTGACTTTTACAATTTCTTGTGATGCCGACAATGGTACAACTTGATAATCCTCTGCTGTCACCATTCTGTTCTGTGAATAATAAACCTGGGCCGCTTTTTCTTTAATGGCGTCATTTGATTCCGTGGCGGCCGCATTGTATACACTAGCCTTAAGACTCATAGTCACCGTTAATGTTTGTGTAGCACCATTGGTATCTGTGTAAGGAACTGCGATCTGTACATTCTGCATATCGGCAGGTTGTATTGCATACTTGGCATTATCGCTTGTTCTATGGTATGCTCTAAAACTACCCAATGGTAGGTTGCTGAAATTTCCATCACCAAACACCAAATCAATTGTGTCATCTACTTTTGATACCACGTTGAAAATATTTCTTTCAGATTTTGCCAAAGAGTTGTATACTGCGTTGTTGCCTGACAGTGCAGGAACTTTTGTCCATGATTCTACTATCTGGCCAAATTGATCTAATTTGTATAACCAAACATCGGAGTCGTTGATGTTTGATGTCGCTATGCTTTTGACATAATTTGTAATAGCAGACTCTACTGTAAAATCTGTGTATGAGATTGATCCTTGTTTGAATAAAAAGAAAAAACCTGTGTTGTTAGAACTGTCACCGGAGCCGTCTGACCTATAAACATAACTTAATCCAGATCCGTTAACAGGAGTTGATTCATAAATTGAATCAGAACCCGATATCGTGCTTGGAACAATTTCAAAAGATCTAGTAATACCGCCTATCTGTTTTGTGAAATTGAATATCGGCAGATCAAGTTGGTTCGAACTAATTGTGTATATTTCTGTGTCTATGCCACCAATATCTCCAGATTCTCTAGGATTACCAAAAAGTTGTCCTGTTTGGTTTGCGGCGTTCAATATGGCTGTGAATTGTTCTCTATAATTAGAATTTGCAGAATCATTCCAGATAATGTTTGAGTTTGCTAAATTTGTTCCCGTAGAATCATTGACATCTTGCGTTGTTGATACTGCATCGATCTTCAATAATCCTGTTGCAGGTTTGTTTCTCTTGGCGTTGTAGTTGATCAACCTTGCCAATCTCAGTACCGAATTTCTTCTCTCCGCTGTTTCCAGGAAGTTTTCTCTGGCATTTAAGTCTACCCTAAAAGAAAGTGCCTGAGCAATGTAGGCAATCAAATCTATCAGTGCAACATATTCTGAACTTTCAACAAAATCATTGAAATCATCCGGATAATTTTCACGTAAATAGGCCACCATGGTTCTTCGTAGAGTTTCAAAGTCATAGCTCTTGAAATCTGCCTGTTGAAAAGCCTGGTAGATCTTTCTCCAATCTTCCGCTACTAATAATCTGTTCTGTCTGTCTGTTGTGGCCATACTGTTTGTATGGATATTTATGTATTAGATTAACGGCGTATATTAAGATAGGCGAAGCAGAGCGTTTTCATCAAAAGAAAAACGTAATTTTTCTGCTATGTCTAATGGCACATACCGTATAGTGGCCTGTATGGCTATGCCATGATCTGCTTCTGTGACCAAGATCTCGTCTGTCGCTATACGTGGATCTGCATTTAAATTTTCTGTGATGTCCTCCGTTATCTGTTCTTTTAGAGCTTCAGTGAACGGTTCAAACAACACATCATAGATTATTGT
>Ga0075480_10000477_pt1 | contig 23772 bp, 25 predicted proteins | sample DEB08_DNA_7_FD_81590 | JGI IMG/M metagenome (GOLD analysis project Ga0075480, IMG submission 81590) | Aqueous microbial communities from the Delaware River and Bay under freshwater to marine salinity gradient to study organic matter... | ecosystem: Environmental > Aquatic > Marine > Coastal ... | reverse complement strand
TGCGCGTTGCGCTTCTTGAAGCCGATGTGTCGCTGCCCGTGGCGCGTGATTTTGTAAAATCCGTACAGGAAAAAGCGACCGGTCAGGCCGTCACAAAATCGGTAACACCAGGCCAACAGGTCGTCAAAATCGTTCATGACGAATTGGTCCAGGTCCTCACCGGTGACGAAGACCCCGGCGCGTTAAAGATTGACAGCCCCCCTGCCCCCATCCTGATGGTGGGATTGCAGGGCTCTGGTAAAACGACAACCACAGCCAAGCTCGCCAAACGCCTCAAGGAACGCGATGGCAAACGGGTGCTCATGGCCTCTTTGGACGTGAACCGCCCCGCCGCGATGGAACAGCTTCAAATCCTTGGTCTTCAGATCGGTGTGGATACCTTACCCATCGTCAAAGGCGAAGACCCCATCGCCATTGCCAAACGCGCCAAAACGCAAGCCAGCCTCGGTGGCTATGACGTCTATATGCTCGATACCGCAGGCCGGCTTCACATAGATCAGGAATTGATCGCACAGGCGGCCGCAGTGCGTGACGTGGCCAATCCGCGTGAAACGCTTTTGGTGGTCGACGGTCTCACGGGGCAAGACGCCGTCAATGTTGCAACCGAATTTGACAACAAAATCGGGGTAAGCGGCGTTGTGCTCACCCGTATGGACGGGGATGGGCGCGGCGGGGCCGCACTGTCCATGCGTGCGGTCACCGGCAAACCCATCCGCTTCGTCGGCCTTGGCGAAAAAATGGATGCGCTTGAGACCTTTGAACCAAGCCGGATCGCAGGCCGTATCCTTGGCATGGGCGATATCGTCGCGCTCGTGGAAAAGGCACAAGAAACGATAGAGGCCGAACAGGCCGAACGCATGATGAAGCGCTTCCAGAAAGGTCAGTTCAATATGAATGACCTCAAGATGCAGCTGGAACAGATGATGAAAATGGGCGGTATGGAAAGCATCATGGGCATGATGCCCGGCATGGGTAAAATGGCCAAACAGGCCGAAGCAGCCGGCATGGATGACAAAGTCTTTAAACGGCAAATTGCACTCATCCAATCCATGACCAAAAAAGAACGCGCCAACCCCCAAATCCTTCAGGCGAGCCGCAAGAAACGCATCGCTTCGGGCGCGGGCCTTGAGGTGAGCGAGCTCAACAAACTTCTCAAAATGCACCGGCAAATGTCCGATATGATGAAGAAAATGGGTAAGATGGGCAAAGGCGGCATGCTCAAACAAGCCATGCGCGGCATGTTCGGTAAAGGTGGAATGCCTGCGGGAATGCCACCCGGTATGGACCCCTCCCAAATGGACCCGAAGGCGCTTGAGGCGGCGGCCAAACAACTCGGTGCCAAAGGCGGTCTTCCCGGCGGAATGCCAGGTCTTGGCGGGGGTCTGGGCCTTCCCCCTGGCCTCAGCGGGTTTGGTAAGAAAAAATGACCATGGCCCCCACCCTAACAAGCGACCGCTTGCTTCTGACACAAATGACGCTGGATCATATCCATGCGCTCTATCCGCTGATGGGCAGCGCACGCACAGGTTATATGGACGGTCCCTTTACCAAACGTGCCGCATGGTACCTTCTGGCGGCAGATGTAGCGAGCTGGACCCTGCTTGGTTTTGGCGGGTGGGCCATCACAGATCGCAACACAGGCCAACTCTTGGGCCAGATCGCGCTGTCCCAGCCCCCCCATTACCCGGAGCGCGAATTGGGCTGGCTTCTCTTTGAGCACGCCGAAGGCCAAGGCTACGCCCATGAGGCCGCGAAAACCGTCCTCGCTTGGGCCAGAGACGCCCAAAACTACATCACTTTGGTCAGCTATATAACCCCAGAAAACAGCCGCTCAGTGGCCCTTGCCAAACGGCTGGGCGCCGTGCTTGACCCAAATGCCGTGCTTCCGGACGGAGACAGCATAGAGGATACCGTCATCTACCGCCACACTCTGCAATCAGGTGTGCAGATATGACTTTTTCTTTGTTCAAATACTCACATATCCGGCCCTTCGGGCTGTCCCTCATCTGCCACTGTCGCGCAATCGCAAAGGTGCCTCACGCATGATCCTAACCTCTGCACCCACCCTGGAAAGCGACCGCTTGATCCTGCGTAGCCCTGAAACCCGTGACATCGAAACGGTGATCACATTCCTTCAGGACAAAACCCGCGCCAAAGGTTTTGGACATATACCAGAGAGAGGAAATGCATGGCGCTGGTTCGCGGCAATGGTTGGGCATTGGCACATCCGTGGATATGGCTATTTCACCATTGAAACCAAATCAGGCGATATCGCCGGCATCAGCGGCATTTGGTATCCCGAAACATGGCCCGAACCCGAAGTGGGCTATGTGGTTTTTGACGGCTTTGAAGGTCAAAGCATCGCCTATGAAGCCGCCAGCCGCGCACGCAGATGGGCCTACGAAGATCTTGGCCTCACCACATTGACCAGCAACATCGCGCCCGAAAATATACGCTCGCGGCGCCTAGCAGATCGCATGGGTGCTATTCACGAAAAAACCTATAAGAATAGTTACGCCAATCAGGACGTGATGCTCTACCGCCATCCCGGACCGGAGGCGGTTTTATGATTGACATCCCCCACATCCAAACAGAGCGGCTGATCCTGCGTGCCCCCTTGGAAAGCGATCTGCCTGCGATGAACGATTACCTTTCCAAAGACCGCATGTCCTTCATCGGCGGCCCCTTCGACGACGTCGGCGCATGGCGCGCCCTTTTGGGCACCCTTGGTCATTGGAATCTGCGCGGCTTTGGGTTTTGGCATCTGGAACACCGCGAAAGCGGAAAGATGGCGGGTGCCGTGGGCTTTCTCCATCATTTTGACTGGCCTGAAACGGAACTGGGCTGGAACGTACACCATGATTTCGAAGGTCAAGGCATCGCGCATGAAGCCGCGCTTGCCGCGCGTAAGTACGGGCAAGCCCATCTTAACCTTGATGGCGTGATCAGCTTTATTGATCCTGCCAACACGCGCTCTGCCGCATTGGCGAAACGCCTTGGCGCAACATTTGAAAAAACCTACTGCCTTCGGGGTCATGACTGCCACATCTACCGCCACCCCCAAAGCACCCCCCATCAACCGGAGAATGACCAATGACCGATCCTGTTCTGAAAGCCCAAGAGCTTTTGAAAGAACACCGCGCCAGCATCGACCGTTTGGATGCGATCCTCGTCTACACTCTGGCCGAACGCTTTGCCCATACCCAAGCCGTGGGTAAACTCAAGGCCCAGCATGATTTACCCCCCTCTGACCCCGCAAGAGAGGCAAACCAAATAGCGCGTCTGGAAACATTGTCTGCGGAAGCAGATCTTGATCCCGAATTTGCAAAGAAATTCCTGAATTTCATCATTCAGGAAGTCATCCAACACCACAAACAACACCAATCATAGGGGCCTAGCCCCGACCGCCATTTATAAAGGAGATACCCACATGGCTATGAAAATCAGACTTGCCCGCGGTGGCAACAAAAAACGCCCATTTTATCGGATCGTGGCCGCTGACAGCCGCATGCCGCGCGATGGTCGCTACATCGAAAAACTGGGCACCTACAATCCGCTTCTGCCCAAAGACAGCGAAGAGCGCGTCAAGATGGACGTTGAGCGTGTTCAGTACTGGCTCGGACAAGGCGCACAAGCGACAGATCGCGTGGCGCGGATGCTCGAAGCTGCAGGCGTTTTGACCAAAAAAGAACGCAACAACCCGATCAAAGGCAAACCGGGTCAAAAAGCGGTAGAGCGTGCAGAAGAAAAAGCGGCGAAGGCGGCCGAAGCCGCAGAGGCTGAAAACGCCCCAGCCGAAGAGCCTGTAGAAGAAGAAGCAGTTGAAGAGACCGCGGCAGAGGAGACTGCGGCAGAAGAGGCTCCTGTAGAAGAAACCGCGCAATAATATATCGGACATCCCCTCAGCATCATTGCTTCACCTTTATGCTGAGGGGCAACGCCCATTTGTGACACAACCAGATGTTTCGCTTGTTTCGATTGGTCTTCTTTATTGGCATCGCTTTTGTGGCGGGCATTCTGTATGAACGACAGGCAATGGTTGAAAAATGCGTGGCCCTTGGCGGTCAGGTAACTTATGGAATATGCGAGCGATAAGTGATGTCTGAGGCGATGATCATAGTTGGCGCTCTTGCAGGCGCTTTTGGCGTCAAAGGTGAAGTGCGCTTGAAAAGCTTTACCTCCGATCCCGAAGATATTGCACTCTACGGTCCGCTTTTTACCGAAGACGGCAGCCGATCATTTGAGGTGCGACTGACAGGTCATATCAAAAATGCCTTCAGTGCCCGCCTTTCAGGGGTGCAAACAAAAGAGCAGGCCGATGCTTTGCGTGGCCTTCAGCTTTTCGTGCCGCGCAAGAAATTCCCCAAATTGCCTGACGATGAATTTTACTACGCCGATCTTGTGGGTCTTTCGGTTTTTGATGCGGGCGGCAGGCAAGTCGGACAGATCAAGGCCGTACAAAATCACGGGGCCAGTGATCTTTTGGAAATTCTGACAGATGGCGGAAGTCAAAGCGTCCTGCTCCCTTTCACGCGCCTGAATGTTCCCACCGTGGATATTGCGTCAGGCAAAATCATCATCGACCCGCCGGAGGGTCTTTTTGAAGACAGCGCCAAATGAGCCTTCCCAATAAAAGCCACGGACGCAAATCCATCAGCGCAAGTGTCACACCACGTGATCTTATGGGACAAGATGAGAGATTGGCGCATGTTTGGACCGCGGATATCATAACGCTTTTTCCCGATAGCTTTCCCGGAGTTTTGGGCCAAAGCCTCACTGGGCGCGCCCTGACGGAAGGCAAATGGGCACTTTCCATAACGGACCTGCGACTTTTTGGGGATGGAAAACACAAGAACGTTGATGACACCCCTGCAGGAGGCGGTGCGGGGATGGTCCTGCGGGCAGATGTGGTTGGCAAAGCGATTGACCATGTTCTGCGCCTGCAAAAAACGAAAAAACCCCTGATATTTCTGTCTCCGAGGGGCCAGGTATTCAATCAAAACATGGCCAATGAGTGGATCCAAGGCGCTGGCGTTATTCTTTTGGCGGGTCGCTTCGAGGGGGTCGATCAACGCGTGATTGATCATTATGGCATTCAAGAAGTGTCGTTGGGTGATTTCGTGATGAGCGGGGGCGAAATTGCTGCACAAGCGATGATTGACGCCTGCGTGCGCCTTTTGCCTGGTGTGCTTGGCAATGCGGCCTCTATTGAGCAGGAAAGCCATCAACACGGGCTCCTTGAGCATCCCCAATACACGCGCCCAAACGAATGGAACGGACGGACAATCCCCGATGTTCTTTTATCTGGAAATCATCAGAAAATCGATGAATGGCGCCGCTCAGAGTCCGAAGAGCTGACAAAAACGCGCAGACCTGATCTATGGTCAGCGTTCAAACCACGGTAAATGCGCTAAGCCTATTGAAAGTTAGCTCTTGAAAATCAACGCCGCTTCCTGTTATAGCCGCGCAGTCCGTGATGAAGGGAAGCTTCTTTGATTCCTAACCAAATCGCAGGCACCTAAAATATAGCAATGACGACCGAACCCTCTGGCGGGCTTATTTCGATAGGGACCCGACAAAGACCAAGAGCTCTGGGACGCAGAAACCTTTACGGGATCAACCGTAAGCAAAGGAGAGCCGCGATGGATATTATCGCACAATTGGAGGCAGAACACATCGCCTCTCTCGGGAAAGAAATTCCCGATTTCAAAGCCGGAGACACGATCCGCGTCGGATATAAAGTGACCGAAGGCACACGCACGCGTGTTCAGAACTATGAGGGCGTTTGCATCGCCAGAAACAACGGCAAAGGAATTGCCGGTTCGTTCACGGTTCGTAAAATTTCATTTGGAGAAGGCGTTGAACGTGTATTTCCGCTTTTTTCAACAAACATTGATTCCATTACTGTTGTCAGACGGGGCCGCGTGCGGCGCGCGAAACTCTATTACTTGCGCAGCCGTCGTGGAAAATCCGCACGTATTGTGGAACAGACAAACTATCGCGCGCTGAGCGATAATGGCGCAGAAGCATAAGGGGAATTGAGATGAAAAAAGATATCCATCCTGATTATCATTTCATTGATGTGAAAATGACCGATGGCACGATCATCCAAATGCGCTCTACTTGGGGTAAAGAAGGTGATACGATGTCTCTCGATATCGACCCAACTGCACATCCGGCCTGGACTGGTGGCGGTGCCCGTTTGCTTGACACCGGTGGACGCGTTTCAAAATTCAAAAAGAAATACGAAGGCTTGGGCTTCTAAGTCTGGTGAATTACAGTTTTTTAAACGCCGCGCATTTATTTGCGCGGCGTTTTTATTTTTCGAAAATAATTACGCACTCGCCTCTGATGGGCGGATACTTTACCCAGATAAGGACATCGCCTAAGGTCCATAAAAAGGGGCATTAAAATAGGCACGTAAAACAGTTGGGGGCCACCTTAACAATCCCAAGAAGGTTCCAATAGAACAGCACGCTATGGAAGACACTGTAAAAACCACCTCCTCCGGTTATGCGAACGGCCCCTCTCTTTGGTTACATGCGGGCGAGCAAGACGATATCGCCGCGCTGAATTATCTGTCCCACAGACTTTTGCAGATGGACAGCGGCGCCATCATTGTTATCACATCATCGTTTCAAAATGGTGGGAGTCTTATACAGGAAACTGGGATACATCATATTGATGTTCCTTCAGACTCTGGCTCATCTGTACAGGATTTCTTGAATGTTTGGCGCCCCCATACTTTGATTTGGGCCGGTGGGAACTTACGGCCAACGCTTCTGCGGGTTGCGGCGCAATCCGGCGTAAGAATGATCCTTGTGAATTCGAAAGCAACGGATTTCAAACCGAAAGGTTTTCGCATACTCCCCGACGTGACCCGTAAGACGCTCCGTTTATTTTCAGAACTTTACGCTGTAGATGAATTGGCCGCCACCCAGCTAAACCGGATGGGCGTAACGCCTAACCGCATCAAACTCAAAGGCCATTTGCAAAGCGCCGCCGCAATGCCGATTGCCTCAAACGAAATAACCGAAGAGCTTCTGTCGACGCTGACGGGAAGAACCCTTTGGCTCGCGGCTTGTGTAAGCTCATTTGAAGCCAAGGTTGCGTTTGAGGCACACCAACTCGTCATGCAGCGCGATCACCGATCTCTTTTGCTTTTGGTGCCAAGTAAAGACACGGATCAGCAGATCTTTCTTCGTATGGCTGAAGCAGCTGGGCTAAGGGCAGCTTGTGGCGCTGAAGGGGCTCTTCCCAATGCAATGACGCAGGTTTATATTGCCGGATCTTATGAAAGTCTCACTGCCTGCTATAGACTGTCTCCCGTAGCATTTCTTGGACAGTCCATGGACAATAACGCCCGTGGGCTGGATCCGTTTGTGCCGGCCGCATTCGGATGTGCGTTGCTATATGGACCAAACGTATCAGATTATGAAGAGCGTTACAGCGGGCTTGCAAAAAGAGGAGCGGCGCGCATGATCAGCAATACGGACACTCTGGCTCAGGCAATAAGTCAAATTTCCAACCCTGAACAATCCGCCAAGATGGCACTGGCTGCTTGGGAAATGATTTCTGAAGGAGCCGAATTGACCGATGCTTTGGTGGAAAAAGTCTTGGACCATTACGATGAAATGGGAAGACCTGCATGAAAGCGCCTGAATTTTGGTATACCGTGCCGGGCAAGGCTTCGCTGCAAAGCATCCTGCTGCGCCCTCTTTCCTTGCTTTACCAAAACGCAACCGCGCGCCGCGTTGCCAAACCCGTAAAATATTTTGCGGATTGCCCAGTCATTTGCGTTGGGAATTTGAATGCCGGAGGAACCGGTAAAACACCTACGGTCATCGCACTTGCGCAAGAGGCCTGCAGCCTCGGGGCAAAGCCTGTTATCCTCTCTCGCGGCTATGGCGGCACGCTGCAAGGCCCAGTTCAAGTTGATGCCAGTCGGCATAGCGCGCAGGAGGTGGGGGATGAGCCATTGCTTTTATCTGCTTTTGCATCAACCATTGTCTGCAAACTGCGGGTAGAGGGGATGAAAGCGGCAGAGGCATTGAAACCCGACCTCATCATCCTTGATGATGGATTTCAGGATCCAAGTGTCCAAAAAACGAAATCGCTTGTGGTGGTTGATGCAGAGAAAGGCTTCGGCAATGGATTTTGTATTCCGGCCGGACCACTGCGCGAACCCGTCAAAACAGGGCTTGCGCGCGCAGATGCAGTGATGTCTCTGGGGACAAATCACGCACAGACAGAGTTTGCAAAGCTCTGGAAAAACGACATCCCCTGCCCACATATCACGGCCGAATTGGCTCCATTGACCACCGGAATGGATTGGACAGAGGGAAACTTTGTAGCATTTGCGGGGATCGGGCATCCGGAAAAATTTTTTAAAACGCTGGAGCATCTGGGCGCAACATTGATCCACAAAGAAGCCCTTTCTGATCATGCAACACTGTCAAGCGCGCTGTTGAAACGCTTGAAATACATGGCGGAAGAGAACGCGGCGCAATTGGTTACAACCGAAAAGGATGCCGTGCGCCTGCCTCAGAGTTTCCGCGCAGAGGTGCTGAGCCTGCCGGTTCGCCTGCTTGTTGATGACGCCCTGTTTCTGCGGCAGTTTGTTAAAGACGCCTTGAAAACAGCCGATTTATGAGTTGTCCCCAAGTTTTGGCGATGGGCGATCAAGCTTCAACTCTGCATCCGAAAACATGAACGGAGAGCGCACGCTAGGGATGCCATCCAAATTCACCTGGAGTTGGCGGTGCACCACCTGCGGATCTGCAAAAACTTCATCCATGGAATTGATCGGACCAGCGGGCACACCTTTGGCTTCGCAGGCCGTGAGCAATTCGCCTTTGCTCATCAAAACCGTACGCGCGCTCAGCTTGGCAATCATATCTTCACGGTTTTCGACGCGATTGGCATTTTTCAAATATTCTGGTGCGGTAGCCATTTCAGGAAGGCCCAAGATATCGCAAAGACGTTGATATTGCCCGTCATTGCCCGTGGCGATGATGATATGCCCGTCACGACATTCAAAGACCTGATAGGGTGTCAGATTAGGATGATAATTTCCTGTCCGTTGTGGCGGATTGCCGGTTGTCAGGTAATTCAACGCCTGATTGGCCATTACGCAAACCGCGCTATCCAACAGCGACATGTCAATATGCTGCCCTTTGCCCGTGCGTGCACGCATATGAAGCGCGGCAAGGATTGCGCTTGTAGCATAAACGCCTGTAAAGATGTCAGTAATTGCAACACCCGCGCGTTGTGGCGCACCATCGGGTTCACCCGTTATAGACATAAAACCAGACATGCCTTGAATGATGTAATCATATCCCGCCCGATGGGCATAAGGTCCTGTCTGACCGAAGCCCGTAATCGAACAATAGATGAGCTTAGGGTTCACCTTGGCAAGGTTTTCGTAATCAAGCCCGTATTTTTTGAGCCCGCCGACTTTGAAATTTTCAATCAGGATGTCTGCGTCACGGACCAACTCTATCAGAACGGCCTTTCCTTCATCTGTGCGAAAATCAACGATCACGCTGGATTTTCCCCGATTGCAGGAATGAAAATAAGAGGCGGTTTTATCGTTTTCGCGCTCCACAAACGGAGGACCCCACTGACGCGTATCATCGCCTTCGGGGGCTTCGACCTTGATTACCTCTGCCCCAAGATCCCCGAGCGTTTGTCCCGCCCACGGGCCTGCTAGAATGCGGGCCAATTCAATGACCTTCAGTCCTTCGAGAGGGGTTGCCATTATGAGCCCAGTTTTTCGTCTAAGAGTTTTGAAAACTCCTCATAGCTCATATTCGAATAAAGCTGACCGTCAATAATAAAGCTCGGCGTGGAACGCACATTATCGGCGGTCGCATTTTCTTTGTACCACTCAACAAGCGCTTTGACCTTAACCCCATCACGCAGACAGCCTTGGATCTGATCTTCCTCCATACCAGCCAATCGGGCGATTTTGCTAAGCTCATTCACAATCGCCAGATCATCACCGGCGCGCGCCCATGTCCTCTGTGAGGACAGCAGCATATCTGTCAGCCCGAAGAATTTTTCTGGCCCTGCACAACGTGCGATCATTGATGCCCAGATTCCGTATTTGTCGAAGTAAATTTCTCGAAAGACGAATTTGATTTTACCCGTATCGATATAATTCTTCTTTAGGTCATAATATGTGTTCTGATGAAAACTGGCACAATGCGGACAGGTAAATGAAGCATATTCGATGACCGTGAGCGGGGCATCGGGATTTCCAAGAACCATCTCTTCGATAACAGTTTCTTCGGCACTATCTGGGTCTGTACTTTGCGCATTTGCCGCAAAAGGCAGTTCAAAACTTTCGGTGACCTTTGCAGGTTCAGGTTTGATCAAAAGATAACCGGCCGCCAATGCCATGGCGAAAACGGCAAAGAGTGTGAGGGTTTTGCGAAACATACCATAGGCCTTTCTGAGGATTCATCAGGTTTTTTGCTTACTTAGAACATTCTGCGCCAAAGCTTCAAGAGCACGCGAAAATTCCGGATCATTGACTGAGGCAGCCATTTCCTGGGCAGCGCGCGATATGTTTGGGTTTGGCGAGGAGCCCGCAGGTTTTTGAGGGCCGTCAAAAACGGCCTGAGCCTCCGCAAATCCTGTAGCTGCCGTTTGGGTGATCTTGATTTCGGTGATGGCATTATAACCATAAAGAGAATTGACCCGCGCGCGAATATTTTCTTTTTCCATCTCAACAAACGGTGCATTGGCACCGTTGCAGATCAAAACCAACGATGCGCCGAGCCCTTTTTTGTTGTAGGTCACTTTGACAGGCTGTGCGATTTTTGCGGTGTCTTTTCCTGCCACTTCTTCCCAATGTGTCAAAAGGCGCGACTGGGCAAACCCGCGCGTTTCACTCGCCTCTTTGACGCGCTTGGTAATCAGCGATGCGGCTTGCTTGAATCCCTTTGTTGAACTGGAGCGTGCTGGCATGTATATCCTTTCCACAAAGGCAGGGTGCCGGTGCACCATACGCCAGCAAAGGCTTTGGTGAAACCAAAAATGCGCTCAAATTTACGTGAAAGTCTCCGTGCCGACGACCTTTTGGCGTGGTATGACTTTCATGCTCGTAAAATGCCGTGGCGCGTTCCGCCCGAGGCGCGACGCAACGGAGTGATGCCTGACGCCTATCGGGTCTGGCTTTCTGAAATTATGCTTCAACAAACCACGGTAGCGGCAGTCAAATCCTATTTCGAATATTTTATAGCACGATGGCCGACAGTTGGAGACCTTGCGGCAGCGGAGGATGCCGAGGTGATGGGCGCATGGGCAGGCCTTGGGTATTACGCACGTGCACGCAATTTGTTGAAATGTGCTCGCGTGGTGCATATTCAATATAATGGAAAATTTCCAAACGACCGGACCGAATTACTGAAACTTCCAGGTATCGGCCCATATACCGCAGCAGCTATTTCTGCGATAGCGTTTGACCTTCCCGAAACGGTGGTGGATGGGAATGTAGAACGTGTCATGGCACGTCTTTTTGATGTTCACATCCCTCTTCCGGACGCAAAAAAAGAACTGACGCAATTGGCGGCGCAATTGACCCCCAAACGGCGCCCGGGCGATTATGCACAGGCGGTTATGGATTTAGGCGCCACCATCTGCACGCCAAGAAACCCCGCCTGTGGAATTTGCCCTTGGAACGCATCCTGTAAAGGACGGGTTAATGGTACTGCAAGCCAGCTACCTCAAAAGCGCCCCAAATTACAAAAACCGACCCGATATGGGATCATTTATTATGTGGAACGCTGTGACGGCGCGGTGCTTTTGGAAAAGCGCCCTGAAACGGGTCTCTTGGGGGGGATGCTTGGCTTTCCTGGCAGCCCGTGGCAAGAGATCGCCAAAGACGCCCCCCCGATACATGCAACTTGGCGCGCGCTGAACGACGAGGTGCGCCACACCTTCACGCATTTCCACCTGCGTCTTGCAATCCGCGTGGCGGAGGTTGGACAAAATGCCGAACCTTTGGTCGGCTCCTTCGTGCCGAAGAACGCATTTTCGCCCTCTGCTTTACCAACCGTTATGCGAAAGGTATTTAATCTCGTAAAGTCTGGCGATAAACTAACCTGACGAAACGATCGCGAAAGAGAACTTTGCTCCACATGTCTGAAATTCGTATGGACTCTGCCTTTAAACTTGCATTGCCTTTTTGGTGCTCCCTTTTGCTAGTGCCACTTTTATGGATCACAGCAATCTGGGGCGGTTGGTCGTTTTTAATTGTGATTTTTGCGACATGGATTTTGTTTTCTATCTTGGACGCTGCCTTTGGCCTTTATCCGGTGAACGAAGATCCTGAAACGGACAAGTCCCAGCTTTATTGGCATCGCATGATCACACTTATATGGGCGCCCTTGCAATTCGTGACGCTTTTTTCGCTCATTTGGTATGCTGCGCAGTCAGATTTGAGCCTTATGGAAAAAATTGGCTTGTTCTTTGGGGTCGGTGTCGTGACCGGTACTATTGGGATCAATTATTCCCATGAGTTGATGCATCAAAGTCCGAGGGGCGAACGCGCCTTGGGGGATTTTCTTTTGGCGATGGTCCTTTATTCACATTTTCGTTCCGAACATCTTTTGGTGCACCATCGTTACGTGGGAACGCGGCGGGACGCCGTCACCGCGCGCTATGGCGAAGGATTTCACAGTTTTTTCCTGCGGGTTTTGAAAGAGTCCCTTGTTTCTGCATTTCGGGCAGAAAAAGAAAAACGCGCGCGCCAAAACCTTCCTTGGTATGACCTGAGCAATCCATTTTTCATCTATTGGGGATTGCAGAGCATCATGCTTCTTCTGGCGATGATGCTTGGTGGATGGGGGGGCGTTGGCCTGTTCATTTTGCAGGCCTTTGTTGCGATCTGGCATTTGGAACTTGTCAATTATGTTGAACACTACGGATTGACCCGCAAACATCTGGGAGAGGGCAAATATGAACATGTTCAGCCGCATCATTCCTGGAATTCATCCCATAGGGCAACGAATTGGCTTTTGATCAATCTTCAAAGACATTCTGACCATCACTACAAACCAAATCGCCCCTATCCGCTGTTACAGACGTATTCTTCGTCAGAAGCCCCGCAATTGCCCTACGGATATGCTTTGATGACAGCCGCGGCGATGTTTCCACGGTTCTGGAAAAGCCGGATGAACCCGCGCGTGCGCAAATGGCGTGAAATGTATTATCCTGAAATTCAGGACTGGAGCGCTTATAACAACGGCAAACTCCCGATGCCCAAGGGCGGTTAAAAAAAGCCCGCCAGAATTGGCGGGCAGTTTGCGACCCAAGCCGCAGGCATTGGTGTGCACCCCAGAGGTGCTTATTATCTAATTCGCGTGCTCTCTGATTTCAGAGCGGATTTGCTGGCGCAGGATGTCTATCGGGATCAGCTTTCCATCACGCTGGAAACACCAATAGGTCCACCCGTTACAGCTTGGCGCGTTTTCCATCGCCGCACCTACTTGGTGAATGGAACCCGTTGTGTCTTTGCCCACAATCGTGCCGTCAGCACGGACCTTGGCTTTGTGACGGTTGTTCATAGAGCGTAATTCCTCACCTGGACGCAACATGCCCCGTTCCACCAATTGACCAAATGGGATACGTGGTTCAGCGCGTTTGGCAACGCTGACTTCAAGCGCAGCGCGGTCAAATTTGCGGATATTGCTCAGACGTTTCTCGGCGACTTCGCGGTATGCGTCTTCACGCTCAATACCGATAAATTCGCGCCCCAGCATTTTAGCCACAGCCCCTGTCGTTCCTGTGCCAAAGAAAGGATCGAGCACAACATCACCGGGATTTGTGGAGCCAATCAACACCCTATGCAAAAGGCTTTGGGGTTTTTGCGTGGGATGGGCCTTTTCCCCTTCAGAGTTTTTCAGCCGTTCGTGCCCTGTGCAAATCGGCAAAACCCAATCGCTGCGCATCTGGACACCTTCGTTCAGGGATTTCAAAGCATCATAATTGAACGTGTATTTTGCGCTTTCCGATTTGGAAGCCCAAATCATTGTTTCATGGGCATTGGTCAACCTTTTTCCGCGGAAATTCGGCATCGGATTTGATTTGCGCCAGACCACATCGTTTAAAATCCAAAATCCGTGGTTTTGCAGCGCCGCGCCCACACGGAATATATTATGATAGGATCCGATCACCCAAATCGCGCCATTGGGTTTCAGAATACGACGCGCGGCAGAGAGCCATTCGTTGGTGAATTTATCATATGCCTCAAATGAGGAAAATTGATCCCAACTGTCATCAACCGCATCGACCAAAGAGTTGTCCGGACGATGCAAGTCCCCCTTAAGCTGCAAATTGTAGGGAGGATCCGCAAAAATAAGATCGATACAATCATTCGGCAAAGCGTTCATAACGTCAACGCAGTCGCCAGCTAAAATTTGATTGAGTGGAAGTTCAACAAGCTCCCGCTCTTTATTCGTTTTCTTCATGTCTGCCTCTATCTTCGGCGCATTTTTGCGCTCTTGGATTGTGCCTAACATGAGTCAAAGTCGATTCGCCGTCAATTTCTTTTTTTGAATCAACAAGTTAAATATTTTCTTCGTTAAGAGCCCGGGTACAAGATATTGTGTACTGGTTTGAAAGAACGTCTATGGTGTGGGGTTACCCCAAGATCTCGGAGGGCTAAAAGATGCTCTTTTGTCGGATAACCGGCATTTTTTTCCCATCCATAGCCCGGATTTTCGCGTCCAAGCGACGTCATCAAACGATCTCGTGATATTTTTGCAACAATAGATGCCGCCGCTATGGAGACCGATTTGCTGTCTCCTTTAACCAATGCCGAGGCTGCGCAGGGCAAACCTTGGGGGAGCTTATTCCCGTCTATCAACGCGTAGTCTGGTAGTGTCGCCAGTCCCTCAGCGGCGCGCCGCATCGCCAGAAGGCTGGCCTGCAGGATATTGAGACGATCAATGTCTTCGACTGATACATGAATAATGCTGACCAAACTGCTCTCAACAATAAGAGAATAAAGTCGCTCGCGCTGTTTTTCGGTGAGCCGTTTTGAATCGTTCAAACCCTCGGGAATATGATTTGGATCGAGGATAACCGCAGCGGCGGTCACAGGTCCTGCCAATGGACCCCGTCCCACTTCGTCAATCCCGCAAATTGCACGGAAACCTTCCCGATAAAGGCGTGTTTCTTCGGAATAATCAGGCTTTTTCATTTTGGCAAAAAACAATGACTCTTTGGGATTTACAAGTATTCAAATTGATTTATCTCGGATTTCACCCGTTTTCTCAGAGTGTTGGTCGAAAGCATTAGAAAAAATTTTCTTTTTCTGTTGTCACCTTTGCAAAGAGAGCTTTTCAAAATTTCAATTCTATTGTGAATGCTAAGACAAGCGTTCTGAATGCACAAAAAGCAATACCAAACTCAGCAAGATAAACGCGCCCCCCAAAAACACATAGGATTCCAAGCGGTTTCCCAAGAAATTGTAATCAAGTATGGCGACCCAAAACGGTGTGCTGAAGGTATAGGCCGTAAAATGACCGCTGGAAAGATGTTCTGAGGCCTTTGTCAAAAGCGTCAAAGAAAAGATGCTGGCAAAGATCGATAAATACAAAAGCGAAAGATACACTTCTGTCCCCAAATTCATCCAATCTGTCTGCAGGATACGGTTGGGAAACAGCACTCCAAGTACGATCATAGCACCGACCATGACCGCAAAGGTCACAACGCCCACGGGTTCCCCTTCGCGCATCTTTGGAACAAGCACAGCATAAGCCGCATGAATCACTGTGCCTGCAAAAAAAACCATTTCCCCATAATCCAACCTGAGAAGAAGGAAATTGTCGAACGCTCCTTTAAAGATCACAATAGACGTTCCCAATGCTCCGATCAGTAAATAAATGATGAACCGCAAACCGGCCCGTTTTCGAAAAATCAGAAAATCCAGAAACAACGCCAAAAAAGGCAGCAGCGTAAAGATACTGGACGTTGCAACAGGTGAGGCCGTCTTGAGCGCCTCAAACATGAATACAAAATAAAATGAAAAACACGCCCCAAGCAGTATAAAGCGCCAAGGTTTTTTGAAATACTGTCTCTGCATCTTTCCACGCAGAAACAGAGACACGCCCAAAATGGACGCCGCCAGCACAAACCGCATAAACGTCAGTGCGACCGGATCGATTTGCCGCGAAATAACAGTCCCTATCGGAAATGATCCTGAAATCAGTAAGGCAAATCCGATCATACAGGCATGTGCAATCATGGTGTCTTTGTTTTGGGGCACGACGCTGGTTCCTTTGGCGCGACGATGGCGCAAAAATATGGGGAAGCCAATAAGTTTAAATTTTACCAATTGATAAAATAATTTCTCTGTGCAATGCTTTGCGAAACAATAGCAGCCAGGAGACATCCGTGTCACAGCCAAATTCTGCACAAGGCGTTTGCTCATCGCGCCTCACCAGCCAAGACTATGCTGAAAATTTTTCCGATCTTCATCCGCCACTCGACGCCCATGAAGCACTTGTTGCGGCAGATCGCTGTTATTTCTGCCATGATGCACCTTGTATCACGGCCTGTCCCACGGATATAGATATTCCTCTGTTTATCCGTCAGATCGCAACCGGCACACCCGAGTCCGCTGCACGCACAATCCTCTCTCAAAACATACTCGGCGGCATGTGCGCACGGGTTTGCCCGACAGAAACGCTCTGCGAAGAAGCCTGCGTGCGTGAAGCGGCAGAAGGACAGCCTGTCGATATCGGTCGTCTACAACGATTTGCAACAGATACAATTATGCGATCTGCTAGCCACCCGTTTCAACGCGCGGCGGAAACGGGTAAGACCGTCGCTGTGATCGGCGCAGGACCTGCAGGGCTTTCCTGTGCGCACCGTTTGGCCATGCATGGCCATAACGTCAAAATCTTTGATGCGCGCCCGAAAGCAGGGGGTCTGAACGAATTTGGTATCGCAGCATACAAATCTACAGATGATTTTGCCGCCAAAGAAGTGGAATGGCTTCTCGCAATTGGCGGGATTGATATTGAAACCGGAAAGGCTCTGGGACGCGACATGTCTCTTTCCGACCTCATTGACACCTATGATGCTGTCTTTTTGGGTATGGGGCTCGCGGGGGTAAATGCACTTGGTTTGGCAGGTGAGGAAAAAGACGAGGTGCGCGATGCGGTATCGTTCATTGCAGACCTACGCCAAAGCAGCGACCTTTCTACTTTACCGGTGGGCCGTCATGTTGTCGTAATCGGCGGCGGTATGACGGCTGTGGACGCCGCTGTGCAATCCAAGCTCTTGGGCGCACAGAATGTCCATCTTGTCTATCGCAGAGGACGCGCGCGCATGAATGCATCCAAATACGAACAGGATTTGGCAGCCTCTCGCGGCGTAAATATTATCACAAATGCAGAACCGATTGCCGTTCATGGAAACGGGGCGGTGCGCGAGGTTGAATTTTCTTACACGGTCGAAGGGCCAAACGGGTTGGAGCGCACAGAGGATACATTCCGTCTGCCAGCAGATCAGGTCTTAAAAGCGATAGGTCAAACGTTGGAAGATACCCCAGATCTGGTGAAAACCGACGGACGTAAGATAGAGGTCGGTGAAAATGGCCGCACCTCCCATCCCGCGATCTGGGCTGGCGGAGACTGTGCCAGCGGCGGGGATGACCTGACCGTGACGGCGGTTGCAGAAGGACGCAATGCCGCAGAAGACATTCATAGAACATTGATGGGCTAAGCCCCAGAAGCAGCAAAGGACGTTTCACATGGCGAACTTACAAAGTGACTTTCTAGGAATAAAATCTCCCAATCCTTTTTGGCTGGCATCCGCCCCGCCAACAGACAAGGAATATAATGTGCGCCGCGCGTTTGAAGCGGGCTGGGGCGGTGTTGTGTGGAAAACGCTGGGATCAGAAGGCCCCCCCATCGTAAATGTAAGCGGTCCCCGTTACGGTGCCATCTGGGGTGCGGATCGCCGCTTGCTTGGGCTCAATAACATCGAACTGATCACAGACAGACCTCTCGAAGTCAACCTGCGCGAGATCAAGGCGGTGAAACGGGACTATCCCGACCGCGCTTTGGTTGTGTCTCTGATGGTACCTTGCGAAGAACAGGAATGGAAAACCATTCTTCCCCTCATTGAAGAAACGGGCGCGGATGGTGTTGAATTAAACTTTGGCTGCCCTCATGGAATGGCAGAGCGCGGAATGGGGTCTGCCGTCGGGCAGGTTCCTGATTATGTAGAAATGGTCACGCGCTGGGTGAAAGAGACAACGCGCATGCCTTGCATCGTGAAACTCACACCCAATATTGCGGATATCACGCATCCAGCACGCGCTGCAAAAGATGGAGGGGCAGATGCGGTCAGCCTCATAAATACCATAACATCGATTACCGGCGTTGATCTTGATATCATGGCCCCCACGCCCACGATTGATGGGAAAGGGACCCATGGTGGATATTGCGGACCCGCAGTAAAACCTATTGCCATGAATATGGTTGCTCAAATTGCACGCAACCCACAGACCGCCGGACTTCCCATTTCGGGAATTGGTGGCGTAACAACATGGCGGGATGCAGCAGAGTTCATGGCACTGGGTGCGTCTAATGTGCAGGTCTGCACCGCTGCGATGACATATGGCTTCAAGATCGTTCAGGAAATGATTTCGGGTCTTTCCCAATGGATGGATGAAAAGGGATATCACTCCATCGATGATTTTGTCGGCGCGGCTGTGCCAAAGGTTGTCGATTGGCAATACCTGAACCTTAACCATGTGACAAAAGCGCGGATCGATCAGGATGCCTGCATCAAATGTGGGCGCTGCTATGCCGCCTGTGAAGACACCAGCCATCAGGCGATTTCCATGTCCCCTGAACGCGTCTTTGATGTAAAAGACGATGAATGTGTTGCCTGCAACCTATGCGTCAATGTCTGTCCTGTTGAGGGATGTATCACCATGGAAACGCTTGCAGTGGGTGCGATGGATGAACGCACAGGTGTTCCCGTGGCCGCCGAGCACAGGGATTGGACAAAGCACCCAAACAATCCCTTTGCCAATGCCGCTGAATAAGGTCAGGTTTCCGGCAAAAGGATTTTGGTGAAAATAGTCTCCACGAAGGTGTCAGAGCCTTCGTGAGAATCCTTTATCTGTCCCGAACGGATCATTAGGATCTGGGCTTCAAAATCTGCATAATGTTGGGTCATCGCCCAGATAGAAAACAAAAGGTGATAGGGGTCCAGCGGTTCAATTTTCCCGGCATCCATCCACGTTTGCAGCACAGTAGCCTTTTCATCCACAAGCGCACGCAATTCTCCGCTCAAAAATCCCTCGATCCTTGGTGCACCCTGAACAATTTCATTGGCAAACAAACGGCTTTCACGGGGGAATTCACGTGACATCTGAAGTTTGCGGCGAATATAACGCATCAGTTCTTCGCGTGGCTCTCCCTCCGCGTTCAGCCGACGCAAAGGATCAAGCCATGCATCAAGAAGCTGACTTAACAATGCTATATGTATCGCTTCTTTTCCATCGAAATAATATAAGATGTTGGGTTTTGAGAGCCCCGCATCCTGCGCTATCTGGTCCAAGGTCGCCCCGCGAAAACCATGGGTCGAAAAAACATTCAACGCCGCCTCAAGGATCGTGGCGCGGTTTTGTTTTTGAATGCGTGACAGAGGTTTTTTTCTTGCGGCCTTCATTAAACACTAATCCTCTGGCTTGAGCCCTGCCCAGATGGTATGAAATACCGAGTCCGTCGCCTGTTTCCACTGATCTATGGACAGAGCTTTTCCATTATTCAAGGTTTCTATCTGATGGGTGAAATCTGCGTAATGCTGTGTTGTAGCCCAGATCATGTAAAGGATCCATCGGGGTTCAATATCACGGATTTTTCCCTCTTCGATCCAGCCGCGCATTGCAGCGATACGGCTGTTTGTCCAATCTTCTAGCGCCGAGGTCAGAAAATCATGTATGATCGGTGCGCCATGAATGACTTCATTGGCCCAAACCTTTGATCCATCGGGATGAAGGCGGCTGATCTCCATTTTTTCGCGAATATAGTTGTAAAGTGCCTCTCGCGGATTCTGTGAGGTTTCGAAACTGTCAGCTGCCTCCAGCCAAACAGTGAAAATGCGTTCCACAACACGGCGATAGAGTTTTTCTTTGGAGGAAAAATAGTAATGGATATTTGCCTTGGGAATCGATGCATCGTCCGAAATCATTTGCATGGACGACCCCCGAAACCCGTGACGCGCAAACACACGTTCTGCAGATTTGAGGATACGGCCTTCATTTTCTGCCCGAACTTCCATCTTTTTTGATCTTATTTCAGGCACGTTGAAAAATTCCAAAGTTTCGTATTCTGGGGCGCGCGAAACTTTGTTGACTGATCGGTCAACTCTGTCTAGCGTAAAATTTATCATATGGTCAAAATCCAACTTTGGCTATGCTGAAAATATAAAGCGTCCTCGTGGCAACGAATAAGGTGAATGAATACCTTTTTCCATGGGTGAGCGAGTCATGTGGCATTGGGCGGCCCCACACCCCTATGCGACGAACAGGGAGAGGATAAAATGGCAGCACCGGGTGAAAACCTTCGCATCAATGGCGACAGGCTATGGGATAGCCTTATGGAAATGGCCAAAATCGGCCCCGGCGTTGCAGGGGGCAACAATCGGCAAACCCTGACGGATGAAGACGGCAAAGGCCGCGCGCTTTTCCAGAAGTGGTGCGAAGAGGCGGGATGCACCATGGGTCTTGACCAGATGGGCAATATGTTCGCAGAGCGCAAAGGCACAGATCCAGACGCCCTGCCCGTTTATGTGGGCTCACATCTGGATACGCAGCCAACGGGCGGAAAATATGATGGGGTCTTGGGCGTTTTGGGTGGTCTTGAAGTGATCCGAAGCCTAAACGATATGGGCATCAAAACCCGTCATCCCATCGTTGTGACGAATTTTACCAACGAAGAGGGCACACGCTATGCTCCGGCAATGCTGGCCTCCGGTGTTTTTGCAGGTATTCACACTCAGGACTGGGCATATGACCGCGTGGATGCGGAGGGAAAGAAATTCGGGGATGAGCTGACGCGTATCGGCTGGCGTGGCGAAGAAGAAGTGGGCGCGCGTAAAATGCATGCCTTTTTTGAGCTGCACATCGAACAAGGTCCGATTCTAGAGGCCGAAGGCGTCGACATAGGAGTTGTCACCCATGGTCAGGGGCTAAGCTGGATGCAGGTAACGATCACGGGGAAAGATGCTCATACAGGCTCAACGCCCATGCCAATGCGCAAAAATGCGGGCCTTGGAATGGCGCGGATTCTTGATCTTGTAGATGAGATTGCCCTGAGCCATGCCCCCCATGCCGTCGGGGCGGCGGGACATATTGATGTCTATCCAAATTCACGCAATGTGATCCCTGGAAAAGTTGTCTTTACCGTCGATTTCAGATGTCCCAACATAGATATCATCGCCGATATGGAAACCCGCCTCAAAGCCGGAGCACAAAAGATCTGTGATGACATGGGCTTATCGGTCGAATTTGAAAAAGTCGGCGGATTTGATCCTGTCACTTTTGACGACACATGCGTGCGCGCCGTGCGCAACGCGGCCGAACGGCTGGGATATTCCCACCGCGACATCATTTCAGGCGCGGGCCATGATGCCTGCTGGATCAACCAAGTGGCCCCTACAGCCATGATAATGTGTCCCTGCGTCGATGGGCTGAGCCATAATGAAGCCGAAGAAATTTCCAAAGACTGGTCCACGGCGGGGGCAGAGGTTTTGTTCCATGCGGTCTTAGAAACCGCAGAAATTGTGGAATAACGCGGACCTATCACCGACCCTTAAAGGAGAACACAAATGAGCAAAGTGATCAAAGGCGGAATGGTTTGCACTGCAGACCGCACCTGGAAAGCCGATGTTCTGATTGAAGATGAAATCATCAAACAAATCGGTGAGGACCTGAGCGGGGACGAATATATCGACGCAGAGGGCGCCTATGTCATTCCTGGCGGGATTGACCCGCACACCCACCTTGAAATGCCTTTTATGGGGACCACAGCTGCAGAAACTTTTGAAACCGGGACATGGGCTGCGGCCGTTGGAGGCACCACGATGGTGGTCGATTTCTGCCTTCCCGGAGCAGATGGATCAATTAAAAATGCGATAAATGAATGGCATCGCAAATCAGCGCCGCAGATTTGTTCGGACGTCGGTTACCATATGGCGATCACCGGCTGGAACGAAAATGTATTCAACGAAATGAAAGACGCCGTCGATATGGGCGTCAATTCCTTTAAACATTTCATGGCCTATAAGGGCGCTTTGATGATTGAAGATGATGAAATGTTTGCAAGCTTCAAAAGATGCAGGGAAATTGGCGCTTTGCCTATGGTGCATGCCGAAAACGGCGACCTTGTAGCAGACATGCAGCAGGAAATGCTGGCAAAGGGGATCACAGGGCCAGAGGGACACGCCTATTCCCGTCCCCCTGAATTTGAAGGCGAAGCGGCAAACCGCGCGATCACCATTGCGGATGCTGCGGGCGTGCCACTTTACATCGTCCATGTGAGTTGCGAACAGGCGCATGAAGCCATCCGTCGCGCACGGCAAAAGGGCATGCGCGTATATGGTGAACCCTTGATCCAATTTCTCACCCTTGATGAAAGCGAATATTTCAAAGGGGATTGGATGCATTCCGCACGGCGCGTGATGTCCCCCCCGTTTCGCAACAAAGACCATCAGGCAAGTCTCTGGGCGGGGCTACAGGCCGGTTCTCTTCAGGTGGTGGCCACCGATCACGCCGCCTTTACCAGCGAACAGAAACTGATGGGCAAAGATAATTTCTGCCTTATCCCCAATGGATCCAACGGGTTGGAGGAACGTCTTGCAGTGCTTTGGACCGAAGGTGTGGAAACCGGTCGGCTTACCCCCAATGAATTTGTGGCGGCAACAAGCACCAATATCGCCAAAATACTCAATATTTACCCCAAGAAAGGCGCTATTGTTGAAGGGGCAGATGCAGATATTGTGGTTTGGGATCCGAAAATTTCTAAAACCATCAGTCCAACAAATCATCACTCCATTCTGGACTACAACGTCTTTGAAGGTTTTGAAGTCACTGCACAATCCCGCTTTACGCTCAGCCGGGGCGAAGTCATCTGGGCTTGGGGACAAAACAGTCAGCCCAACCCCGGACGAGGACGCTTTGTGCCCCGTCCGCCCTTCCCATCTGCCAATGTTGCATTGAGCAAATGGAAAGAACTGACTGCCCCCAAACAGATCCACCGCGATCCGATGAATATTCCAGCCGGTATCTAATGCGGTGCATGACCATGCCACGTTTTGAAAGATAAGGACCCTATGACGGCTCAATCTGTGATCTCAGCCAGCAACCTGTCTTTGACATTCGAGACAGCGGATGGGCCTGTGCATGCGCTCAAGGATATCAACCTTGAAATAAACAAGGGCGAATTCGTGAGCTTTATTGGCCCATCTGGATGCGGGAAAACAACCTTCCTGCGGGTGGCTGCAGACTTGGAACACCCTACTGCGGGCCAGATTACGGTGAACGGGATGAGCCCTGAAGAGGCCCGCAAAAGGCGGGCCTATGGATATGTCTTTCAGGCCGCTGGGCTTTATCCCTGGCGCACTATAGGCAAGAACATCCGCCTTCCGCTTGAAATCATGGGAATAAGCAAATCAGATCAGGCAGAGCGGGTCAAACGAGTCTTAAAGCTTGTGGACCTGCAGGACTTTGAAAAGAAG
>Ga0075480_10000476_pt1 | contig 23786 bp, 21 predicted proteins | sample DEB08_DNA_7_FD_81590 | JGI IMG/M metagenome (GOLD analysis project Ga0075480, IMG submission 81590) | Aqueous microbial communities from the Delaware River and Bay under freshwater to marine salinity gradient to study organic matter... | ecosystem: Environmental > Aquatic > Marine > Coastal ... | reverse complement strand
GGACACCTGCTCGGAGTAGGACCCCTTGAGCAACTGCGGGATGCCGCATGCGAACTCGATGTTCTCCACGCCACGCGCCAACTCACCAGCGGCATCCGAGGGCACCTTGCCATGCTCGGAACTGATGAGGTCGATGATCTCGGGGCGACGCGAATCGACGATCTGGCGGAAGCGAAACATGATCTCGCTGCGCTTGGACAGCGAGGACGACCGCCAGGAGGTGAAGGCGTCGTGCGCAGCAGCGACAGCCGCATCGATCTCCTCGACACTCGCCAAGCCGACTTCGCCCTGCTGTTCTCCTATCGCAGGCTGGAAGATCGGACCCTTACGGCCGGAGGTAGAGGGCACTCGGGTGCCTGAAATCCAGTGATCGATCGTGTACATGAACTCTCCTGGGGGTGAAGGAATGCTGGGGTTAGCGTAGCCGGGGGCGCGGCTGGTCCTCGGGGTACATCGAGGTGGCTTCCGGAACGGTCGCGGAGAGGCGCTCGACCTGCTCATCGGTCAACACCACGTCACCGGCCCGCACGATCGAGTCCACTGTCTCAGGCCGACTCGCCCCCGGGATCGGGATCATGACCGGTGAGATGGCCGCCAGCCAGGCCAGCACGACCTCATGCGCGCTCGCGCCGACATCGAGGGCAATCTCGGCGAACGCCTCGTACCGGTCGCCGATCCCCCGCGCCTGGTCAGCTCCCCCGAGGGGTGACCAGGGGAGGAACGCAATCCCGAGTTGCGTGCACGCCTCGAGCACCTCGGGGTCACCGCGGAAGCGCGGGGAGAACTCGTTCTGCACCGAGACGATGCCGCCCTCCTCCGGCCCGCCTACCTCCTCGATGGCCACGTGCAACTCCGGCAACGTGGCATTGGACAGCCCGATCATCCGCGCGATCCCCTCGTCGCGGACGGCGGCAAGAGAACGCACCTGTTCGGCATACGAAAGGGCAGGATCCGGGCGGTGCAACTGATAGAGGTCAATGACCTCGACACCGAGGGCATCCCGACTGGCCTCGGCCGCCCGCACCAGCCCCTCCCGAGTGGCGTCCCGACCCCACACCTCACCCATGCTGCGAGTGATTCCGCCTTTCGTCGCGACCAGGACCTCCGCGAGATCGGACTCTCCGGAATAACTGCGGAGGGCAGCTCCCACGATCTCCTCGTTGTGGCCGACCGCGTCCCAAGAAGGGGCATAGATATTGGCGGTGTCGAGCAGCGTGAGCCCCAGATCGATCGCGCGATGGATCACCGAGATCCCCCGATCCCGGTCACCTGCATGCTCGGGGAAGGAGACCGGCATGCACCCCAGACCCATCGTCGTCACCAGACGGTCACCGATCTTTCTTCGCTCCATGCCCCGACGGTAGCCCACCGCATGGAAGGATGACCCTGTGAAGACAAGGGTCGTCGTCGTTGGTGCCGGGTTCGCCGGGCTTGCCGCTGTCAAGGCATTGCGGAAGAACCCCGACATCGAGGCGATCCTCGTTGATGCCCACCCCTATCAACTTTTCAGTCCACTCCTTTATCAGGTCGCCACCGGAGGACTCCCGGAGGATGACATCGCCTATCCCGTTCGCGCCGCACTCCCCGGCGTGACCTTCATCCGGGGCGAGGTCGTGCGCATGGATCCGGAACGTGGCCGCATCCGCCTCGCGGACGGCCAGGACGTCGATTTCGATCATCTGGTCGTGGCGACCGGAAGCGTGGGAACGACCTTCGGCATCCCCGGTGTCGAGCAGCACGCTCTGCAGATGAAGAGCATCGCCGACGCTCGACGTATCAAGCAGCGCCTCTTCGGCACGTATGAGGACGTTCAGGAATCACGCCTGCCACGTGAATCCCTTCGCGTGGTCGTCGTCGGCGGCGGCCCCACCGGGGTCGAGGTCGCCGGAGCAGTCGCCGAGTTGCAGCGCAGCATGCATCGGGAGTATCCGATGATCGCCGATCACGCCAGCGTCACGCTTGTGGAGGCGGGACCCCGTCTCCTGCCCATGTTCACTCCGGAATCGAGTGAGCACGCGAAGGAAGAGCTCGAGGATCTCGGAGTAAGCGTCAAGGTCGACGCTGCTGTTGACCGGATGTACGAGCGGGATGTGCACCTGAAGAATGGTGAGATCCTTCCGGCGGGCACCGTGGTGTGGGCAGCCGGAGTCGCTGCCCCGGAACGTATCGGGGAGATCGGGGTGACCGGTCCAGGTCGACGACTCCTCGTTGATGAGTTCCTGCGCATGCGGGGGTCGGAGAATATCTGGGTCGTGGGCGATTCCGCCGCCTTCGATGACAACGGGGCGTTCCTCCCCATGGTCGCTCCTGTCGCGATGCAGATGGGGAGACACGTCGCTACCACCATCGGGGAGGCGGTGGCCGGAAAGCCACTGTCAGCCTTCAGCTACACCGACAAGGGCCAGATGGCGACCATCGGGCGTCGGCGAGCCGTCGCCGAGACTCCGCAGGGGTGGCGACTGCACGGCACTCCAGCCTGGCTCGCCTGGCTCGGCCTGCATGTCGGCTATCTGGCCGGGGGACGTAACCGTGTCAGCGTCATCGCCGACTGGGGATGGAACTACCTCGCCTGGGGCATCGGTCCACGTCGCGCCGTGATCGAGTGATGCGCGGGCTTCTCGCGCGCCTGTCACCCTCTCGGTCCATCCCGCTCACCCGGTGGCGCTCCGAAAGTCGATGGCGCGCTCGCCCTCCGACGCTCGTCGTGCTCGTCTTGGGGTTGTGGCTGTTCGGCACCGGTGAGGCGATGCTGGTGAACGCCGGGATTGGCGTCAGCCCCTGGACGGTATTCGCCGAGGGCTTGTCGGTGCGCTTGCCTCTCACTATCGGTGTGACCTACTTCGCCACGAGCGTGCTCGTGCTCCTGCTCTGGATTCCTCTCCGCGAGCGACTAGGCCTGGGCACGATCGCCAACGCCATCGTGATCGCCCTCTCCCTCCAGACCGGACTGTGGTACCTCCCCACGCCGACGTCGCTCTTGTGGCAGATCCTCCTCGTCCTCAGCGGCATCGCCATGATCGGACTCGGAAGTGGCCTATACCTGACCACCAACCTCGGTCCAGGGCCACGCGACGGCCTCATGACCGGACTGCATGCCCGCACCGGGATCGCCGTCGCCCCCGTGAGGCTGACGATTGAGGTCCTTGTCCTCAGCACCGGCTGGCTACTCGGCGGAACCGTCGGCCTGGGAACGGTTCTGTTCGCCCTGCTCATCGGACCGTCGGTTGGGTACGGTCTCCGGCTAGTCGGCCGGCTCGCTGGAAGTACGACGGTCGCGCCACCCGACCGGGACCAACCCCACCCGGAACTCGAGGCCTGAGGCCATCGGCCTGGGGTGATTTCCGCGGCTTCGCCGAAACCGCCCGCGCATCCCCAGATCTGAATATCATCGGACAAATTGCGGCCGAATCGACCGCCGGAAACGAGGCTGAGCGGACATTCCGTATGCCCGAAAGCCATGAGAGGAGAAGGCCATGGGGTGCGCAGTCGTCACCGGGGCAGCGAGCGGAATCGGACGGGCCACGTCGGTTGCCCTTGCTTCCAGAGGTATCCCCGTCGCCGTCGCAACGTTCCCTGGCGATCCGCACAATCCTCAGGAGACGGTCGATGCCGTGACCGAGGTGGGCGGGGAAGCCGTCATCATCGAGGTCGACGTTCGGGACAGCGCTCAGGTCGAGCAATTGATGGCGCAGAGCGCTGAACGATTCGGCGGGATCGACGTCGTGGTGGCGAATGCTGGCATTCTTCGCGATTCGCCGTTGACGGAGATGACGGACGAACGCTGGGACGACATGCTTCAGGTTGACCTCACCGGCGTGCTGCGAACCCTTCGATCCGCTCGGCCTCACATGGCGGCCGGCTCATCCATGATCGCGGTGTCCTCCATCGCCGGCGCCGTCTACGGCTGGCCGGACCATGCGCACTACGCGACGGCGAAGGCAGGTCTGATCGGACTCGTTCGTTCACTGGCCGTTGAGCTAGCCCCCGATGTCACCGTCAACGCCGTTGTTCCGGGCATCATCGAAACCCCGCAATCCCTGGACCCGGTCAATTCCCTCGGCCCCGAGGGACTGAAGGCAATCTCAGCCTCCATTCCCGCCGGCCGGGTTGGAACACCGGAGGACATCGCCGCGGTCATCGACTTCATGGCGTCACCATCCGCCCGCTATCTGACCGGCCAGGCAATCGTTGTTGATGGCGGGTACACCGTTCGACTTCCCGTCTGACCGTCCTAGCACCAGCACCCCGTCTTCCCTAGGAGGAAACATGCCCGGACAACTCGATGGCCGCACTGCCCTCATCGTCGGGGGAGCCGGTGGAATCGGAAAGGCCATCGGTGCCGCCTTCGTTGCCGAAGGCGCCCGAGTCGTGCTCGCAGACCGATCCGCCGAGGCCGCCGATCAAGCGGCGAATGCGGTTGGCGCAGATGCAGGAATCGGTATCGACGTTACCGATGAGGATTCAGTCATCACCGGCGTCTCGGCCGCACGCGATGTGCTGTCGCGCATCGACATCCTGGTCAACTCGGCGGGAATCGCGACACAGGCTCCGGTCGCCGAGATGTCGTTGGACATGTGGAACGAGACCCTGGCGGTGGATCTTTCCGGGGTGTTCCTTGTCACCCACCATGTTCTCCCCGAGATGCTCGAACGGAAGTCCGGACGCATCATCAACATCGCCAGCCAACTGGGAATCAAGGGCGGAGCGTCCCTCGCGCACTACTGTGCGGCCAAGGCTGGCGTGACGGCATTCACCAAGTCCCTCGCCCTCGAGGTTTCTTCCGAAGGGGTGCTCGTCAACGCGATTTCGCCCGGTCCGATCGAGACACCGATGGTCGCCGGGATCGATGAGGAATGGAAGGCTGCCAAGCGCAAAGAGCTGCCCCTTGGTCGTTTTGGGCAGCCCGAGGAGGTCGCTCCCACAGCCGTCCTGCTCGCAAGCGATCCCGGCGGTAATCTCTACGTGGGAGCTAATCTCGGTCCCAACAGCGGCGATGTGATGCCGTAATCCGTGCACGACGAGGGGGATCAGATGAACTCGGTGAAGTGGCGGGCCGATGACTCAGCATGATGATGGTCAGGTGTCGCTCAACGGCACCGAATACCAGCGCCTTGCAGACGACATCAAGGCGGCCATCCTGACCGGTGCCCTGGCACCCGGTGATCGACTGGTCGAGGCTGATCTGGCGGATCAGTACGAGGTCAGTCGTGGCACCGTGCGCGAGGCCATCAGGCTGCTGGCTAGCCAGAACCTGGTGGAGACTGTGCGGGGTAGATCGGGAGGCACCTTCGTCGCGCGCGTGGTTCCCGAAACCATCTCCGAGTATTTGCGAACATCGGTGGGTGTCCTCCTCACCCACGACGGAATTGCGTTGAGCGATCTCGTCGAAGTGCGCCAGATCCTTGAACCCCACGCCGCGGCCCTCGCCGCCGATCGACATCGCCCCGGCCCCCTGGAAGAGCTGCGCGGGCTCCAGGTGGCCGCGAGCGCACCCGATCGGGACGCCATGAACTGGGAATGGCACAAGACAGTTCTTCGGCTGAGTGGAAATCCCCTCCTCCCCGCCCTCGCAACCCCTGTTTACGACCTCCTCAACAGCCGATTCGATCGACAGAAGGGCCGTCGCGACCACTGGCGCAGGATCGAACGAGAGCACCGGGAAATCACCGATCTCATCGAGGCAGGTGACGCACGGGGAGCTGAAGCCGCCATGCGCAACCACCTGCAGGCTGTTCACCTGGCCTATCTGGACCTCGCCACCTCGTAACCTCCCCGTCCGTCGGCCAAACCCCCCGATCTGGTTGCCAAATAAATATCGGACACTTAGTATCGCCTTCGAGGGAGGCGACGTTGAAGCCACTAGAGGGTGTCCGGATCATTTCCATCGAGCAGTACGGAGCGGGTCCCTTCGCGACCCTGCATCTCGCTGATCTCGGTGCCGAGGTCATCAAGATCGAGGATCCTCGTGAGCGCGGGGATGTCGGGCGACACGTTCCTCCCTACCAGGCCGGCGACACATCCCTGTTCTTCGAGACGTTCAACCGCAATAAGAAGAGCATGAAGCTCGATATCTCCACGGCCGCGGGCCGAGCCGTATTCGAGGATCTTGTCAAAGTCAGCGACGCCGTCTTCTCCAATCTCCGCGGCGATGTGCCGAAGAAGATCAAGATCACCTACGAGGACTTGAAGCACCTCAATCCCGCCATCGTGTGCTGCTCACTCTCGGGATACGGAATGGAGGGCCCCCGAGCGAAGGACCCCGGTTACGACTACATGCTCCAGGCCCTCGGCGGGTGGATGTCCCTCACCGGCGATCCCGCGGGCGCGCCCACGAAAACGGGTCTGTCGCTGGTGGATTTTTCCGGTGGCCTGGTCGCTGCGGGCTCGATTCTCGCCGGAGTCATCGCCGCTCGCCGAGACGGCGTCGGTATGGACTGCGATCTCAGCCTCTACGACACGGCCATCGGGATGCTGTCCTATGTCGCGACCTGGCACTTGAGTGCCGACTACGAGCCCACCCGTACGCGCAACAGTGCCCACCCCTCGCTCGTTCCCTTCCAGGCATTTCAGGCATCCGACGGTTGGTTTGTGGTCGGCTGCGCAAAGGAGAAGTTCTGGGTACGACTCACTGAGGCCATCGGGCGTCCGGAACTCTCCACTGACCCCCGCTACGACACCTTCGCGCATCGATTTGAAAACTCCGAAGAGCTCCTTGCAATCCTTGATGAAGTCTTCGCGACCAAGACGGTGATCGAGTGGGTGGATCTGCTTCGCACCGCCTCTGTTCCCTGCGGTGCCGTGCAGTCCGTAGCCGAAGCACTCACCGATGATCACACGATCGCGCGTGAGTTGATCGTGGAGACATCCACCCCAGATCTGGGTGACGTGCGTTCTGTTGCCTCGGCCTGGCGCGTCGGCCGCAGAGATGAACCTCACCAGAGAGCACCACTATTCGACGAGCATCGCGAGGAGCTCCTGCGGGACCTTCTCGATTACGACGACGAACGCATCAGCCAACTCAACAACGACTCCGCTTTCGGAAACCACTGAGCGACTACAGGAGGAACTAGCCATGGACTTCGAACTCAATGACGAGCAGCGGGATTTCCAGCGCACCATGCGCGAGTTCGTCGACAAGGAGATCAAGCCTGTCGCCAGTGAGATGGAGCGCAGCGGGGAGTACCCGACTGAGATCGTCGACAAACTCAAGGACATGGGCCTGTTCGGGATGACGATCCCGGAGGAATACGGTGGTCTTGATCTCGACGCAGTCTCCTTTGCCATCGTGTTCGAAGAGATTGCCCGCGGGTGGATGGGTATCGCCGGAACGCTTGGCAGCCACTCACTCTCGTGTTGGATGATCGCGAAATACGGGACCGAGGAGCAGAAGGCTAAGTACCTCCCCGCTCTCGCCACCGGAGAGCGCCGCACAGGCGTAGGGCTGACCGAGCCAGACGCTGGATCGGATCTGCAGGGAATCCGCACGACAGCCATCCTCGATGGCGATCACTACATCGTGAACGGCCGCAAGACCTGGATCACCAATGCCCGACACGCTGATCCGCTGCCGGTCATGGTCAAGACCGATCCCAATGCCGATCCGCGCCATAAGGGCATGAGCATCCTGCTTATCGAGGCTGATACTCCCGGATATGAGGTGCTGCGGGACATTGGGAAGCTTGGCTACAAGGGCCCCGAGTCGTGCGAGGTTGTCATTGACAACGCCCGGGTACCGGTGGAGAACCTGCTCGGTGGTGTTGAAGGACGAGGCATGCAGCAGGCGCTGCCGGCACTCGAATCCGGCCGGATCAACATTGCCGCTCGCGCCGTCGGCATCGCTCAGGCCGCCTATGACGCGGCCCTCGATTACAGCCGGGACCGCACTGCCTTCGGTCAGCCCATCAGCGACTTTCAAGCGATCCAACTCAAGCTCGCCGATATCGCCACGAACCTGCAAGCAGCACGACTCCTCACCTACTGGGCTGCATCGGAACAGGCCGCCGGCAAGCGCGCCGACATGCAGTCGGGCATGGCGAAGTACTTCGCTTCAGAGGTTGCGATCAATGCGTCGCTCGAAGCGATGCGCATCCACGGTGGGTACGGCTACTCGACCGAGTACGTCGTAGAGCGCCTTTACAGGGATGCGCCCCTCATGGCGATCGGCGAAGGAACCAATGACATCCTGCGGATGATCATCGCCAAGTCGTTGATCTCCGGGCGCGACTCGATCGGATGATCCCGCGCAGTTGGCTCTACGTTCCTGCTGACAATGCCGATCGCCTAGCGAAGGCCGCTGGGCGTGGCGCCGACGCCCTCATCATCGATCTCGAGGATGGAGTCGCCCCCTCCGCCAAGGAAACAGCCCGACAGAACCTCGCCGACTTCATGGATTCTGCGCCGGAAGGTGTCTCGATCTGGGTTCGAGTGACGAGCGATCCCGATGGCTTGGAACGCGACCTCACCGTCGCTCTTCACCCTCGCCTCGACGGGATCGTCCTGGCGAAGGCCGAGAATGTCGAGCAATTGGGGTCCGTCGCCGAGAAGCTGCGGGCCCTTCCTGGTGCAACTCGCGGGCTCATGCCGCTGATCGAGACCGGCCGGGCAGTCTTCAGCGTCGCCGACCTCGCATCTGTTGCCGGTGTCACTCAATTACAGGTCGGAGAGGCGGACCTCCGCGCCGATCTCGGTGTCACTTTCGGCGAGGATGAATCCGAACTGCTTCTCGTGCGCCAACGCGTGGTCATCGTGAGTTCCGCACTTGGACTGCTGCCCCCGGTTGCTCCGGTGAGTGTCGAATTCCGGGACCTCGAAGCCTTTCGCTCTGGCACAGAGCGACTTTCCCGAATGGGATTCGTGGGGCGAGCTTGCATCCACCCGGCACAGGTCGAAATCTCCCATGAGGTCTTCACCCCGAGTACGGAGCAGATCACAGCAGCACGATCGCTGATAGAGGCAGCTGATGCTGCTGCGCGAGAAGGACGCGGAGCCTTCACTGACGAAGACGGGCGCATGGTCGACGAAGCAGTCGTTCGCCACGCTCGGCGAGTGCTGCAGATGGGATCGTGACAGACCCGCAGGAATCACAGGGGCATCGTTTGCTGCCCTGGCTACTCGCCACGCTCTACCTGTGCTGGGGATCGAGTTTCCTCGCCATCGAATTGATGGTGCGAGACATTCCACCACTTCTCGGGGCGGGCATACGATTCACCTCTGCGGGCGTCATCCTGGGCATTGCCCTGATACCCCGGCGCGGCTGGCGAGCGGTCCTGCCACGGCGTCAGGACATCGTGGCTGTCACCGGCCTGTCGATACTGCTGATCACCATCGGCAACGGCGGTGTGGTGGTGGCGCAGGACCAGGGCCTGCCTTCATGGCTTGCCTCCTTGCTCGTCGCGACAATCCCGGTGTGGGTCGCACTGCTTCGACTGGGCTGGGGGCCCCGTCCCAGCCATCTGACGTTGTGGGGCACCGGGATCGGCCTCATGGGAACCGTCCTCCTCGTTTCGACATCAGGTCTGCGGATCACCGGACTGATCCCGCTGATTCTCGCCCTCAGCGGAGCCCTGGGCTGGGCGATTGGCGCCTTCGTCTCGACCCGTCGCGGAGGTGCGTCCGATCCCTTCGTGACCACGTTTCGCCAGCTCATCATCGGAGGAGCCGGCCTGCTTATCCTTGCCTCGATTCTGGAGACGGAATCATGGTCGGGCATCCGCTGGACGGCAAGCGCCGTCGGGGGCCTCATCTGGTTGACCGTTATGTCGTCACTGATCGCACTCGTCGTGTTCTACCGGATAACGGCCCTCTCCACGATTTCCACGGCATCGACGTACGCCTTCACCAACCCGGTGGTAGCGATGTTCCTGTCGATCGTCGTGCTCGGGGTCTGGCCCGATCCTCTCAGCATTCTTGCGGCACCACTCGTCATCATCGGTGTCGCCATGGTTGTGTACGGGGATAGCGCTCGATTCAAATCCCGACGAGAATCTCGAGGTTTCCATGCCCCACCGTGATGCCGCCCACGACGCCTCGCAGTCGGATGGCACCCCGACCGGGATCACCGGCCCCAGTCCAGCTGATCTTCGTCGAATCGCTGAGCGGTTCGGCTTCGACATCGATAAGGACACGCTCGCCTCCTTTGTTGATGCCGCCGCCGGTCTGAGCGAGTCCTACCGGCAACTCAGCGAGTGGTCCCACGAGCTTGATGCACTCTCACCCTCCAGCGATTCCTCCCGTGGAACGGGGGAACCCAGTGATGACCCTGCCTGGGCGTGGACCTGCGAGATACAGGAATCCCACGACGGTCCGCTGGCGGGAGTCACCGTAGCGATCAAGGACTCCATCGCCGTCGCTGGACTTCCCACCAGCATGGGCTCATGGCTACTCCGTCGAGACTCTCACGGTGTGATCGCCAACGCCGATGCGACCGTGACCCGGCGGCTTCTGCAGGCTGGAGCGATCATCCGAGGTAAGTCGACCACTGAAGATCTCTGCATCGGAGGGTCGTCGTGTACTTCGAAGCCTGTCCCCGTGGACAACCCCCACCTTCCTGGCCGGTCCGCCGGTGGATCCTCCTCCGGGAGTGCCGTCCTCCTCGCGCGGCACGAGGTGGATCTCGCCCTCGGTGCCGACCAGGGCGGGTCGATTCGGATCCCCGCTGCCTTATGTGGCGTGGTCGGGTTGAAGCCGACCTTTGGTCTTGTGCCTTTCACCGGAGTTCAGGGCCTCGCATGGGGTCTTGATCACGTGGGACCCATGGCACGCGATGTGCGCACGGTTGCTCGTGCTCTCGATGTTCTCGCCGGACCCGATGGCATAGACCAGCGCAGTAGTTCTCGACACCTCCCCGAGGCAGTTGACTATCTTGGCCGGGATCCGAAAGGGATTCGCGTCGGCCTGCTCACCGAAGGCTTTTCCCTCACCGAGGCCGGTGAGGGAAACTATCCGGGATCCACCGAGGCCGCCACTCTCGTCCGTGACATGAGTGGTCGCCTCATCGATCACGGCATTTACGTCGAGGACGTGTCCCTGCCCTGGCACGACCGGGCCCGGCATATCTACGGGCCTCTGCTCATCGAAGCGGCGGTGCTCAATCTCTGGAGGGGATACGGGCGAGTGACGGCCGACATAGGGTGGGCGGGCGACACCCCGATCGACGCCATCATCAGCGGACTGACGGAGGCCCCAAACCTCGCATCACCGCCCACTCAATTGGTGGCCATGACCGGGTCGTGGTTCCTCGATCAGTCTCGCGGTCGGTCGCTTGAGCAGGCTAGTCGGCTTGCCGTGGAGCTACGACAGAACATGAACATGGCCCTGGAGGACTTTGATGTCCTGATCCACCCGACAACAGCACCAGCCGGGATCGCCGGACCATTGACCACTGATCCCGTCAGCATGACCCAGGAAAGCCTGGCCTACTTCCACAACACCTGCGCGACGAACATCACCGGCCACCCGTCCGTGTCCGTCCCGGCTGGCACCGTCGATGGCGCGCCCGTGGGAGTACACATCACGGGCCGACACGGTGAGGACGGACTGGTGCTCCTTGTCGCTTCCCTCTTCGAAGAGATTCTCAGCCGGTGAGAGCTGCTCCCCGGGCGACATCACCCGTGGCAGATCCGTCATTGAGCACCTCGACGGCCAGCAGCTCCACCTGATAAGTGTGCTCGAGGCTGCGACCGAGGACCGGGTCGGTCATCCGGATCGTCCACTGCTCTGCAAAGCGCAGTCTCTCCTCAATGGACACCACGGTGCCGCTGAAGAGAATGATCGCGCCCGGAACAGCGACAACGCTTTCTCGGACACCCTGAAGCATCTCATCCGGAGCCCAGAACTCAGCGACGGACGCTTCCTGGTATTTCACTTCCTCGCCCTGGTCGACCACCCAACATTCCATCGTGACCTGGTCCCAGTGGTCCTTCACATCGTCCCACCGCCAGACATCAGGCGCGAACACATTCGGCGTCACCTGCTTTGCCCACGGGATGTCGTGTCCTTCCAGCGATCGGTCGGTGTGATCCGATCCGACCGTGACGTACACGGTGCCATCTGCATCCTGAATGGTGACGATCTCCACTTCACCGGAGGTCTTGGGGCGCTGAACCGAAATCACGTCATCGGTGACCGTCGCCCACATGCTGATAGGCATGACCAAAGGAGGGCGATCGCAGATCAATTCCTTGACTCCCAGCTTGTAACACTCCTCGAGATGGGCCTGCATCTTCGCCTCGTCCCGCATCGTGAAGCCCAGGTTGTAGCAGCGCACGAAATCAACATCGATCGGACGGATATCTCCGTCGACCTCCTGGATTCGCAGAGCTCGGATCGACATAACTGTGTTCCTTCCTCGATGTGAGTCTTCTTCGTGTCGGACTTCTAGTGAGTCTCTTCTCCACCTGAGACATTGAGTGCATCCCCGGAGATGTAGGCCGCATCGTCGCTGGCGAGAAACACACACGTCGCAGCAATATCTTCCGGTAAGCCATTGCGTCCCATAGGAATTCGGCCTCTCATTCCCTCCATGTATTCATCGAGGGTTTGCCCCAGGAGCTTCGAGAAGTATTCGTTCTGCCACGACCCAAGGCCCGTGGTTACATGGTTCGGACACACTGCGTTAACAGTGATTCCGTGCGGCCCAAACTCGATCGCCGCGGTTCGCGTGAAACCGATGACTGCATGCTTACTCGACACATAGGCGCCTGCGTGCGGGAAACCGGACTTGCCACCCTGCGAGGAGATATTGATAATCCGCCCACCCCTCCCCTGCTCGATCATGACGCGTCCCGCATGCTTGGTTGACAAGAATGTCCCCACCAGGTTCACGTCGAGGACCACCTCGAAATCCTCGACCCTTGTGTCGACAATGGGGCTCATCAAGTAGCCGATCCCAGCGTTGTTGATGAGGACATCGACGCCACCGAAGACATCCACTGCCCGCGTGACAGCCGCCGCCACCTGGCCTTCATCGCGCACGTCGCATACAGCGCTCTCGACTCGACCTCCCGAGATCGCTCGGAGGTCTGCCACCACCTGATCCATCTCCGAGGGAGCCGGCACCCCATGCTCCGGGAAGTGATCACCGGCCACACGGTCGAGATCCGCGATGAGGACATTGGCGCCCTCTTCGACGAATCGTCGTGCGATGCCCTCGCCCAGACCCTTGCGGCGACCCGCCCCCGTAATCATGACGGACTTTCCTTCAATGCCTCTCATGTCGCTGTCACCCCTTCACTTCATCCGTGACGATGAACGTGGGATTATCTGCGAGTTCCTGGAACTCGGCAGCAATGCTCTGCATGACAGGTGAGCTGATGTCCTGCATCAGTCCGTCCATATCCGCGATGTCCAAGACTTCGATATAGGAGTAGGGGCTGTCCCCACCACCGAGCAAGCCAGAGGCCGAGAAGACACGGAATGAATTCACTGACGAGAGTCCATTCACTGTGGGCAGGTCTCTCTCGCGCGCCCAGGCTTCGTACGCCTCTACCTCGACGCCGTCCTTCAGGTTGAACAAGACGATTACATGGGCCATGTTGCGATCTCCTCCTCTGTCCACATTCGTTCCGGGTCCTGCGCCTGCTGGGCTCGCACCTCACGACTTCGCTGCGTGCCATCGTCTCGCCACATGGGCATGGCCCCGATGGAACTCGGTTCAGGGTCTGGTCCTGGCCGGAGCACCTGGTGCCCCAGCGGCTGCGGCGGACGTGATGGGTAGCCACTCACTTCTTCGACGATCCGCAGCACATCGGGGTGCGAGTAGTACGCGCTAAACACCAGGAGCAATCCCTGAGCGAAGACATCGGGTGCGGTGCGTTCATACTCCCTCAAGCCCGCCGTCAGTTTCTCCAAGTCCGAGCGCGGCGGCAGTGTCCATTCGGAAATCTCGCTCCATGATCGTGCGGCGACCTGGTTCTCCTCCAGGAGTCGCGATATCCGCGAGGAGAGGTCGAGTTCCACCGCTCCGGGCCACCTCTCGCTCCCCGGAAGCAGCCCTGCCATGAAGGCCTCCTGGCTGTCGTTCACGCGCAGCTCCCCACAAGTTGATCCGCCGCTCGAAGGGCGACCGCCTGCATCGTTGGGGTTGGGTTGACAGCGGCCGCACTTGCGAACACCGAGCCGTCAATGACGAGGAGATTCGATACGTCGTGCGATCGACAACTCGCATCGACGACACTGGTCCGAGCGTCCTCACCCATCCTGGCCGTGCCCATCAGGTGGAACCCTGCTCCCGGAAGGATGCGAGTAACGATGGTCTCTCTCGCTCCTGACTCCTCGAGCAGTCGCTGTGCACGTGCGATTCCATGGTCCAGCATCCGATTCGCGTTGTCTTCGACCGTGTAGTGCATGCGCGCTGCTGGCACACCGAATTGATCAGTGACTGATGGATCGATGCTCACGAAGTTTCGTTCGTCGGGGAGATCTTCACAGGTCACTGCCAACGTCGCGCTGTGCCCAAAGACACGTTCGAATCGCTCATGATGACCGGGGCCCCATGAGATGTCGAGACCAAATCCGCCGAGTGCTGTGACAAGTGGCCCCTGCGACCTAGTCAATTGCATCTCATACCCACGCTTGAAGTCACGCGACTCGTCGGTTTCATAGAACTCCTGGGTGAGCAGACAGAAGGCATCATTACCTGACCAGCCATCGACACGGTCATCCCAGATTCCGGTCACTCCGGCGATCGGGTGGAGCATGAGGTTCCGGCCCACCTGTCCGGAGGAGTTCGCAATCCCATCAGGGTGGTCCTTGGTGGCACTGGCGAGCAGGATCCGAGGAGTGCCGATCCCATTACAGGCCAGAACGACAACATCCGCTTCGCTTAGGTGGGAACGGCCCTGCGAATCGCACCACTCCACCCCACGCGCTCTGCCGTCCGAGGCCAGAACGACACGCGTCACGGCGGCGCCAGTGATCAGTCGTACCCCAAGAGCGAGAGCTCTGGGCCAGTACGTGATGTCTGCGGAGGCGCGGGCACCGATGTGACATCCCATCTCGCAAGGCCCGCATCCATTGCAGGCCGGACGGCCGTCATAGGGCTCGGTCAGGATCTGTCCATCCGTTGGCCACCAATGCCAGCCGAGCCGCTCAAGAGCATCGGCTACCTTCCGACCTGCCCCTCCGAGAGGGACAGGCCGTGTCTGTCTCGGAGTTCGCGGAGGGTTTCCCGGATCCCCATGCCGACCGGAAACACCCACGATTCGATCATTCATCTCGTAGTAGGGCGCCAGGTCCCAATAGCTAATGGGCCAGTCGCAGCCCACCCCATCGAGGCTGTGCACTCGGAAATCCGAGGGGCGGAATCGGGGAACATGCGCCGACCACATAACGGTGCTCCCACCAACGCCATTGAAGATCGCGGGCTTGATCGGAGACGTGTCGTCGAGAATGGGATAGTCCTCGGGAAGCCCCCGAACATTAGGATTCGGCGAACGGTCTCGCACGCGACGCGATTCCCAGTCCGAGCCAGTCGTCGGAATCGACGTGGGGGGTTGCCAATAGCCCCGTTCCAGACATGTCACATCCCATCCCTGGGACGCCGCTCGCCATGCGAAGGCCGCTCCTGTTGCTCCGGCTCCGACCACGAGGGCGCGAGGGCGATCATTCACTCGCCGTCACCCTGGGACACGTATTTCTGCACAGCCTTCCAGCACCGGACGCTGTGCCCTGGCTCTGTGACCTGGAGAAGTTGCGGTTCGGTTCGACACCGATCCTCCACGAGAGGACAGCGGCCTGCCAGATAGCAGCCGGTCGGAAGGTCCACGGGACTCGGGATCTCACCCTGCAGTGCAGCGCTGTGTTCCCGATCGACGCGCCTGTTATCCGGATCATGGAACAGGACAGAATCGAGGAGGGCCCTGGTGTAGGGATGCTCGGGGTCAGCGAACACCTTGCTCGTCGGACCCATCTCCACGATCTGGGAGAGGTACATCACGGCGACGTCCTGGCATAGTTCCCGGACGGTGCTCAGATCGTGGGAGATGAAGATGAAGGACAGCCCGAGGCTCTCTCGAAGGCTCTTGAGCAGCGAGATCATCTCGACGCGAGCAACCGGGGGCAGCGCGGATGTTGGCTCGTCGAGGACGAGGAAATCCGGATGCGTGGCCAAGGCGCGAGCGAGGCACACTCGCTGCTGCTGCCCCGCGCTCAGGCCTGCGGGCCTCGATGTTCGGACCGATTCATCGAGACCCACCTGCTGGAGCAACTCCGTGATCCGTGCCACCTTTTCCTGAGACGACATCGAGGTGTGGAGATCGAGCGGCTCTCGAAGGATTTTCTCCACCGACCAGCGCGGATTGAGCGAATCGAAGGGATCCTGGAACACCACCTGGATCTTGGCTCGGTAGTCACGAAAAGCCTTCGTCTTCAACTTGGTGAGATCAACATCGCGGAACCAGATGTCACCCTCATCAGCATCAAGGAGGCGAAGGATCAGTCGGCCAACCGTCGTCTTTCCGCTGCCGCTCTCGCCCACCAGCCCTAAGGAACGCCCTTCACGGACCATGAATGACACATCGGAGACCGCGCTGAGGATCTTTCCGTCATCGAGCTTGAAGGTCTTCCGCAGACCGTCCACCCTGATGAGCGGTTCCGTCTCGCCTTCCGCAGTGGCTGTCGTGGCCTGGGCTCTCTCTCCCGCCAGCGCAAGGACCCGCTTGCTGTATTGATCTCTGGGGTTGGCGAAGAACTCCCGAGTTGGAGCGTCCTCAACGAGCCGGCCCTTTTCGATAACGAGGACCCGGTCGCAGTAGTTCGCGACGATCCCCAGATCCTGAGTCACCAGGAGAACCGCGGTGTCCGTCTCCTCAGCTCGCTTCCACATCCGGTCCAAGAACTGAGCCTGAATCGTGACGTCGAGACCACTCGTCGGTTCATCAGCGACCAGAAGTGACGGCTGAGCACTGAGCGCCATTGAGATCAGAGCCCGCTGCGCCATGCCACCGGAAAGTTCATGCGGATAAGCCCGGATACGCCTGGGTGCATCGTTGATTCCAACGCTCTCGAGCAGTTCAATCGCGTGGTCCTTCGCCTCTTCCTTGTTCGCATCAACGTGAGCGCGGTAGACCCGGCCGATCTGAGTGCCGATATTGAGGAAGGGGTTCAGGGATTGCCTCGGCTTCTGTGTGATGAGGCCGATGGAATTTCCCCGGATCTCACGCAACTCATCGAAGTCGAGCTCGAGCAGTTCCTGGTCGCCGAATTTCACGCTTCCGTCGAGGCGGCCAGGGTGTCGAACGAGCCCGAGAAGCGCCAGGGCCAAACTCGTTTTGCCTGACCCGCTCTCACCGATCAGCCCCACGATCTCGCCTGCTGACAGCGAGAGATCGACATTGTCGACAGCAGTGAAGTTCCCCGTCGGCGTGGGGTAGGTGACCTTCAATCTCGTGGTTCGCAGGATTCGTCGCGTCATGATGTGGCCACCCGACGCTCAATTGCATTGCTTAATGCCGCGAACCCCACGACGGTCAGGGACACCGCGATGCCGGGGAAGAGCGACGTCCACCACTCACCGAGCACGATCTGCGGAGCGCTGTTGGCGATCATGAGGCCCCACTCAGGGTTCGGAGGACGAACTCCTGCCCCGACGAAAGACAGGCCTGCGGTGAGGAGGATTCCGAAACCAACCGTGACCGACAGTTGGATCAGCGACGGTGTGAGCGAGTTGGGGAGAACATGCTTGACCGCGATCGTCCACTCGGAGTTTCCTGATGCTCGCGCTGCCTCGACATAGGAGCGTTCACGCTGCGTCATCACCTCAGCGCGAGTCAGGCGAATGAAGATCGGGGTGTAAAGGAACGTCAGGGCGAAGATCAGATTGGTGAGATTTCGTCCTGACAGGGCAACGAGGACCATCGCCAGAATGAAGACGGGGAATGCTTGAAGTACGTCCGAGATTCGCATGATGAGTGCAGACAGCGGCCCACGGTAGAAACCCGCCATCAATCCGATGAACGTCCCGAGGATGCCCGACAGGAGTGCAGCACTGACGGCAAGAGTCACATCGATTCGAGGGGCCGAAATGACTCGACTGAATACATCGAGCCCCGCGGTGTCCGTTCCGAACCAGTGTGTGCCTGACGGCGGACTGCTCGGGGGACCGACAGGAATCGTCGGATCGTAGGGGGCGATCGCTTCCCCAAAGGCAGCGAGGAAGAGTGCCACTGTCACGATCACAAGTCCCGTGACCAACAGAACATCGTGATACCAGCGCTTGGCTTTCAACTTCTCATCGCTGAGATCCTCGAGCGGATGCTCGCCCGGGACTGGTGGTGAGGTGGGAATCGTCATCAGTTCTTCACCCTCGGGTCGATCGCAGCCAGGAGTAAGTCGAGAACGAGATAGACCAAGAGGGACACGATCGTGATGATCAGGACGGTCCCTTGAATAGCCGGGTAATCGAGGTTGAGCACAGCTCGAACGGAATACGAGCCGAGTCCGTTGAACGCGAAGACCTGCTCCACGAGGACAGCACCGCCCAGCAAGAAGCCAAAGAGAATGCCGGCAAGTGTGACCACCGGTGGGAGGCTGGCTCTCGTCGTCGACCTCGCGACCTGGGACGACGGCAAGCCGGAGGCCTGCTGGTACAGGATGAATTCACTGCCAAGCACCCGGCTCATGCTCTGTCGGGTCATCTTGATGATCGGGCCCGAGACGATGAACGCAAGCGTCATCACCGGCAACCACAGATGCCACGCCGCGTCCACAAAGGCAGCGAAGTTCCCCGTGATCAGCGAATCGACGAGTGACATGCCGGTGATCTCAGGTGGAGGAGATACCGATGGCGCGAATTCGCCCAGCGGCGCGGGCGCCAAACCTAGCGTGTAATAGAAGATGAAAATGAAGAGCAGGCCCCACCAGAACTCTGGCTGAGCGCCCGCGAAGAGTCCGTAGCCGAACACTGCCTTATCTAACTTGCCACCCGGACGCTTAGCCGTTGCGATGCCGATCGGAACCGACACTAAGAGGGCCACAGCGAATGCCAGTGTGATCAATTGCAGTGTCACCGGCAGGGCAGAACGGATCTCCGAAAGAATCGGTGATCCTGTCACCCAGGAGACACCAAGATCCCCCCGCACGAGTCCCGACATGTAGGTGACGAATTGGCTCCACACACTCTGGTCCAGACCAAGGGAAGCTTGAGCCTGCGCATAGACATCCTCAGTCGCATTGAATCCAACAAGTCGAGCGACCGGGTCTGCGGGAAGGGCGCGGATGACGAAGAACACCACGATGGTGATGCCCAGGGCCTGGATCAGGCCGATGGCGCCTCGCTTCAAGACATAGCGACCCACGGTGGTGGACAACCTCTCTCAGGGTAAGGCGGAGTACCGATGCCAATCTGAAAAGACGTGCTGTGCCGGGGCACCCAGTGCGCAGCGTGACTGGGTGCCCCGGCACCGATCTGAAGACCTACTGAGTGAGGCTCAGATCGTTGAAGTGCACCGAGTTATCCGGATGGAGCACGATCCCTGAGAGCCCTGGTGCAGACAACCACTGGTTGTCGTACTGCACGACGGGTGCCCAGGCGACATCCTGCTGCAGCTGCTCCTGGACCTGCGCGAGGATCTCATCGCGCTTCTGGACATTGCCCTCGTTCTTGGCCTCTGCCCAGAGGTTGTCTACTGTCTCGCTGGTGTAGTTGACCATGTTGTTCAGGCCACCTGCAGCCGTCGAGACGAAGAACAGCAGTGTCGCGTAGCCAGCATCGACACCGATCGGCTTCTCGTTGTCATTGACGAACAGTGGCAGATCCTTCTTCACCAGTGCTCGGTCACCGAACTGAGTCTGCGGAATCGGATCCAGTTCGATGTTGACACCGATAGCGCCCAGGTCGGCCGCCATCTGAGTGACGATCGGCCCGAGGACGGATTCCTGCTCCGACACGTAGGTCAGCTTCAGGCTCTCCGTCTGCGTCCAACCGGACTCCGCGAGAAGAGCCTTTGCCTTCTCCGGGTCGTAGTTGTACTGAGTCGCCACCTTGGCGTATCCGGGGTAGGTCATGGGAATCTGGCCTTCCCACTTCACTGCCTTGCCGAAGTAGCCATCCTGAATGATCTTGTCGTAGTTCAGGGCGTAGGCGAAGGCCTGACGGACCTTGTTGTTGTCGAAGGGCGGGGTATCGAAGTTCATTCCGAGGAACAGGTTCAGGTTACCCGTGGCCTGCCACGAACGAATATCATCGTTGCCTTCGACGCTGGAGAACTCCTTAGGCGTCAGGTTATCCGTCAACTGCGCAGCACCTGTCGACACCGATGCGAGGCGGTTTGCCGACTGCGGAACCTTGCGCCAGACGATCTCCTTCAGGGCCGGAGCGCCCCCGTAGTAGTCCTCGTTTGACTGCAGAACCATCTCGGCGTTCTTCTCCCAAGACTTGATGCAGTATGGCGAGAACGACGGGGCGTTCACATTGTTGGCGTACTCACGCGACCACGGATCCTCCGGAGTCGCATTCGCCTCCATCGTCTCCTTGTCGTAGATGTACAGACCGAAGATCGTCAGAACCGGCAGGAAGAGCTTGTTCGGCGCATCCTGCTTGATCACCACGGTGTACTCATCAGGCGCAGTAATCCAGTCCCCGAGCTGCTTGGCAGCATCGGCCACCGCGGGGTCCTCAGCGAAGACGTCGGCAGTGAAGCCACCAATGTTGGCGACGTTTGACAAGAACCAGCCGATCGGCGCTGCGCCGCTGACACTCTTCGCGCGAGCGAAGGTGTAGAGCACATCGTCAGCGTTGAACGTCGTGTTGTTGCAACCCTTGACGCCCTCACGCAACTTGAAGGTCCAGGTCAGCGAGGCCTCGTCGAAGGTGACACTCTCAGCGAGCTTGCCTTCGAATCGCTCGAGGTCGTAGCCGTAGTCCAACAGGCCAACACCGGTGGCGTTCTCGCCAGCGCCCTTGTAGTAGATCAGCGGCTCCATCAAGTTCGCAATGCCCTGCTGAGTTGCAGGGATGGACGCTGACGGACCATCGGGATCGAGGCCCGCAGGCACATCGATTCCCAGGTAGGTCAGTGAGGTAGCTGCTTCACCACCGCCACCGCCTCCGTCGTCACTTCCGCCGGAGCACGCCGCGACAGCCAGCGCCATCGCTACTGCTCCAGCGAGCATGACCTTGCTCTTCATGAAACCACCTCAGTTCCTGTGTGATCTCTCGTCGACTCCCCAGATGGAAGACGACCCGATATGAGTATGTAAATGCCCGATGATTTATCGCCGCAAGGCTTAGACTGTCACGAATGGATAAAGATGTCCGACGATTTGTGAAATTCCTGGGAGTCCCAGCGTGAGTGGTGTCGAACACGGTGCCTCAGCGTCCGCTGCTGAGCGACTCATTTCGGCGGTCCAGGCGTCGACTGCTGGTCCAATCCCCGACCACATCGTGAGGAAGGCACGCACCCTTCTTCTTGACACCCTGGGCGTGGGTGTCGCTGGCGCTGTCACCGAGGAGTCCCGTAACGCACGGGTCGTTGTCGAAGCCTGGGGAGGAGTTCCGCAGGCTTCCGTGTGGGGTGGGGGGCCTCTCCTGCCTACCGGCAGCTCAGCCTTCATCAACGCCCATCAGATCCACACCTTGGAGTGGGATCCCATCCACGAACCAGCTGTTGTGCACGCAATGACGGTCGTCACCCCGGTCGTTCTGGCATGGGCACAGCGAGAGAGCATGCTTGGCCGAACCGTCACCGGAATGGACCTCCTCAAGGGGATCATCGCCGGAGTTGACGTTGCGGGTGGGCTCGGTGTGGCTACGACAACGCCCTTGAGATTCTTCCGACCGGCGACTGCTGGCGCCCTCGGAGCTGTTGTCGGGACCGGAATCGCAGCGGGCTGGGATATCGAACGGATCATGTCCGCGCTCGGGATCGCCTACGGCGGACTCTCCGGCACCATGCAACCCCACACGGAGGGCGCCCAGGTTCTGGCGCTTCAGGTGGGCTTCAACGCCCGTGCCGCCATGAACGCTATCGACTTCGCGTCCGCAGGGTTCCACGGTCCGCGGTTCATTCTCGAAGGTCGCTACGGCTATTACACGCTCATCGAAGCCGACGGTGACCCGGAACGACTCATTACTGAACGTGGGACCATTTGGGAAGTCGAGCGGACATCTCTCAAACCATTCCCGAGCGGACGTGCGACCCACGGAGCACTTGACGGGCTCCTCCAACTCCAGCGAAAGCACGGCTTCAGGAAGGAGGACGTGGAAAGCGTCGATATCCACGTTCCCCCCATGGTGTTCGGGCTCGTCGGCCGCCGTCCCACGACGGACATGCCCATCGGAGCCGCGCGACTGTGCCTGGCCTATCTCGTCCCGTGCCTGCTTGAGGATGGAACCGTAGACGTGGACACCTATCGTGCGGAGCGGATCCAAGATCCTGACCTGATCGCGTGGACTGAGCGCGTAACGATCAAGGCAGACGACAACCCCGACCCGAACGCCTTCAACCCGCAATCGATCACCGTCCGCTTGATCGACGGTTCAGAGCATCGAATCACCCTCGATTATTCCCTCGGAAGTCCCGAACACCCCCTCACCACCGAGCAGGCAAAGGCGAAGTTCGACTCCGCCATGACCATTGGTGGACGCGCAGAATTCGCGGAGCCCCTCTATCACCTCATGGAGAGCATCGAGGAGCGCCGGGACTTGAACGAGTTGTGGACGCTGTTGTGACCCAAGCCGATGATGATTACAACGTCGTTGCCGACTATGCGCGGCTACGACGTGAGTACCCGTGGGGTCAGGACTTCCTGTCAACCTTCGTTGGCATGACGCGAACCGAACTGGAGGACCTACAGCAGCGACGCTTCTCATCGGTCTTGGCCTGCGCATGGGCAACGCCTTTCTATCGGCGGTTGTGGGGTGGACTGGGAATCGAACCCGGCGATATCCGTGGCTTAGACGACTTAAAGAAACTCCCCGTCATCGACAAGTCGATGATCTTGGCCGACGTCGAGGAGCATCCCCCCTTCGGCTCCCTTGCCACTCGGTCCGACCGACCACGAGGTCCCGCGGTCCTCCAAACGACGAGCGGAACCACAGGCAATCCCCAGCCGGTGATCTGGGGGGCATGGGGGCGCGAAGTGCAGAATGCCCTTCTCGGTCGCATCTACAACTGGCTGGGGATCACCTCCGGTGACGTTGCCCACAGCGTCTACGGGCATGGGCTCGTCAACGGCGGTCACTACGTCCGCGAGGCTGTCATTCGTTACACCGACGCGATGCTGCTGAGCGCCGGTACCGGGATCGAAACTCGATCCGAGCGCCAGATCGCTGTCATGAGCCAATTCAAAGTGACGGCTCTCCTGGGATTTGCCGACTACCTCAGGAAGCTTGCCGATACGGCACGAGAGCAGGGATTGATTCCTGGTCGCGACCTCCCTGTTCGGATCATCATCGGCCATCTCCTCGCAGGGGGGCGCGAGCCCCTCGAAACGGCTTGGGGAGGAGCAAAGGCCTACAACTGGTACGGAGTGGCAGACACCGGTGCTCTCGCGACTGAGGGACCGGAGCGGGATGGCCTGCACGTGTGGGAGGACGCCAATGTCCTCGAGATCCTCGATGAGGACCACCAACCGGTGCAGACCGGCATGGGAGACATGGTGGTCACCTGTCTGGGTAAGGACGACCTAGCCCCGCTCATTCGATTCAACACCCATGACGTGACCCGCATCCTCCCCGGTGCGAATCCCACCGGACTTCCCTTCCGGCGGATGGAGGGCCTCCTCGGTCGAAGCGACAATATGGTCAAGCTGAAGGGAATCAACGTCTACCCATCAGCGATGGGCGGATT